>ERZ1699244.43-NODE-43-length-52183-cov-6.756704_pt1 | contig 52183 bp, 42 predicted proteins | sample MGYA00581534_ERZ1699244 | MGnify/ENA primary metagenome ERZ1699244 (study PRJEB42319, sample SAMD00040331) | human oral metagenome | material: saliva | host: Homo sapiens | study: EMG produced TPA metagenomics assembly of PRJDB4115 data set (Metgenomic analysis of...
TCAAGATGGATACACTTGGTCGGGCTCTCCTGATTATGTAACTCACACCTGCGCTATTGCTGCGGGTAGAGTGTACTGCTGGGGCGGCGCTGGGCGCGGACAGGCTGGATCTCCGGGGAGTGGCACTCCTAAAAAGCATATTGAGCCGAGGTTAGTTGGTGGTTTGCCTGGGGTGGCGCTGCAGGTTGAGGTTGGTATTGCTCATTCTTGCGCCTTGGTAAACGATGCTGGTACTAAGAAAGTCTATTGTTGGGGCGATAACAGATTGGGTCAACTTGGAGCAAATAGGACGGACATTCAATATTCATTTACTCCTCAGCCAGTTAATGTTGGTCCAAATGGACTTCCTGCTTCAGAGCGTGTAGTGAGTTTGTCTGCTGGGGCAAACCGTGGCTGTGCAATTATGTCGGACAAGCGCTCTTACTGTTGGGGATTGAATGATAATGGACAGATTGGTGACGGAACTTCAGGTAGTGAAAATAATAGGTTCAGCCCAACGGAATCTTTATTCTTGCGTCCAGTGCAGAGTAGATATATATATTAAAAACGCTTGCGCTTTTAAAAACGTTGTAGTATTATCAAGTTACAAATCAAACTAACAATTTAGGGGGCACATTATCGTGACTACAAAGAATATCAAAAATCAAGGTTTTACACTAGTTGAGCTTTTGATCGTTATCGTGATCATCGCAATTTTGACAGTTGTTTCTTTGGTTGCATACAACGGTTTGCAGAACCAGGCAAAGACATCTGCTGCCAAATCCGCTGCTGACGCTGTTGCTAAGAAAGCTGAGCTATACAATACAGCTAATAGTAAATATCCAGAAAAGCTGTCGGATTTGACAGATAAAACAGTCGGCACTTCTTCTGAATCACAGACTGGCCAGCCATACTACTTGGATGCAAGTACTGTAAACTCTGGCAGCGTAGATAGTGCTCCTAAAGAGGCTAATACTATTGAGTATAAGCCATGTGGTGATACAGGCAACCGTACGGGTGCGGACGTTAGTTACTTTAACTTCTCCAAGAACATAAAAGAAAAGCGACAGATTGGTACCTGTCCTACTCCTGCTCCGTAATTCGGTATAGGTAATAAAAAACTCTGGCTTAATGTCAGAGTTTTTTTATGTGCGGGTTTACATTAAATATCGCGTAGAGTATGGCAGAATTCTACGACTTCTTTACGGAGTTCAGCCAACTCGTCGTCATTGTCGCGATTATCTATTGACCGCCTCATCCATTCCGCGATTTTTTCCATGTCGTCTTCTTTGGCGCCTCGTGTCGTGACGGCTGGCGTGCCTAGGCGAATACCGCTTGGTCTGAATCTTGGTAGGGGGTCATCTGGAATCGCATTAGCATTCAGTGTCAGACCAATTTTATCCATGGCGATTTCCGCTTCCTTGCCATCAATGCCAAAACTGTTGTGAATATCTGCCAGAATTAAATGGTTGCTGGTGTCGCCAGTTACTAATTTAAAACCGCGCTTTTGTAATTCTTCCGCCAGCCTTTTTGCATTTTTAACGATTTGCTCGGCGTAATCTTTGAACTCTGGCTGTAAAGCTTCACCAAATGCTACGGCTTTTGCAGCGATGGTGTGCATGTGCGGTCCGCCTTGCGTGCCAGGGAATACCGCTCGATCAATCAACGTAGGTAAATTTTCGAGAGTTTTCTCTGGTTTTTTCAGTGGATTGCCAACTATTCCTCGACTAAGAATCAGTCCGCCTCGTGGTCCACGCAGAGTTTTATGAGTTGTTGTGGTAATTACATGAAAGCCATAGTCGAACGGGTTTTTGGCAACACCACTAACGATTAGTCCCGCAATGTGGCTCATATCCGCCATTAGCATAGCGCCGACTTCATTGCCAATTTCAGCAAATTTTTCGTAATCTAGCTCTCGTGGATATGCCGAAAATCCCGCCAAAATGATCTTTGGTTTGTGCTTTAGGGCCAATTGACGAATTTCTTCATAATCAATTTCGCCAGTTTCAATGTTTTTTATGCCGTAGCGAATGAAGTTGTACTCTCTGGCGCTACGAGTAACTGGAGCGCCGTGTGTAAGATGTCCGCCGTGAGCTAAATCCATAGCCAGAATAGTGTCACCAGGCTCGCACCAAGCGTAATAAACCGCCTCATTAGCTTGCGCTCCAGAGTGTGGCTGGACGTTAGCGTGATCTGCTTTGAAAAGTTTCTTAGCGCGGTCAATTGCCAGCTGCTCGACTTGATCAGTGTTTTCTTGTCCGCCGTAATAACGTCGACCAGGGTAGCCTTCTGAATATTTATTAGTGAAAACGCTACCGAGCGCCTGAAGCACATCTGATGAAACGTAATTCTCACTAGGAATTAGCTCCAGTCCGTCCGTTTGGCGCTTTTTTTCTGCTTTTATAAGTTCTTCAATTTGCTTGTCTTTCATGACTAAACCTCCGTTAATACTTATTATATCATTGCTTATATATATCATTAGTGATATAATTTACGCATGATAAAAGACAAGTATCTTCAAAAAATCGGCAATCTAATCGCTGAAAATCGTCAAAAACAGGGACTAACTCAGACTCAGTTGGCTGAAGCGATTGGCACGTCGCAAAGCGCTATTAATCGCATTGAAAACGGGGGTCAGAATATTAGTATTGATATGATTGCTCGAATTAGCGAGGTGCTTAATAACAATATCGTGACCGTAAATCATTCTGGAAAAATGAATTTTAAGGTAACTGGTGGCAAAAAATTGTCTGGTGAGATACAAGTTAAGACTAGTAAAAACGCCGCAGTGGGACTTCTCTGTGCGAGTTTGTTGAATAAGGGGAAAACGACGCTTAGGAAAGTGGCGCGAATTGAAGAGGTTAACCGAATTATCGAGGTTCTGAACTCGATTGGCGTTAAAACTCGCTGGTTGGACGGTAGTGATCTTGAGATCGTGCCGCCAGCGCGCTTGAGGCTTGAAGATATGGATATTGCTGCGGCGAAGAGAACTAGGACGGTAATTATGTTCCTTGGCCCGCTACTGCATCAATATGACGATTTCAAATTGCCGTTTGCTGGTGGCTGTAATTTGGGGAAGCGCACGGTTGAGCCGCACCTTAGTGGTTTGAGACATTTTGGAATGAATGTCACGGCGGAGACTGATTATTATCACGCAAAAACTGATGTCAATTCTGGTGATCGAACGATTTTATTGACGGAGCGTGGCGATACGGTGACGGAAAATATAATTATGGCTGCAGCGTTGTCACCAAACACTACCATCATCCGCAACGCTAGCCCAAACTACATGGTTCAAGACGTCTGCTTCTTCTTGAAGAAGTTGGGCGTGAAAATTGAGGGAATTGGTACGACAACCTTGAAAATCACGGGTCGTAAACGAATTAGTAAAAATCTGGACTATTATCCGAGCGAAGATCCGATTGAAGCGATGAGTTTTATTGCGGCGGCTGCAGTGACGGATTCGGAAATTACTGTTCGTCGTGCACCGATTGAATTCTTGGAGATTGAATTAGCGACATTGGCGGAAATGGGTCTTAAATTTGAACTCAGCAAGGAGTATTTTGCTAATAATGGGCAGACTCGTTTGGTTGATATTAAATTGCAGCGCTCCAAACTCCAGGCAGCAAAGGATAAACTTCACGCCTTGCCGTTTCCTGGAATTAATATGGACAATTTGCCATTCTTGGGACTTATCGCGACGGTGGCGGAGGGGCGTACGTTGGTTCACGACTGGAGCTACGAAAACCGAGCAATTTACTTTACAGAGCTCAGTAAACTAAATGCACAAATTGAGCTGGTTGATCCACACCGTGTTTATATCACTGGTCCAACAAGATGGAAGCCGGCCGACGTTGTTGCTCCGCCAGCGCTTCGTCCGTCCGTTGTGATACTTTTGGCAATGCTTGCTGCTCCGGGTGTATCGATTCTTCGCGACGTATATTCGATTAATCGCGGATACGAGGAATTGGCGGCGCGCTTAAATTCGCTAGGTGCTGAGATTGAAGTGATTATTGAATAGGAATTCGCTTGATCTGTGGTTCTTTTTTAGGCTGGATTTGCGGTTTTGGAAAAATAAATTTGAGATAATCTTTCATCATTCGAGCGCCAGAGATAATTGGCAAATAGTTGCTTAATTGGTGGCGAACATGTTTTTCCAATAATTGATCATTTTTCAAAATAGCGGCAGCTTTATGCATGTTGACGTATAGAGATGAAACTTCGGCTTCGTAGTTTCTCCCGGTAACCTCCAGGCAGGCGATTGGCTGAACGTCGGCAACACCGCCGTCGCTAGTGGAGATGAGGAGTTTCAAATTGGCGATGTCTTTCTCCCACGAAGTGCCGCACGCTTCTAATCCGACAATAGGAATATTTATCGAGGCATCTGAGCCGATTGCTAACGCTCGCCCCAACTCTTCATCGTAATCTTGTATGTAATGAACACGCTCCTTGAGGACTGGATCGTTATCAATCAATTTTAATACTTCGAGCAATTTCTGATACATCGTCACGTCGCCTTGGTGAACTTTTCCTGTCAGAATATAATGCGCGTTGTGGCTAATGAGAATTTGGCGCAATGAATCTGGGTTTTCAAACGGCATATAAGGTCGTTTGTAATTGGCGAATCTTCGCTTGAAGTCGAATAATATTGCATTTTCTGGGATTTGTATGGATTTTCCGTACTGGTCTTGGCGACTCAATAGGACTTGATTCAATTCTTTTCGACCGAGTTTTTTCAAATATCTCAAATCCGCGCTACTCAGCGAGCCTAATTTTTCAGAAAAATCATTTGTGGGCAGCCCAAATTTATCGATAATGCCGTGATCGCGATATGTTTGCAGCGTTTCAGGTAGCACCCACGTTTCAAGATCTATCCCATTAGTAATGGCTTGAAATTTAACTTTGTCGTTGTTGCGATCGCGGAAATTTGCTACACGGGCGTGTAATTTACTAACGCCATTCTTCGCTTCAGTAAGTTCAATTGCCAAAAGATTCGGTCTCAGTCTGTCATTACGGAATTGTTCCATTAGCCAGCAACGTACGGCGTTGCTCTTTATATTTGGCAGAACTAATTTTTCAAATTGCGAACGATGAAATTCCGGTTCGGCGGCTTGAAGAAGCGTGTGGTTTGTGTAAAGTGTGTGCTTGCGAACGTAAACGATGGCTTCGTATAAATTCATTCCGTTAGCGCACAGCTCGTCTAGTCGTGCCAATGCGGCAAAAATCGTTGCGGTCTCATTAAGTTGAATAACAGCCGGCTTAATACCGAGGAGTTTTAATGCTTTATAACCACCAAATCCCAGCGCTACTTCTTGGTATAGTCTATGATCGCCAGATCCGTCGCCTTCGTACAATTGCCCAAAGTTCGGTTCTGAAATTGTAACAAATTGCGTTGAGCCGAGTGTCTTCTTGAAAATGCTTAAGCTTGCATCTGGGAATCCGTTTGAACTTACGAAAACTTCGTCAATATATTCAAATCCGTAATCTTGAGGTGAAACGGATTCTGAAAACTCTTCTTGCGCGAGGTCGGTGATTTTCTGGTGTGATTCGCTACGATAAAACGGCGTTACCACTACGAATGGAACTTCTAGTTTTTCAGCTACACGTCGCGTGTCCGCTGCTAAAACTCCAAGTCCGCCGCCGCCTTTAATGCCGTTGGACTTATCATAAATTTCCATCGTCCAATAGACATATGGTCGGTTTTCAGACAATTGATGCGTTAAGCTGCTTCGTTCAATTACATCATAAAACTCGGACGCATCTTCAATATCATGCGGCTGGTATTTTGGCTTTTCTGTATAAATATATGGATCCATCGATGCCCTTTATGGATTGAAATTGTCAAACTTGGTGCGGGTGGGGAGAATCGAACTCCCATCTCAAGTTTGGAAAACTTGCATACTAACCGCTGTACTACACCCGCAAGCTTTTACTATTGTAGCAGAAAGATGTTATAATGTGAATACGCCCTGATAGCTCAGTTGGATAGAGCAGAGGACTTCTAAGCCTAAGGTCGTAGGTTCGAATCCTACTCGGGGCGCCATTTCATATAACTAATGGGGGATATATGGATGCGAACAAAAAGCCGCAAATGACGCGGGAAATGATGATTAGATTATCTGGCTCCTTAAGAAGATCAATTGATGGTTTTAAAGCGTATGGAGATACGGGCAGAATGCTAACCGCTAATCGTGGTGTGAATTCGGAGCGCCGATATATTAAAGGATACGGATCTTCGATATCTGCCAATAATTATGACAATCGAAGACGATTTGGTGCGGAAATAAGTGTAGCGTCTCGGTCGAGGGGTGCCAACAACAATCCTGATGATGCTGGTCTGTCTGGCGGGAATCGACGAGTCAATGGTCTACAAAATAACAGTGTTCCGTCAGGTGCGAATAACTCTCGTCAATCGTTTAACGCTAATCGAACTACTTTTCATGAACCACCTTCTCGCGGATATAATCCGTTTGGATAAATAAAAATCCTCACTTCGTGTGAGGTTATTTTTTGGAGGGCCAGGAGGGGCTCGAACCCTCGACACCCTGCTTAAGAGGCAGGTGCTCTAACCAGCTGAGCTACTGGCCCACAATTTCATTATACAACAATTAATAAAAATGTCTACCGTTTTATTGAAAATAATTTATCGGTGTGAATAAATTGTCGTAAAACTTGGGGCGAATGATGGGGTTCGAACCCACGGCCTCCGGAGCCACAATCCAGCGCTCTAACCAAACTGAGCTACATCCGCCATGATCCAAGCTTTTCAAATTATAGCACACACTATATCTGTACTCAAGATGGTAAAATTGCTATACTTAATGACAATGAGAGAACTAAATGGCTCAGAACTAGCTGGATTTATCAAGGAGCGCCAGGCAAAACAGGTGCGAGCTTTAAGGCAGGCTTGGCATATTAATCCTCGTTTGGCAATTGTTACTGATGTCGAAAATCCAGTCATTGAAACGTACATGCGTTTGAAACAGAGGTATGGCGCTGATATTTTGATTGATGTGGAGATTCATCGAGTCTCTGCGGGCGGTGCTTTGGAGGTGATTCAAGAATTGAACAATCGAGACGACGTTCAAGGAATAATTCTGCAATTGCCGATTAGTAATTCTGATCAGACTGAGGAGCTACTCGAGAGTATTCGAGAAGATAAAGACGTTGACGGTCTGCGTAAAAAGGCGATTTTTCAGGCGGCTACACCAACGGCTATTAGCTGGCTGCTGGCTGGATATGGCGTTGACTTGAAAAATAAAAAAGTTGCAATTGTTGGGCGAGGCCGTTTGGTTGGTGCGCCTCTTGAGAAAATGTGGCTGAAGTCTGGCGTTGATGTGGCGGTTTTTGAAAAAGGTGACGATTTATCTCAATTGATAAATTACGATATTATCGTGTCGGCAACTGGAGTTCCGGGGCTGATTAAAAGCCAAATGATTAAGACTAAGACGGTCGTTGTTGACGCGGGAACTGCTTCGGAAAATGGAAAAATTGTTGGCGACGTATCTGAAGAAGTGCGTCAGCGTAATGATGTAATTATTACACCAAAAAAAGGCGGAGTTGGTCCATTAACGGTTTCTGCGCTGTTTGATAATGTAATTACGGCTTGTCTAAAAATTGCGAATCAATCAAAAAATTAAGCAGCTTTTATGGCGGTTTTGACCTGCTCGACAACTTGGCGCGGCGTGAGGTTCGCTTTTACGATGTAGCTATGAATTCCTAATTTCTTCAAATCGTGCGGAGCTTCTTCTTCGCCGAGATTAGTGAGGACGATAACGGGAATAGTTTTTCCCCAATCTTTAGACCTAATTCGCTTCAAAGCCTCCGCACCGTCCATTTCCGGCATTTGTAAATCTAGCAAAATAATGTCTGGCTGAAACTTTTCGACTACTTCTATGCCGATTTGTCCGTTGGCGGCCAAGCGAACGTCAAACCCGTCCGACTCGAACTTCATTCGGTACATCTGGCTGATGGTTGGGTCGTCTTCAATGATAGCGATTTTTATCATGCTTTAAGTATATCACATAAATTATGTTATAATTTTTGGCATGGAAAAATTTAGAGGCGAACAGTATATTGCAGAAGCAGGTGATTTTCTTAATGGAGTTGATCATGAAGCTAATGAAAAATTAAGTAAGGAAATTGCGGATCTTAGAAGTGAGGGATGTAAGGTTAAGGTCGGGGAAAAGACCGATCCTGCATATAATAATCCAGATAAAATTCAGGACATATACAACTATCTGGAGCAAGGTGGAGAGAAATTAAAGGATGCCCGTGAAGATATTATTCATATAAATTTGGCAACGGTAGCACTTGCGAGTGTCCTGGAAAAGATTCCTTTTGTAAGAGAAAATAAATGGGGTAATGATATAGATTCATATCTGGAGATTTTTCGTGATAAGTTATTGTATGGCAAGGATCAGACTGATTCGCGGCCGTGGCATAATCAGCGAGGGTCTGCTTTGACATTTTTGACAATTTCTGAAGCTGAGGATTTGAGTGTTTTTGATGAAACTGGCGAAATATTGTCAGAAGGTAAATATCCAACTATGAGTGGTCCGCTGGATGAGCCGGTATTTGATGAGAAGATTAATGGCTTGCCGCTGACAGAAGTTATGATTCAAGATAAAATCAACAATGGTGTGGATAAAGCGACGGCTATTGAAGAAGTAGAGAAGAGAATTAGTGAAGTCAGAGAGTTTATCCAGGCGCCGGTGACGGAGAAGTTTTCTAACGTCATTCGGCATTGTGCGGATTCGCTTGGTATTCGTGAGCGAGTGGAAACAGTGAACGGTCTATCGATTGATCATTTGAAGAAAGTGGCAGAAAAAGAGAATCGTTCGATTGACGATATGCTGGTGATGAGTTTTGGTTGCGGAACGGGATTGGCGACTTTGAAGATGCTGAAAAAACTTAAGGACGAAACGGGTGAGGCGCCAACGGTTATTCTGCTGGATCAAGATCCGTTGTCTTTAGCAGCGGCGCAGAGCTTGGCTAAGAAATGGAATTTGGAAGATAAGATTGAAGTTCATTGCGAGCGATTATTCAGTAAGCTTGGCAAACCTTTGAGTTTGGAGGGAGTTTTGGGCAATCGTAAGCTGGATATTGCGGAAGATTCTGGCTTGCGAGAATATTTGCCGGATGGCGTTTATAAGCAATTGACACGAGAATCGCTGAAGTTCTTGCGAACTGGCGGGTTGATGATCACTGGCAACATGAACGTAAATCGCCCACAAAAAGAATTTTTGCATGGACTAATGGGGTGGGTTCCAAAGGTTAGGATGCGTTCAATTAAAGAAGGCTTTAAGTTGCTCCAAAAATCTGGCATACCAAAAGAATCTATTGAAGCTACAGTTACCGCGAGCGGCGTTTACACAGTTTTTGCGATTGAAACGTAGAATAAAATGCTATAATAAGCATTAGTATGATGATACGAGCGTTAGTGCTAGGATTGGTTGCGTTGATGGCGCTAATTTTGGGCGTGCTTGTACTTAAAAAATCGAAGCATCGTCATGATGCAAAGTATTGGTTTTTTCTGGTTTGTTTATGTTTGGCTGTGTGGTCGGCTGGACTTGAAGTGTTTTCTCTGACGGACAAGGAAGTAACATTGGACACTGCGTCCAGGTGGTTTTATGTAGCTTCGACTGTTTTTTGTCCTGCGTTGGCTATTTTTACTACGAAATCGTTTCTTCCATCGACAAAATCAACGAAGAGCTTTATCTGCGCATCTAGTATATTGATAACGATTTTTTCGCTATATATTATTTTGGTTCCTGAGTTTATTATCAATACATCAGAAATCGTCACGCCTGTAGATTTTTCTCGAATTCCGATTCATGCAGCCAATTATGTTATTTTTGCAACTTTTTTCTCGGTATTCTTCTTAATTTCTATGTGTTTTGGTTATATAGCGTGGCGCAAATCGGATCCTGTTCGACGCAAGCAAGTCGCGATTTACATGATTGGTCTGTTGATATGTAGCATTCCTGGCTTTGTAGTGGATTTGTTTCTTCCGGCGCTTGGTGATTATCGATATATATGGATTGGTCCAATTGCTACGATTATTTTCTTATTTGCAATTATGTATAGCATCGTCAGGTACCGATTGATGGACGTAAAAATGGCGGTGGCTCGAAGCGTTTCGTATATGTTGCTATTAATCGCACTAGCTGTCGTTTACGTGATTTCTGCATATGTCATTTCAATTTTGGTTTTCCAACGCAGTCTGACGGTTGATAGTCACGTAAATCTCATGAATATGATTTTGACTATGGTTTTGGCGGTCGTATATCAACCAGTGAAGAAAATCTTTGATAAATTTACTGATAGGGTTTTTTACTACGGAGAATATGATGCTGATACGTTTACGCGTGAAATTAGTAAAATATTAACCTATACGGCGGATCTGCAATTACTAACTCGACGTGTTGGCAATTATATAGCGACTTCTCTTAAGGCGGAAAAAGTGGCGTTTTGTATTCCGGAAAAAGGAATATACGGTCGAGCGGGTCGGCGACGAATATCTGTTGTCGAGGAAGATGTTCACAAGATTATGGATTACTATTATAAGAATTGTAGTTTTCCGGAAGTTATTTTGGCAAATCAAGTAAAAGACCCAGAACTGAAGAAGCTTTTGGATATTCATCGCACGAAAATTGTTATGCCGCTACTGCATCAAAATCAAGAAACGGGAATTCTATTTCTGGGCGAGCATAAAAGTTTGGGATATAGTTCTCGCGATATTGAAATGCTGGAATCGATTGCTGGGGAACTGGCGGTGTCGATTCGAAATTCTTTGTCATTGGAAGAAATTAATGAGTTGAATAAAAGTTTGCAGCGTAAAATTGACGAGGCGACGAAAGAATTGAGGTTTAGTAATCGACAGCTTCAGCGACTGGACGAGGCGAAGAACGAATTTATTTCTATGGCTTCACATCAATTAAGAACGCCGTTGACTAGTATTAAAGGCTATCTGGATATGGTGCTGGAGGGCGATTTGGGGAAGATTACGCCAACGCAGCGCGCAGTTCTTAGAGAGGCGTTTTCTTCGAGTGAGCGTATGGTGAGGCTAATAAACGACTTTCTCAATGTTTCTAGGCTTCAGACTGGTAAATTTAACATTGATAAGCAGAAGACAGACGTTGCTCAAATTCTTCGGGATGAAGTTGCTTTGCTTAAGGTTGTGGCTGATCAGAGGTCTGTCGAAATGGATCTAAAGATTGATCAAAAAGTTCCGTTGATTACGGCCGACTCTGAGAAGATTCGTCAAGTTATGCTGAATATGATCGACAACGCTATTTACTATTCAAATCCACATAAAAAGGTAATAATTTCTCTGAAAAATAGTAATGGTGCGATTGAATTTACAGTGAAAGATTCGGGAATTGGCGTACCAAAATCAGAGCAAGCAAATCTGTTTGGCAAATTCTTCCGCGGCACAAATGCCAGAAAAAAGCGACCAGACGGCACTGGCGTTGGCCTGTTTTTGGCGAGGAAAGTTATCTTGTCGCACGACGGCGAAATGATCTTTGAGTCAGAAGAAGGAAAAGGTAGTACTTTTGGGTTTAAGTTGCCAGTTCGTTAACGAAATAAACTCAGTATTCCAGAAATAACGATAATTAAGGCAATTACAACGAGTCCCGCCATGCCAATGGTGCGAATGAGTTTTTTTCGATCAAAAAACCATTGAGATAATTTGGAGCGATTCGTTGCTGTAATCCTTGTTACCTTTGGTCGCCGAGATGTCGCGTCCACTCCAGAATATTTTTTATTGCGCTTTTTCTTCTGCTTTGTCATGGAAATATTATACATTAATGGATAACGGCGGAGAAGTGGCTGATTTGCTATAGACAATTCGACAATAATTTGTTATGATATCTGAAGTCGTGGCCTTATCGTCTAACGGTTAGGACACCAGGTTTTCATCCTGGCAATCCGGGTTCGATTCCCGGTAAGGTCACCATCAAAGGAATTATTATCCATCTGGACACGAAACAGCTCGTTTACATCTGGTAGCGGGCTGTTTTTGTGAGTTCCAAACTTTATTTCATCGTAAGTTGGAATTTTATTGAAGATGGCATCGAAAAAGGCGGCTTTTCGCAGTGTATTACAGAGGTCAAGTAGTAGTTCGAGCAGGTGTTTCAAGATATATTTGGCGTAGTGTTGACAATTAAAATACTACCACACCTGGCCAGACTCACATCTAGTCTGAGTGCTTAGCTCTAATCTTAAGATCTAACATGTGGTAAAGTAAGTGTATTATGTATGCTAGAGATATTGATATACCGTTTTACGATATAACTAAAAAACTTCGTCTCATAAAACCCGATCCAAAATATGCTCCTGTAACTATACAATGGATTAGCAAAGATGAAGTTACGAAGTATCTTGGAGCTGATTTTTCAAAAATGACAGTAGAAGACGAAGTTAAGCACCTCGAAAATATGGTTGATGACGATGACCGTTATAGTTGGATGATTGAGTTAGACGGTGAAATAGTTGGAAATATAGAGATTAATGAAATCAAAGATCTTAGTCAAAAATACGGTGTAAAGACTGGTGCGTTCTGTACATTGATTGGGGACCCTAGTAATTGGGGGCAGGGTCTTGGTAGCTCCGCAAAGAAAGCTGCATCAAATTGGGCATTTTCCGAAGGAGGATTCGAGATGATTGAGGCAAAGGCATATGTACAGAACATCCGAAGTTGGAGTGCTCTTGAAAAGCTAGGATATCATTACGAAGGGATTGAAAGAGGTGATGTAAATGGCGCTCCGGTAGAGTGGAAGGTGTATACTCTCAAAAAGAAGGACTGGGAAGAACTTAACTGGTCGTTGAAATAGGCCTATGTTTAAGCGCGCAGATCGGCCTTATCTTGTTGACGGTGACTTACTATGGAAAGACTGAAGCTGTTTTTCTGCCAAAAATACTATCATGATTCACCACATGAGCTATGGCTGGAGGATCGGGACATTGGCAATATAGAATCTTCAAGTGACGTAGATAAATATATAAAGAGGAGGTGGAGTGAACATAACTAATGAGCAATATCTGATATTAAATGCTGTGTTTTATGGCTATGCCAGAAGTATTTTGGACGTACATTTGTCAAAATATCTTCAAACTCTCTTTTCCATTAGAAGGTTAGGCGTTATATAACAAGGTCTTCTTGTATATAAGTTATGCTTAAACTAGAATAAGAATATCTAGCAAATAACCGGAGGGGGCGATGGTAAAAAAAGTCAGTAAGACGAAGAGATGTAAGGTGGATAAATTATTGATGGTCTTCTGTAGTCTGGTTATATTGATTGTTGTTATAGCGATTGTCTTACATGTCAAAAATGAAAATAAAATATCTAATGCTCAGAATGGGATGTCTGAGTATCTGAAAAATAAATATAAAGAAGACTTTAAGGTCAAAAGACCCGAGCATAAACACGGAGGTTTTGGGGTCAACGGTATATGGATGTCGCAAGCATACCTAGTATCAAACCCAAAACTAAAATTTGATATCGATTGCAGCTATTTGAATCCCTCTGACTGTAGCGACCAATACATCGCTGCCATCTGGTCAGTCCAAGCCAGCAAGGAGCTAGAAGCTATAGTAAAAGAAGTTAATGCCAGTAGCGGCAATGGCTATAAAGCGGATAGTGCACGGGCAGAGATTATTCTATCTGGAGATTTGGTAGACTCTGTAAATAAACAATCTAAATATGAAGATAATAAAACAAAAGACGAAGGCTTCCTTTATAGATTAATAATAGACGCTCCAAACGACAGCCGAAAGGCTTCTTACATATTTAAAATTGTAGAGAAGCTGCGAGAAGAGGGCGTATATAAGGTAGATATAGATGTAAACAGGAATGATAATTCGAAAATAAGATGCGAAATATTTTTTAATAAAAATAAATTGGGCAGTAAAGATAATATAGAAGAATGTATCGTTAAGACTGGGAGGGAGTAAAATGACATTAGATACAAGAGCCTATCTAAATTTAAGCGCGTTGGCGTATATAGATTTTAATAAATCCCTTACAGGTTTAACTATTAAGGATCTTATCGAGCGTAAGGCTGTTTCAGAAAAAGACCTTAATAGTCCAGAACTCTCTGCTCTCCAAAATTCTTCTAATTCTCTCCGCTCCTGGAAACTTATAGCCCAGTCCCCGTCTAGTGTCAGTGAGGTAAAAGTTTAGCATAGAAATAAATTATAAAATTATCAGTCCGTTGCATCGTGCTTATTCTTAAGGTAAAATGATAAATAACTAAGCAATAGAGGGCTATGTTGTATGGCGAATAGTAAGAGCAAAAGAACGAGCAAATCGCATGTAAATAATAAAAAAATCTGGCAAGCTATCTTGATTATTCTGTCGTCAATAGTCGTGATAATGACTGTAGTGTACATTGTAGGTGGAATTATAATAGATAGAGAAATTAATAAACGTTCGGTTAGTGATAAGACTGAACAAGCTAATATGACTAGCTATCTAAAAAACAAATATGACCAAGATTTTGAAGTAGAAAAACCTAGTTGCAATGGCGGTGCTTTTGGTATTTCTTGTGTATGGTCTGCTGATGCTTATCCTGAATCAGATAAAAGCATAAAGATACATATTTCTCGGGTAGATAATCAGACAAAATATAGCGATGACTATGTTGTAAGAACTTGGCAAAAAGAACAAACTGCCAAAATTCAGCCCAAAGTCAGAGAAATATTTAAAGACATGCCCGTTGACGTTAAAGTTAGACTAGGTGTAATAGATTCAGACGTAGAGAGTACCTTCACTCTGAAAAAGCCAACTTTTGAGGAGGTGTTTTTGGCTGAAAATAAAGTCGGGCAGCGTGGCAATTTAGCTTATGGATTAGATTTTAAGTATGATGGTGACATTGAAGACGAGAGTCGTTTTGCTGGTGGCATACACGAGATGATGGAGCATGTGAAAAACATGGGAGTGAGCCCTAAAGATATATCTGTAAATATATACTTATCGAAGAATGGCAAGCTTATTTCAAGAGAATATTGTAATAGAGATAAGTTGTCATCAATTAATGAGATAAAAGGTTGTATTGATACGTCAAAAAATATGCCAGTAGAGGAGGGCGATAGATGGTAAAAACCATTGAGTACTTAAGTTTGTCGGCATTAGCTTATGTTGACTTTAAAGAATCTGATGCTGGATTAACTCTGGACGAGATTATTAGAGATGAGCAGAAAAAGAAATCACGCAAAGATTTCAATATCAATAATCCTGAACTCTCTGCCCTCCAAAATTCTTCTAATCCACTTCGCTCCTGGAAACTTATAGCCCAATCCCCGTCTAGCGTCAGTGAAGTAAAAGTTGTAAATTATCGCGGGTATAAACGAAAGGAAGTTGTTACTCGCTCTATCCCCTTTTCTTGTACTGCTTTTCAAAATCCCGAAACAGGTGAGATAGTATTTGCCTTTCGTGGTACTAATAATATAGAAGATTGGGGCACGGACATACAAATAGCGTCTTTCGTTCCACAGGCATTTATTCGCCAATTTCAACAAGCAAAAGACTTTGTGTTTAACACTTTAAATGAACACGGTCCAGTATGTTACGAGACTGAAGATGCTATGTTCAAGGCTCTCAACCAGAATAGCAATGTTAGCTTTACTGGACACTCGCTAGGCGGCGGGTTGGCTCAGTATATGACATACGTAACTTCTGATATGGAAAGTGGCGATATAGGGGCAAAGTCAGTAACCTTTAACGGTGTTGGTATAGGTCAAAACACTTGGGACATTGAGATATGGAATAATGGATATAAGTATAATTCAACGAATCATATTAATTCTGGAGATCTTACCGGTAATTACGGCATGAGACTAGGCAGGCAAGTTTATCACGTTGATGCATTAAGTGGAGTGCGAGCTCAATCGGTGAACGTCAAGGCGTTAACAACTATGCTGATGTATAAGGTCTATAGCCTTACAGGCAAGAATCACAATATTGATTATCTTGCTAAAATAGAGAACATTCAAAAGGGCCTAAAAGACGGAGACGAATATAGGAGCACTATGTTGGCATACGTAGGGTTCTTTGGTGGCGGGGGCGGCTCAGGTATTGCAAGGTATCATATGCTTGACACTCTAATAGACAGGACAACGGGTGATATAACAGATACCGTAGAGGAGAATATAGCCGGCTTAGCTAAGTTCGACGAGGATAAGATCGAGAAGCTTCTTGGAGCTATCAAAGTTATTGAAGTAGCTAAAAGAGAAGGTAATTATAAGGAATCATTACTGACCAATAAATTGCCTTTCTACAAATGGAAAGAACATAGGTCTGGTAGATATGAAGGGATGCCCGGTAATCCTCCAGCAAAAGAGTATGGTAAATCTAGGCACAGCTATACAGATGCTCAAATTGGCTATGCGAACTACGTACTGAAAGAGTTTGAAAGGATGTTCTCGAGTGGAGAGTATAAAGATATTGAGGTTATTTTTCAGAAAGCTCAAGCCGAGCAAAATCGCCGTATTGATCCGCTGGTGTTTGATTTGGACGGCGACGGAATAACGACAGTGTCGATTGATGATTCAAATGCGTTCTTTGACTTGGACAATAATGGCTTCGCTGAAAAAACCTCGTGGGTTGGTGCCAAAGAAGGCTTGCTGGTATATGATAAAAACGGCGACGGGATAATTAATGGCGGCAATGAGTTGTTCGGCGACCGTACGTTAATGAAAGATAGCAAAACGTTGGCATCAAGCGGTTTTACGGCATTGGCAGAGTATGACAACAACAAGGACGGCAAGATTGATAGCAATGATGCGATATATACACTGCTGCGGATTTGGCAAGATTCTGACGGCGACGGTATTGCTTCCGCTGGCGAATTAAAACAGTTGGTTGATTTGGGGATTGTGTCTATTGGCTTGTCGTATAACAACACTGGCGTGACCGACGGCGCTAATAATATCCAAGTGCTAACAGGAACGTTTACTTTGGCAGATGGCAGTACTCGGATGACTGGAGAATATCTGCTGAATCGTAATCCGGTGTATTCGGTGGATTCGTCGCAGGTAGAGATTTCCGATGATGTTGCGCTGCTTCCAAATGTACAAGGAGCGGGCAATGTCGGTTCATTGCATAAGGCGATAATGCAGGATAAATCCGGTTCTTTACGCGGTTTGGTCAATCAGTTTATTGCAGAAAAAGATGTTGCAAAGCGCGAGGCGTTAGCTGAGGATATTCTGGCGCGTTGGGCGGGAGTGGGTTCCGTTGATCCGAAAAGCCGCGGCGATGCGTTTGATGCCCGAAAATTGGCTGTATTGGAGAAATTTTTTGGTGCAGAATTTCAAGGGTCGCCAAACGCCAACTCGGCGCCCTTGCTAAAATCTTCGTACACTAAGTTGTTTGAGGTTGTGTATGTATCATTGATTTCTCAGGCGCAGTTGAAAGATATAGTGAATAGTGTGACTGATGACAATGATGAGGTTTCATTCGAGAAAGCTAAACAGATAATAGATGATGCTATCTCTCGAGACTCTGTTGCTGGCGTTAGTTTGCTGAGCGAGTTTGTGCGGGCAATGAAATATTACGGGCTGAAGAGCAGTGAAGAGTTTATTGTTTTGAGAAGTTATTATGTTGGTAAATCGGCGGAATATGGTCGTATCATCGACTTTGCTGGTGAACAGGTTTTACGCGGAACGGCTAGTGGAGATTCTCTCGGTGTGGGTAATCAGTATACTTTAATAGACGGCGATGCCGGCAGCGACACCCTCCGTGGCGAATCTGGCAACGACACCCTCATTGGTGGCACTGGTAATGACGCACTCTATGGTGGTAAGGGCGACGACCTCTACATCTTCAACAAGGGAGATGGAGTAGACAGGATTTATGACATGAACGGCCTTGCTGATGAAGTTCGGTTGAAGCATAAGTTACAGGATGTTATTTTTGAGCGGCGCAGTGACGATTTAGTGGTATATATGCCGGGATCTCTGGATTCAGTGGTAATTGACTCATGGTATCGAGGAGATAATTATAAGATTGAAACGTTTACATCTGAAGATGGTAAATTTATCACACATACACAGATAGAGAGTTTGATTCAAGCAATGTCTGCTTTCCAGAAGGATACGGGAATGACCTGGCAGCAGGCATTGTCTAGCCAGCCGTTTCAAGTAGAATCTATAGTTACGCAATACTGGACAGCTCCAACCGCTTAAGCTTTGGTCTTTGTAAAATTTCTGCTACACTTTTGATAAAATCTGGTGGGCTTGGATTGCGTATATGTCAGAGAAGTCACAAAAATCAAACTCAATAGGCCCAGGCTTGTACTGCTTTATTACGATTGCGCAATTTCATGGTATTGCAGCTGATCCTGAGCAGCTGAAGCATGCCCTGGCATTGGAGGAGGGTATTATGAATGAGGTTGATATGCTTCGTGCCGCCCGAACTCTGAAGTTAAAGGCTAAGATATCTACGGTGAAATATAAGCAGCTGGAAAAATTACCAATGCCAGTGATTGTTGGTATGAAGAAAGATAAGTTTGCTGTTTTGGCGCGCATTGACAACGGTAAACTACTTATACTTATGCCTGACGGTTCGCCACCTCAAATTATCGAAAGAGCGGCGTTTGAGAAAGAATGGACTGGTCGAGTATTGTTATTTGCGCAACGGTTTTGGAAGGATGTCGAGCGTAAGTTTGATATTAAATGGTTTATTCCGACGATCATAAAATACAGGAGGCCATTATTAGAAGTACTGCTGGCGGCGTTTATTTTACAGATTATAGGGTTACTTGCACCGATTCTCACGCAAGTTGTGATTGATAAGGCGTTAGCACACCATAGCGTATCGACACTAGACGTGATTGTATTTGGGCTGATTGTTGTTGCGTTATTTGAGATGATGCTTGGCATTGCGCGAAGTTATATTTTTACTCACACCACGAGTCGAATTGATGTTATTTTAAGTTCGCGGCTGTTTCGTCATCTATTTGCATTGCCGCTACGATACTTTGAGACTCGGCGCGTTGGCGACACGACTGCTCGGGTCATGGAGCTAGAAAAAGTCCGCTCTTTTCTGACAGGTGTGCCAATGACAACGGTTATTGATCTGTGTTTTATATTTGTATATATCGTCATAATGATATGGTATAGTACAACGTTGACCTGGGTTGTTCTAGCTAGCTTGCCAGTGTTCGTAATACTATCTGCTATTGTGACGCCTCTATTTAGATATCGGTTGGATGAGCGATTTAATACTGGCGCCGAAGCACAATCATATCTGGTGGAGTCAATCAATGGAGCTCAAACCATTAAGTCTTTTGCGCTAGAGCCGGAACTGCAAAAGAAGTGGGAGGGGCGACTTGCTAGCTATGTTCGAGCTGGTTATAAGACATCAATTTTATCAAATAATGCCGGTATAATCGGTCAGTTTATTCAGAAGATTTCTGATATTGCTATTTTATGGTTTGGTGCGCATATGGTAATGTCTGGCAGCTTGACCATCGGTGCTCTTATTGCGTTTCGAATGTTGTCAGGTCGAGTGAGCGGGCCAGTGCTGCGGCTGGTGCAATCTTGGCAGGATTTTCAACAAGCAGGAGTGTCAATTAAGCGATTGGGGGATATTTTTAATAATAAAACTGAACCAACTCTTGATCCAGCTAAATCTCGATTACCAAGCATAAAAGGCGACATTCGTTTTGATAAGGTCTATTTTCGATATACGCTAGATGGGCCAGAGGTGATTCGTAATGTGTCGTTTGGTATTTATCCAGGGACAGTTGTGGGCGTAGTTGGGCGGAGCGGATCTGGAAAGAGTACAATATCAAAACTATTACAAAGATTGTATATTCCAGAATCAGGAAAAATTCTCATTGACGGAGTTGATATTGCAACAACTGATCCATCTTGGCTGAGGAGGCAAATTGGTGTTGTTCTACAGGAGAATTTTCTGTTTAATGCTAGCGTTCGTGAAAACATTTGTATACACAAGCCTTCGGCGAGCATGGAAGAAATTGTTCGTGTTGCAAAAATTGCGGGAGCACATGATTTTATATTAGAGCTACCAGAAGGTTATGATACACAAGTTGGTGAGCGTGGTGAGGGCTTGTCTGGCGGGCAAAAACAGCGCATAGCAATCGCAAGAGCACTACTCCATGATCCAAAGATATTGATTTTTGATGAGGCAACTTCCGCGCTTGATTATGAATCAGAAAATGTCATTCAGAAAAACTTGAAACAAATTGTTGCCGGACGGACTGTTATTATAATCGCACATCGGCTATCAACATTGAAATCAGTTGATAAAATTATGGCAATTGATAAAGGGCAATTAGTGGAGTACGGAACACCTCGGGTGTTGCTAAAAAAGAATGGCTTGTATGCTTATTTACATAACCAGCAAATGGGAGGTGAAGATGCCTAAGTTGTCAGCGTATTGGCAATATCGAGATCGGCGCTTGCAATATGAATTTTTGCCAGCCGCTCAAGAGATTATTGAAACACCAACCTCTCCGCTCGGACATATTGTTATTTGGATGGCAGTTTTATTATTGATGACCGCTGGAGCTTGGTTGTATTTTGGAAAGCTGGACGTGGTTGTTTCAGGTCAAGGGAAATTAGCGTCGGAAAGCGGTACAAAAATTTTACAATCGTCGGCGTCGGGAACAGTTGTTGATATAAAAGTGCGTGAAGGTCAGCGCATTAAAAAAGGTGATATTGTGGTTGAGTTAGATAAAAAAGTCGCCCAGCAGAATGTTGAATCGGTGGAGAAGACTTTAGCTATTGCTAAAATTGAGAGATCTATCGCAAAAGGAGTCTCGTCTTCAATTGTCATAGATGATATCAATAGGTCAGGTTTAACAGAGGAGACGAAGCAAAGTTTGATTGAAAAAATGCATGCGCAAAATGATATATTGGAATCCAGGAAGCTTCTCTCCTCAACAAATTTAACAAATCTTCAGAAGCAACTTTCCCAATTGGATAGTGTAGGCAAGGATCTTAATGATATGTTGACTAAGGATAAAGCTAAAGAGCAGCAGATCAATAAACTAATGGAGCATGGAACACCATTACAGCAAATGCAGCTTCGTAGTGATCTTAATTCTGTAAGACAGAAGATTTCTTCTCTTGAATCGTCGTTATCTTCGCAAAAACAGCAGATGACCCAGGTGGAGTCTGCAATAGACAATGCGAAAAATCAAGCCGCAGTGAGCTTAAATGAACTTCGGGCGACCAATACAGCTACTGCAATCTCTCAGGACAATAAAATTATTGAACTTGAAAATTCTCTGTCAAGAGCTAGGGTGGCATTAGAGCAGACAACAATTGTGGCGCCAGTTGATGGTACGGTATTGTCGTTAAGGACAAATACCATTGGTGGCGTGGTGTCGGCGGCTCAAATAATTGCCGAGATTACGCCACTTGAAGAGTCGCTTGTTGTGGAGGCGACTCTGCAGAGTAGGGATATTGGTTTTGTAAATGTTGGCCAACGAGTTGTTGTAAAAGTTGACGCATATTCGTTCCAGCGATATGGTTATTTGAGTGGGGTTGTTCAATCGATTAGTCCAGATGCGATAGTTAACGATAAATTGGGGCTAATATATCGGATTAAGGTTAAGCTTGATAGTCTAAAAACCTCGAAAAATATTGAGCTGAAAATAATTCCAGGCATGAATTCTGTTGTGGAAATAACAACTGGAAATCGACGAGCCATTGAGTTTTTACTTGATCCATTGATCTCGCATGTTGATGGTAGTTTGGAAGTTCGCTAGTTGCCGTAATTATCAAAATATCTTATTATCATTTCGCGTAGTAGTATATAAAGTTTTTCGAGCTGGCCGTCAATACGAACGAATTTAGTTTTTGGATCTTTTTCACCAATCTCTATCTGGGACACAGTGCTAGTAAGAATACTTAAGAGAAATTCAACGTCATAACCTTCGCTATGCACAACTTGTTGTCGAGCTTTCTGTATTACTTTTAGCATTGTCTTATGATTTTCTATTCTTATTCCTAATTTTTCTAGGGCGATATTGAGAGACTGGTTGAAAGTTGGGCGAGTTAAAAGATGATAGACTGTATTGGTTGGCTTATTGTAGAATTTTTTAACATTATCGTTAATATCGCCGCTGAGCTGAATTAACTGAATGGCTTTTTCAATACTTTTAACTGTTTCATTTTTTGCCTTTCTATGTTGCTTCTTCAGCTCGTTTTCTGCGATTCCTTCTGCAAAACTTTGAAGGGCAAAAATCAGATTTGCAATATTCATATGAAATACATTTGAATTTGTATGAAAACGATAATCGATAATTCGCGTGAAAGCTAGCCCAATTTTACTATAAGATCCAAGAGCTTTTTGGTGGTTTGGGTTGATGAAAAAATGGGTCATTTTTACAAGAGTTAATGGTTTCATGGAATCTTGTAGACTTATTGAGGGGCGATATTTGATTGGAGATACAGCTTCTAAAAAAGGATTCGCGAGATGCAGTGTTGCGATTCCGTGCAAATCCACTGATTGGATAAAACAATGCGTATTGTCGAAGTGGCTAATCCAATATAATTGAAATGCGAGAAGTATTTTACCGATATCAGTTATCTGGAAAGATCCTTTTGCGTGAGAAAAGGTGTAATTGAGGTAGGGCTGAAGCCGGGATTTGTCTGTATTGATTGTCAATTTATTTGTGCGGAGGATTGAATGAGTTGCTGATATAGTGAGGTTAATATTTTTATAGGTAGTATGACATATTCTAGAAGTGGCTGCCCGTTTAGTTAGTGTACTGGTGATATTTTTCATACCGACATTGGTGATTACGGTGTCAGGCGCATGTTCTGCGTTAATGAGAATAGTTATCGTAGTTGATTTTCGAAGAATTGATTCTATACCAGCGTTGACTGGCCATTTTAGATAGGCGCGAACATCATAAGCAGGGGTGTAAACAGAGTTTTCGCTAAGCTGTTTGCGGTAAAATGCAAAAGGTGTTACGTATTGTGAGCGAGTTTTTATGACGATAAATAACTTATTGTATATGCCTGGGGCTGTTGTCGAAAGTTCTGCCTTAAGATGGTAATTGGCAGGGTCAAACTGACCAAATCCTTTAGCAACAATTTGCCTACCTACCACATCAAAATAATAGGCTTCACCAATTAAAATTTTGTCTTGAGGGTTTTGCAAGCTTATTTCCTGTTAATGATTATTGTCATATTATATTGTATCAAGCATTTTTCATCACTGTTATTTCGTGATATAATTTTAAAAATGAGTGATAATATATTTAAACGAACAAAAATATTAGCAACAATTGGGCCAGCAACGTTCAGCCAAGAAAAGGTTTACCAATTGTTGGAAGCCGGCGTTAACGGCATCCGTATGAACTTTAGCCACGGCGCTAACGAGGAGCGAATTGAGCAGATCGATTGGGTGCGCACAGCTAGTAAACAATTGGGCAAGCCTGTCGCAATCCTACAAGATTTGCAAGGTCCGAAGATTCGCCTGGGCGTTTTGAAAGATAACATGCTGAATGTTAAGGTTGGCGATATGCTGGTCTTGGATTCAGAAATTGCCGAGCATGACGGCAGCTTCAATTTGCCAGTGCAATACAATTTGGCAGAGAAGATGAAAGTCGGCGAGCCACTTTACATGTTTGACGGCAAGATCAGGACGGTTGTGCGAGAAATTGTTAGCCCAACTGCAATTCGCGTAGAAGTTCAGAACGACGGTTTTTTGATGAGCCGCAAGGGTTTGAATTTGCCAGACACAGATTTTGGTGGCGACATTCTTACTCAGAAAGATATTAACGATTTGGAATGGGGTGCAAGCCAAGATTTTGATTATGTTGCATTGAGTTTTATTCAAAAAGCTGATGACATTATTGATTTGCGTCGTCGATTGACAGACCTGGGCTCGACAGCCAATATTATTGCCAAGATTGAGACTAAGTCTGCCGTTGATCCAGAGAATTTGGAGGAAATCGTTAAGGCTAGTGACGGTATTATGGTCGCTCGTGGAGACTTGGCGGTGGAGGCTGGCGCGGAAATTGTCCCAGTTGTACAGCGTCGAATTATTGCCTTGTGTCGTAAATATTGCAAGCTAGTAATCGTTGCAACACAAATGATGGGTAGTATGGTTGATAATCCAGAGCCAAGTCGCGCTGAAGTAAGCGACGTTGCCAATGCTGTAATCCAAGGTGCTGACGTGGTTATGCTGTCTGATGAGACTGCTAATGGTAAATATCCTGTTGAAACCGTTCGCGCAATGCGTAAGACTATTATCTACACTCAAGAACACAGTGAAGTAATGTTGGTAGAAAAGGCTGAAATGCGTGAAAAAACTGACGCGATTTTAAGCTACACGGCAGCTCAATTGGCAAAGAGAATTAAGGCTCGAGCTATTATTGCGGAAACACACACTGGCGCTACTGCAATTAACGTTGCTGCATATCGTCCGAACCTACCAATTGTTTGTGTGACCGAAGATGTGAAGACTGCGCAAAAATTGGCGCTAAGGTACGCTTCTAGTCCATATGTTCGACCAAACGACTCAAATGCAGCAACTAAGCTAGCTGACGAATTGAAACAGGAAGGCTATTTCGGCGCAGACCCAGTTACTGTTGTGCTTGTTAGTGGCCACAATCCAGAGCCAGGTAAAACTGACAATATCCAAGTCAAGACATTGTCATAAGGAGAATTTGGGTGGGCAGAAAATTTCCGAAGCAAACAATTCGCGATGTTGATCTACGTGGAAAAACTATTCTTCTGCGAGCAGATTATAATGTGCCACTAACAAAGCGTGGTCAGATTTCTGACGATCTAAGAATTCGCGCTTCGCTGCCCACGCTCCGATATTTGCTGGAGCAGAATTGCAAGATTGTTATCATGTCTCATCTGGGGCGACCAAAAGGTAAGGATCTTAAGTTTAGCCTGAAAGTCGTCGCAGATCACTTATCCAAGTTACTGAGCCGTCCGGTAGAATTGCTGGACGATTGTGTGGGCGAAGCTGTTCATCAAGCCGTTCGCCGCGCGCCACGAGGCAGTATTCTTATGTTGGAGAATTTACGCTTTTATGACGAGGAGGAGGCTGATGATTTAACATTTGCCAAGTCGATTCAACGCGCTGTCCGAGCAGATTATTTTGTGCAGGACGGATTTGCGGTCGCACACAGGGCGCACGCCAGCACTCATGCGATTACATTGTGTGTTCCAGGGCTAGCGGGATTACTATTAGAAAAAGAATATGTAACTATCACCGAGGCGATGAATAAGCCAAAACGTCCGTTGGTTGCGGTTATTGGCGGCGCGAAAGTTAGCGATAAAATATTACTGATTAAGCGTCTGATTGAAAAGGCGGATCGGATTTTAATTGGCGGCGCCATGTCAAACACGTTTTTACATTGCCGTGGATTTAATGTCGGCAAGAGCGTGTTTGAGCCAGGAATGGAAAAGGTTGTCGCGGAAATTTATGATTTGGCAGCGGCTAAGGTTGGCGTAGAGAATGTTGACGATTTTTTGGTGTTGCCGATTGATGTGGCGGTTGCGCCAGAGATTTCTAAAGATTCTCCTCGTCAAGAAGTTAATATTGATAAAATAAAGAACTCAGATATGGCGCTGGATATTGGAAGTCGGACAATTGAGAAATTCACGAAAATACTGGCCGGCGCGAAGATGATTATTTGGAATGGTCCGCTGGGCTATGCTGAAATTGATAATTTTGCAATCGGTTCAGCACGAGTGGCGCTAGCTATTGCCCAGAATGAAGGAGTAGTTTCAATAGTCGGCGGCGGAGATACGGCTGATTTTATATTGAAATGGGACGGACATGACGGCGCCAATTTTACCCATGTTTCCACTGGTGGCGGAGCTAGTATGGCCTTGATGGCTGGTAAAAAATTGCCTGGAATTGAAAGTTTACTAGACGCATACGGCTTGAGGTGATAAACTAAGCATAAGGATTATCTCATGAGAAAAAAGTTAATCATTGGTAACTGGAAAATGAACTTCAATATGCAGGAGGCTAGCTTATATTTGCATAAGCTGATGAACACGCTGCCGTCGCATAGAGATGTTGAAGTGGTGCTGGCGCCTACTATTCTGACGCTGCAGAGTTTGAGTTTACAAATTAATCGTCGAATCGCTAAGTTGGCGGCCCAGAATTGCTATTGGCGAGATTCGGGGGCGTACACGGGGGAAATTCCAGCGGCGCATCTTCGTGGAATTGCTGATTATGTGATAATTGGACATTCGGAACGTCGCTATATTTTCATTGAAAGCGAAAAAGATATTCGACTGAAAGTTCAAGCGGCAATTCGAAATCGTATTCATCCGATTCTGTGTGTTGGTGAAACGATTCAAGAGAAGACTCTTGGCGAAACGAAGGATGTTCTGGCTGATCAATTAACTAGCGGTCTGGCTAATGTGACGGCGGACGAGCTGGATGAAGTAGTTATTGCATATGAGCCAGTTTGGGCGATCGGTACTGGCGACAGCGCCAAAGCGTCTGATGTGAAAAAAGCTACACAGATGATTCGACGACATATTTCTCATTTGTACGGTAAAAAAGCGGCGGAATCAGTTCGAGTTATCTATGGTGGAAGTATTACGTCAATAAACGCCGCAGATTATTTAGCAATTGATGAACTTGATGGTTTATTGGTTGGGGCAGCCAGTTTGGATGCATATCAATTTAAGGAGATAATCTCGAAAGCACATAAAGGTTAAAAAATAGGGGGCATATGACAGATATTGATTTTGATGAGTTGGATAGAGCGGTAAGCTCTCTTATGGATAAGCAGCGAGAAAAGGAAGCTCCAGTGGTGGCTAATGAAAATAATAGCGAGATTTCTGCGTCTGTGCCTGTAGGGGAAAAACCTGTATCAGAGAACTCTATTGGTACTAGCTTTGCACCTCCGGTAACTCCATTTACGCCTTCGTCTGTTACTTCTACTTCTTTATCGTCAATCTCTCAGCCTGAAGCAAAAAAAGAGCCTTCTAGCGACAATACGATTCCTAAAGAGGTTGATAATCCTACGAACGAGAAAGTTGCTAACGATTCAATAGCTAATAGAGCTCCTGGTGTGGCTGCTAGCGAAGTCAAGGCTACGCCGGTAGTTGCGAGACGCTCGACTGGTCGTTTCATGGATGTTGTTAGACCTTCATCTGTCAGTACTATCCAAAAACCTGCTGCTCCCGCTCCATCCCGAACTGGCACGACGATTCAGCCCTCACCTGATTTGGTGGACGTGATTAGCATAAATAATAGGCATCCTGCGGCAAGGAAAGAAATGTCTGATATAGTTGCTCAATCAGATAATCTTAGTGACACCCCTGATCTTAAAGACGTACACAATGAATCTACTTTCGCGGAGATTGAAGATGCGCCCGCTGAGGAGTTGTCGTTGACTGATAAGATAGCTCAATCGTTAGCCGTAAGTAATAGCGAAGCTCCTACTACACCGATGACTACGCCGCTGGAGTCTCCGTTTATTGCTAATGTTGAAGTGGAGAAGCGACCGCTTGGTTCTGTTAACCAAACTATGACTAGTTCTGAGATGAATAGTGATGAAGATACGTCTGTGTCTGCTGATTCTGAGGATATAAAATTGGAACATCAATATAATACCAATTTATCTAATTACAGCATGAACGAAAATTCTTTGGGTGATACATCCGACTCACCAATGGATTTGAGCCCAGAAATTATAGCAATTGAGGAGGCTGGCGTTCCTGAAGATTCAGACGATAAAATGTCCACTGACATTGACAGCTCTTTGATGGAGCCTTCCGAATTATCCGAAAAAGAAACTATGGATTCTGAGCCGGCACCGATGTTTGCTGCTGTATCCACAGAAGTCAAACCTTCAGCCGACAAAGAAAAGAAAAAATCCGGATTATTAATAGCGTTGCTTATTGTTCTATTTTTGGCAATTGGTATGGCTGGCGGCGCTGTTTCGTACTTTTTGCTGATAAAATAGATATATGTCTAATTTTACTGACGGATTAAATAGCGAACAGGCTCGAGCAGTGACACACGCTGATGGGCCGCTGTTGATTTTGGCGGGCGCTGGATCTGGAAAGACTAAAACTCTAACTCATAGAATCGCTTATTTGATTGGCGAGTTGAAAATATTTCCTAGTCGAATATTGGCGGTTACATTTACTAATAAGGCTGCGAAGGAAATGCGTCAGAGGTTAGCGCAAATATTGGGTGAAGATTCTGAAAATCGGCAATTTATGCCGTGGATGGGAACTTTTCATAGTATTTGCGTGCGAATGTTGCGGATGGATGGTGAAAATATTGGCCTGAACAAGCGATTCTTAATTTACGATACCGATGATCAGATAAGCTTGATGAAGCAAATTATGAAGTCTCGCGGCTTGACGGATAAAGATATTAAACCTCGAGCTGTACTTTCGGCTATTTCGAATGCTAAAAATGAGATGAGAAATGCCGAGGATTTTTCGGCTTCGACTCGCGGTCCAAGAGAGCAAAAAATAGCTGAATTGTTTTTTGCTTATGAAAAAGCTTTGAAAGACGCTTCGGCGTTGGATTTTGACGATTTATTGATAAAAACTGTGGAATTATTGAGAAATAAGCCAGATATTCGCCATAAATGGCAGCAGCAATTCGAACATATTCTGATTGACGAGTATCAGGACACGAATGCGGTGCAGTATGCGCTAATTAAGCTGTTGGTTAATTCGCGTCGCAATTTATGCGTGGTTGGTGATGACGCTCAGTCGATTTATAGTTTTCGCGGGGCTGATTATACTAACATTCTCAATTTTGAGCGTGATTTTCCAGGCACGACGGTGGTCAAGCTGGAGCAGAATTATCGTTCGACTGGCGCGATTTTGGATATGGCAAATGCGCTGATTAGTCATAATATTCATAGAACTGATAAAAATTTATGGACAGCGAATGGCGACGGTGTTGAGCCGAAATTATGGCAATTATACAATGAGTCTGAGGAGGCTTTGGTGATTGCGAATGAGATTCAGGCGCAAATTGCGAACGGTCGTCAATATGGCGACGTGGCGGTGTTGTACCGAACAAATGCGCAAAGTTACGCAATTGAGCGAGCCCTGCGTCAGAGCTATATTCCATATAAAATCGTCGGCGGTCTGCGATTTTTGGATCGAGCGGTCGTTAAGGATCTATTGGCATATCTTCGATTGTTATATCAGCCGAGTGATCGAGTTAGTTTTTTGCGAATTGTGAATACGCCAAAACGCGGTGTTGGAGCAGTAAGTATTTCTAAGTTTCTGGACTGGAATGACGCGTCAGGGAAAGATATAATTAGCGGGTTGCTGGCGGTTGAGGAGACGGATACCTTGACAGCGCGCGCAAAACGTCCATTGCTAGAGTTTGGTCAAAAATTGCACGATTTGCAGCAGGAAATTGACGGATCTCCAGCTGAACTGATTGAAAAAATCATGAAAAGTACTGGCTATGAAGATTTTATAAACGACGGAACGCCGCAAGCTGAAGAGCGAATGGAAAATATCGGCGTGCTTTTATCAGAAGCTAAGGCTTACGTTGACGTGGCGACGTTTTTGGAAGAGATGGCTTTGATGTCTTCGACGGACACAACTGCCGATCAGCAAGTGACGCTCATGACGCTTCATGCGGCTAAAGGTTTGGAGTTCCCGGTGGTTTTTCTGGCGGGACTGGAAGAGGGGATTTTGCCGCATGCAAGAGTGTTTGATAGCGGTAATGCTGATGACGTCGAAGAAGAGCGCAGGTTGTGCTATGTTGGTGTAACTCGGGCGAGGGAAGAATTGTTCGTTAGTTGTGCTAGTTCTCGGACGCAATTTGGTCAGATTGGCTATAATATGCCATCGAGGTTTTTGGACGAGATGGGATTGATGGCTGGCGGTGTTGATAGACCAGCTCAACCGACGGTAGAGCCTGATTTTTATTCGGAAGATATTGGTTTGGAAGTTGGTGATCGAGTTCGCAGCCCGAGTTTTGGTTCGGGGGAAATTATTGATAGCGAAGGGCTGAGTGTTACGGTCCAGTTTGACAATGGAAATATTAAGAAATTGAACGTCGAGTTCGCGCGCTTGGAGAAAATTTGATATAATAAGAATACCTGCGTTGTGGGTGTGAACTTATGGGTATAAGATTACAAGCAAAACATTATTCTAAGAAAATTACGTTCGTTTCTGGCGCGATATTGATGCTGGTTGGCGGTCTATTTTTTGTCAATCAAGCATTGGCTGACGCTACTAAGCCAGCAGCCAAGGCTGGCGAAAAGTTGGTGACGATTTACGACAGGGGCGCAGAAAAGACGATTGTTACAAAAGCGAGGACGATTCGCGAGGCTTTGAAATTGGCTAAGTTTTCTATTGATGAACGCCAAGACGTAGTCGAGCCGAGTCTTGATTCGGAGATGGTGGCAGAGAAGTACAGCATTAATATTTTCCGCGCTCGTCCAATAACAATCGTCGATGGAAATAAACGCCTGAAAATAACCACTGCCGAACAAACACCAGTTTTGATTGCGAAGGCCGCTGGAATTGAAGTTTTTGAAGAGGATAAAACTGCTTTATCCAATTCCGATAATATGGCGGTTGATGGCGCAAACATGGTGATGAAAATTGACAGAGCGTCGATGGTTAATTTTGTACTTTACGGCAAAGAATCTGTCATTCGCACACATGCTAAGACGGTTGGCGAGCTATTGAAAGAGAAGAATATTAACCCAAAGAAAGATGATACACTATCTGTGGATCGTTCGGCAAAAATTATTCCTGGAATGAAAATTGAGCTTTGGCGTAATGGCAAGCAAACCATAACCGCAGAAGAAGATGTGAAATTTGAGGTTGAAAAAGTTCAAGACGCGAATCGAGATTCGGGATATCGCGAAGTAAAACAAGCGGGCGTGAACGGTAAGAAAAATGTTACTTATGAAATCGAGATGAAGAACGGCGTTGAGGTGAGTCGTAAGGAAATTGCTAGTGTTGTGACAAAAGAGCCAAAGAAGCAGATTGAAATTGTGGGGACGAAAGTTAGCCTACCTTCTGGATCTCATTCGGATTGGATGTCTGCGGCTGGTATTAGCCCTGATGATTATGGCTATGTGAACTTCATTTTTACGAAAGAGTCAACTTGGCGAACGACGGCTAGGAATGGGCAATATGCTGGGCTCGGTCAGACGAATATAGATAAGCTTTCTCGGGCTTGCCCAAATTGGCAAAGTGATCCAGTTTGTCAGATTAGAGTTTTCAATAATTATGCCGTAAGTAGATATGGCAGTTGGGCTGGGGCTTACAATGCATGGAATCGCCAAAAATGGTGGTAGACTAACGCTGGCGACGTAAGTTGGCTGTAGTCTATAGATAAAAAGTGCTTAGTCTGGTATAATTTATTTGACTAGGTTAACGAGTTATTATATGATTATGCGCGCAAAAGGTTTATTTTTTGGAAAAATTATTGGATTAGCTGTGTTGGTTGCGATTGCGACCCCAATGATTTCGTTTGCTGATGGAAAGACTTCTGGTGAGCATTTGGTTCGTATTTATGATCGCGGTGAAGAAAAGACGATTATCACAAATGCATTGACCGTTCGGCAGGCCTTGCGTGCGGCTAAGATTACGATTGACGAAAAGATTGACGCGGTTGAGCCAAATATTGATATGGAACTGACCGGCGCAAAATACCAGGTCAATATTTTCCGCGCTCGTCCAATAACAATTGTCGATGGAAATAAGCGCCTAAAGGTAACTACCGCCGAGCAGACGCCAGCTTTGATTGCGAAGGCTGCTGGACTGACTTTATATCGCGAAGATAAGACGCATTTTACGAATTCTGACGATCTTTTGGTGAACGGTGTGGGTCTGGTAATGAAGATTGAGCGATCAAAACAGCGAACGATAACTGAAGAAGTTGATATTAATTTTGATATTGAGCAGATTAAGGACGATTCTCAGCCGATTGGGTTTAAGAGTGTTAAGCAGCTTGGGGAAAAGGGCGTGCGGAAGGTGACTTATCAGGTTGAGGTAGAGAACGAGCGCGAGATTAGTCGTAAGGAAGTTGTTGGTGAAATCACAAAGCAGTCAAAGAAGCAGATTGAAATAATTGGCACGAAGCCTAAAAATCCACTGACGAAAAGTAAGGGCGCGCAGATATTTACCGACTCCAAGGGCGTAGCGCATCGCGAGACGTATTATGATTTGCCGATGAATATTGTGATAAAAGCTTGTGGTAGCGGCGGTACTTATACGGTGCGGGCGGATGGCGCGAAGGTTGATAAGGATGGCTATATTTTGGTGGCGGCTAATTATGGTAGCTATCCACGATGTTCGGTGGTTGAGACAAGTATGGGTCCTGGAAAGGTCTATGACACTGGCGGATTTGCAGCCAAGCATCCGCACGGATTTGACTTAGCGACCGACTGGACGAATGGAGATGGGCGCTAGATGGCTTCTTCTCATGGACCAAAAAAATCGCTTGGACAGCATTGGCTGAAAGATCCGGAGATTTTGGCGGATATTGCTGAAGCGGCCGAATTGACGGGTGATGATGTTGTACTGGAGATTGGACCAGGGCTGGGTACTTTGACTAGTCGCTTGTTGGCTCGGGCTAATTCGGTGACTGCCGTAGAGTTTGACGTGGATTTGGCGCGAAAACTACCAGGGCAATTTCCTGGGAAAAAATTAACTGTCGTAAATCAAGATATATTGCAATTTGACCTGAATCAATTGCCAAAAAATTACAAAGTCGTAGCTAACGTCCCATATTACATTACCAGCAAAATTGTTGAAAAATTGATGACCGCGGAAAATAAGCCGAGCATTGCGGTGCTATTGGTGCAAAAAGAAGTCGCCGAGCGAATTGCGGCAGAGGCTGGGAATATGAGTATTCTGTCTGTGGGTGTTCGCATTTTTGCCGAAGCGGAGTTGGATATTGAAGTTCCTAGGCAGTTTTTTACGCCACCGCCAAAAGTTGACTCGCAGGTTGTGGTTTTAAGAACTCGTAATAATCCGCTAATTACTCCAGAAGATCAGAGGGATTTTTTCCGCATTGTTAAGGCTGGATTTTCTGCTAAGCGAAAGAAGTTGCGTTCTAGCTTGAGCGGTGGGTTGGGGATTGATAAGATTGTGGCGGAAGAATTGCTGAAAAATGCAGGAATTTCACCAGATGCTCGCGCTGAAGATTTGGCGATTGAAGATTGGAAGAGGCTACTGAAAGAGTGGCGTCTACGATAATTGTTCTAGTGGTGATATAATATATATCATGACTAAGAAACACGCTTACATCACTACCGCTATTCCTTACGTAAACGGCTTGCCACACGTTGGGCATGCCATGGACTATATGTTGGCGGATGTGTGGGCGCGTTATTCCAAACAGAACGGGCGCGAAGTTCGTTTTCAAGCCGGCGTGGATGAGCATGGCAATAAAATTGCCGCCAAAGCTGCCAGTCAGAATCAAACACCTCAAGAATACGTCGATCAAACGCACGTCAATTTTAAGAAGATGATTTCCGAGCTGAATATTTCAGTGACAGATTTTATTCGAACAACTGACGCGCATCACGTTGCTGCGGTGCAATATATTTGGCAAAAGCTCGTTGAGGCTGGTTACATTTACAAAGGTTCATATGAAGGCTGGTATTGTCAGGGATGCGAAGCTTTCGTTACGGATAAAGAAGCTGCCGATAATAATGGGGTTTGTCCAGATCACCAAACTCCGTATCAGCGTTTGAGTGAGGAAAATTACTATTTTAAAACCAGTGCTTTTTCGGACAATATTCGTCAGGCAATTGAGTCAAATAAAATGAGAATCGTACCTGAGTTCCGTAAAAAAGAGTTTTTGGAATTGATGAAAGACGGCCTGAAAGACGTGTCGGTTTCTCGCCCGCGTAAAAATCTTAGCTGGGGCGTGCCAGTTCCTGGTGATGATAATCAAGTCATGTACGTCTGGTTGGACGCTTTGAGCAATTACATTACGGTTATCGGTTATCCTGATCGTCCAGAAGAGTGGCAATCTTTTTGGCCGGCTGACGTGCAGGTTATCGGCAAGGATATTCTCCGTTTCCACGCTGGTATTTGGCCAGCAATGCTCATGGCGCTGGATTTGCCGCTTCCGAAAGTATTGCTTGTTCATGGATTTATCAATTCTGGTGGAATGAAAATGGCAAAGAGTCTCGGAAATGGTGTTGGTCCAGTCGATATTATTCCAGGTTACGGCGCTGAGGCGTTTCGATATTATTTCTTGCGTCACGTACCTACTCAGGATGACGGTGACTTTACTTGGGAAAAGTTTGAAGCTGCGTATAATGGTGAGCTTGGCAATGATTTGGGCAATTTGGTTCAGCGAGTCGCTAAAATGGTGCAGAGTTATCAAGCTGGCGTTATTGGCGACGCTCCACAATCAGAACACGACATGGGACCGTATCGTCAGGCTATGGAAAGCTATATGTTTGATCAAGCAATGGACGAAATTTGGCTAATTGTTCGTTCTTTGAATCAATATATTGAGCGAGTTCAGCCTTGGCAAGTTGCTAAAAATCGTGATAAAGACCCAGAAGCAGAGTCGCATTTGAGTGAGATCTTGGCGCACGCTTGCGGTACATTACTTCAAGTGTCCGACATGTTGCATCCATTCATGCCGCAAACTGCCGAGAAAATTCATGATATGTTTGCCAGTGGTGTCGTGCCGTCAGAATTGACACCTTTATTCCCGCGCAAATATATTCATACACCAGATCCACGCGCTCCGAAAACAGAATCTCAGGTTAAATAGTTTATGATTGAGTCTGATAAGAAAAGTGCGACTGAGGGTTTACGTCTGATAGATTCGCATTGTCATTTGCACGATACGGAATTTTTTACGGACAATCGCGAGCAATTTTACAAAGAAACGATCGAGGCGAATATTGGCATGATTTGTGTCGGTACTGACCAGCGAAGTAGCCGCCAAGCTGTGGAATTTGCTGCGAACCATGAGCTTACTTGGGCGGCAATTGGCGTTCATCCGCACGATACGAAAGATGGCTGGGAAGATGTCAAAACTTTGCTGGAGAATAAGACGGAAAATTCTTCGATTGTGGCAATTGGTGAAATTGGACTTGATTATTATTACAATAACAGTCCGCGAGAAACGCAAATTGAGGGCTTGGAGGCGCAACTTCAAATGGCAATAGATTATGATTTGCCAGTAAGTTTTCATGTTCGCGATGGTGCGAAGGGTCAGCCGTCAGTTTGGGATGATTTTTGGCCAATCTTCGATAATTTTCCTAGACTGCGCGGCGTGTTGCATAGTTTTACCGATACGCGTGACAATTTAGAAAAAGGTTTTTCGCGAAATTTGTACGTTGGACTTAATGGAATTAGTACATTCACAAAGGATCAATTGCAAAAAGAATTGTTCGCTTCAATCCCGCTGGAGCGATTATTGCTAGAAACTGACGCGCCATTCTTGACACCAACGCCATTTCGTGGTAATATAAACAAGCCAGAATATGTGAGATTGGTGGCTGAATATTGGGCAAAGCAGCGAAATATTGATTTTGATGTTTTAAGCCAAGCTACTCTTCACAACACAAAAGAACTTTTTGGCATTTGAAAGTGGAGAAAATGAATAGTACGCCGGAATGTGTTACAAAAACACCTGAAATTGAAGCTCGCGAAAAACTTGCCGCTATTTTTTCTGACGCCGAGCAGCGCGGTGACAATTCTAAAGTAAGCCCTGAATTGGGAAAGACTGCGATTGATATTGAAGACACTTCCAAGATGGACTCTGCTGATAATGGGGCGGTTGATTTTTGTAATCAAGCACTTGGTGGCTATGGAAAAAGTCTTGACTACATTAACAACAGTCCGCTTGAAACTGTGCAGGCAATTGGCAATTCACTCCAACTCTTCCGTGAAGACAAAACCAAGGAGAGTTGTAAGTGACTAGGTTTTTGAAAAAAGTACGAAGTTTGGTTTTTGCGGATGATAGCGACGCGGTGTCTTTATTGAAATTCCGTAAAAAAGATCGTCCATTAAAGAAGTTTACCGAGCGCGAGCTAATCCAATTGGAAAGTGAAATTGGCGCAACGATTTTTGGCGAGAAGCCGGCGTATGTTGCGCGACGAGAGTTTTTTAATCTAGATAAAGATACCTGGATTTGGTATGAAGAAGTTGCTGATGGTAAGGGTGGCCGGCAAGAATTGACGACGCGTTATGAAGTTCAGGCAAAGGGAATCTTAAAGATCCAGCCGAATTATCGCTATAGTTACTTGGAGGGCGATGAGCTTCAGAATTTTGTCTTGGCAACTAAGGAATATTACGAGCGAGTTTCTCGGCAATTATATAAGAAAGATCCGCAAACCGGTCGGCCGCTTTGATATAATAAAAAAGTGAATAAAGACTATATCTATCTTGATCATGCTGCTGCCACGCCAATGGATCCGTTGGTGATTGAGGCGATGTTGCCATATTTTTCTGAAAAGTTTTTCAATCCGTCTAGTCCGTACGCTCCAGCAATATTTACAAAGCGTGAATATCAAGACGCGAAGGCTCGGCTGGCGCGCTGCTTGGGTGTGATGGCTGATGAATTGATAATGACAGCTGGGGCAACTGAGTCTGTCAATTTGGCGTTCAATGCGGCAAATGGCGTAAGTTTAATTTCGGCAATTGAGCATGATTCGGTGATTAATTCCGCAAAAGCGCGTTCGGAAGTGAAGCTAATTCCGCCAATGAAAAATGGACGAATAGGCCCGAACGTGGTTAAAAAAATGTTAACTCCAGATGTTGGATTTGTTAGTGTTGCGCTAGTAAACCACGAGCTGGGCTATATCCAGCCAATTGAAGAAATTGCGGAAATTGTAAAAGCCGAGCGGCTCAGGCGCCGAGAAAATGATGAATATTTACCGTTGATTTTTCATACTGATGCTTCGCAGGCGGCGGCTTTAATTGATGTGAAAATTAAAAGGCTGGGCGTTGATTTATTGACATTATCTGCAGCGAAAGTTTACGGTCCAAAGCAAGTTGGTTTATTGTGGGTGCGACCTGGTGTTACGCTGAAAGCTAATATTTTTGGTGGCGGTCAAGAATTGGGTCTGCGCAGTGGAACTGAAAACGTTGCTGGCGTGGTTGGTTTTGCGACTGCTTTGGAATTAGCACAAAAACGACGTTCTGCTGAAGTGAAGCGACTGCGAAAACTACGAGAAAATTTGGTAAAAGATTTGAGACAGACTTTTCCTGAGATGTTGATATCGTCAGATATGAAAAAAAGTTTGATGAGTTTTTTGAATATATCATTTTCTGGAATTGATGCCGAAAGATTGGTGTTTTTATTAGAATCTCGTGGAGTTCTAGTGGCTACGGGCAGTGCTTGCGCGGCTAATTCTGGAACGCGTTCTCATGTGCTGGCGAGTGTTGGTCTGAGCGAATCAGAGATTGACGGAAGTCTAAGGCTTACCTTAGGCAAGTTGAACAATGATGAGAACATAAAGCGAGCTGGCGAATTTATCATTGAGGCTGTGCAAGCGGAAATGAAGAGGACTCGTCGATGATCCATAAACTAGTTGGCTTGATTATTTTTGCTGCTTTGGTGATTTTTGGACTTAGCGCATATTTGTCGCCGAATGATTTGGGGAAATGCCAAAGCGTGGGCGAGGGCGATTGTCGTAAGGCTGATGCGATAGTTGTTGTCAGCGGTGGTGATACGAATGCGCGAACTGACGAGGCTATTAAATTATATAAAGAAGGTTGGGCGCCGTTGATTGTTGTGTCGGGCGCGGCGGCCGATAAAACTGGTCCATCTAACGCTAAGGCTATGTACCAGCGAGCGATTAACAGTGGTGTTCCTGAGAAAGCCATTGTTATGGACGAGTCTTCCGAAACAACCAGACAAAACGCCACTGAAGTGAAGAAAATTGTCGATTCGCGAAAAATTGAAGATGTGATTTTGGTGACAAGTGGTTATCATATGCGTCGCGCCCAGCTTGAATTTTCAGCGCAATTTGACGATGTGAAAGTTCGAAGCCATCCAGTTGCTTCTGATAAAAACTGGAGTTCATTGTGGTGGTTAACGCCGTGGGGCTGGTGGCTAGCAATGGGTGAATTAATGAGAATTGGGCTATTTGCTATGGGGTTGTCTAGATGAGTAAGAAAGTTTTTGTTGGAATGTCGGGCGGCGTGGATTCCTCTGTGGCCGCAGCACTTTTGGTTGAGCAGGGTTACGATGTAACGGGTGTTTATATGAAAAACTGGTCGGAAGATCTTCCTGGAATGCATTGTCCGTGGGCGGAAGATGTTGCTGACGCCAAGCGTGTGGCGGTTGGTTTGGGTATTGATTTTCGAGTTTTTGATTTCCAGAAAGAATATAAGCAAAACGTTGTCGATTACATGATTCGCGAATATCAATCGGGCCGCACACCAAACCCAGATATTATGTGTAATCAAGAAGTGAAGTTTAAGATATTTTTAGAGGCTTCGTTGGCGGCTGGAGCGGATTATATCGCGACAGGGCATTATGCGCGCGTTGCTCATGAATCGTCTTCGTCGGCTAAATTGTTACGCGCTCGTGATGATAATAAAGACCAAACCTACTTCTTATATCGAGTGACTTCGGAGGCTTTGTCAAAAACCATATTTCCGTTGGGCGATTTCACTAAAGCGGAAGTTCGTGAAATGGCGAAAGAGCGTGGTTTGTGGACGGCTAGTAAAAAGGAATCGATGGGAATTTGTTTTGTCGGGCAAGTTGGAATTCGCGAGTTTTTGTCGGAATATGTTAAAACTGCGCCGGGAAATATTATTGATCAGCAGACGGGATCTGTCGTCGGTAAACATGACGGCGCAATTTTTTATACACTCGGTCAGCGTCATGGTCTGAATGTCGGTGGCGGATTGCCGTACTATGTCGTCGGCAAGGATATGGAGAAAAATGAGGTTTACGTGTCGCGCTCGATTGATAATGATAATCTGTGGCGAAAAGAACTTGGGCTGGCGGATATTCATTGGATTAATCAAGCACCGCATAAAGATAAGAATGTACAGGTTCGGTTGCGTCATCGAGGCACTTTATTTGACGCGAAAATTGACGGAGATATTGTAAGTCTTTCTGCTTCGGAGCGTGCCGTAGCTGCGGGCCAATCTGCGGTAATATATGACGGCGATGAATGTTTGGGCGGCGGAATCGTGAAAACAGATTGACGTTATAGGAAAAATAGTGTAAACTGTTCTAGAGTAAGGAATAATAAAACGTAGAGTTAAAGGAAGAATTAATTTTATGCTAGCAATTCGTTTGCAACGTTTGGGTCGCAAAGGTTATCCAGTATATCGCTTGGCGGTACAAGAAGCACATCGTCATCCATCAAGCGGTCGTGTAGTCGCTTATGTCGGTAGCTACAACCCACACACTAAAGAATCAAATATCCAAGTTGAATTGGCTCAGAAATATTTGGACAATGGCGCACAGCCAACACCACGCGTAGTTAAGTTATTGAAAGAAGCTGGCGTTAAGTTGCCAAAGTGGGTTAAGGAAGTTTCCGCTGACAAACATAAATCCATCCGTAATCCAGAAAAGCTTCGCAAGAATCAACCAAAAGAAGAGCCAGCTGAAGAAGTAGCTGAATAATCTATTAAGATTGGTGATTTGATCTATAAACCCCATCTGTAAGGTGGGGTTATTTTATGGTATAATTACACTCATGAATGCCCAAAAAATACGTAGTAAATATCTTGAATTTTATAAAAAACAGGGTCACGCCGTTGTTGAGCGTGCGCCGTTGATTTTAACTAATGATCCGACGACTTTATTTACGGGCGCCGGAATGCAGCCGATGATTCCGTACTTGCTTGGTGAGGCGCATCCCAAAGGCAAAAGAATTGCCGATTCTCAAACGTGTTTGCGAGCGCAGGACATCGACGACATTGGCGACAATCGTCATACAACGTTTTTTGAGATGCTTGGAAACTGGAGTTTGGGCGACTATTTTAAGGAAGAGCAAATTGGCTGGATGTGGACGTTTTTGACTGAGGAAATTGGTCTTGATCCGCAGAGATTGTATGTAACGTGTTTTATTGGTGCGCCGGAATATAATATCGAGAAAGATGTTGAAGCGGCTAAATTGTGGCAGAAAAAGTTTGCAGAAAAAGGCATTGATGCAAAAATGGCGGACATCGGCAGCGAAGAGCAGGGCGCGGCGCGTGGCGTAAATCCAGGTGAAAGAATTTTCTTTTATGACGGCAGTAAAAACTGGTGGAGTCGTAATGGTGGCCCAGAAACTACTCCGGTTGGTGATCCGTGTGGTCCGGATAGTGAGATGTTTTATGAGTTTGATTTCATTGAGCATGATCCAAAATTTGGTGAAAATTGTCATCCGAACTGTGATTGCGGTCGATTCATGGAGATTGGCAATAACGTATTTATGGCATATAAAAAAGTTGCTGAGGGGCAATTTGAGCCACTTGATAAGCCAAATATTGACCATGGATCTGGACTTGAGCGAATCGCGGCTGCAGTAAATAATAATCCTGACGTCTTTAAGATTAGCTTGCTTTGGCCGATTATTGAAAAACTACAAGATCTGAGCGGCAAGGATTACGCTTCACATACCGAAAGTATGCGAGTGATTGCTGATCATTTAAGGGCTGCGGCGTTTATGGCGGTTGATGGGTGTGTGCCAAGTAATAAAGAACAGGGCTATGTGATGCGTCGTCTGCTTCGTCGGGCAATTCGTTATAGTTTTGATTTGGGCATCGAGCAGAATTTCCTGCAAGAAGTTGTGCCGACGATTGCTGATTTGTACGAGGCTGATTTTCCAGAGGTGAAGGATAATCGCGACAATATAATTGCTGTCCTCGTTAAGGAGGAAAAAGCTTTTCGCCAGACTTTGAGAAAAGGCTTGCGACAAATGCAGCGCTATATTGACGATGGTTTGACTGGTGAAGAATTGTTCACTTTGTATGACACCTTCGGTTTTCCAGTGGAACTCAGTACGGAAGAGGCATATAAACAAGGAATTAAGCTTTCGGACAATTGGCGCGAGGAATTTACCGCGAAAATGAATGAACAACGACAGCGCTCTAAGACGGCTCGCAAGGGACAATTTAGCGGCGGCCTGGAAGGTCATGACTCTATTCATCTGAAATATCACACGGCGACGCATTTGTTGGGCGCGGCGTTACGTAAGGTTTTGAATGCGCCAGATTTACAGCAGCACGGAAGCAATATTACTGCTGATCGATTGCGTTTTGATTTTAATCACGACAAATTGACACCAGAAGAAAAACAGGCGGTCGAAGATCAAGTTAACGCTTGGATTGATGAAGATTTGCCAGTTAGTTTTGCTGTATATCCGACCGATGAGGCATTGAGTATGGGCGCAATTGGCGCGTTCGGCGAGCGTTACGGCGACGAAGTTAAGGTTTATTCTATTGGTAAAGATGATAATATCGTTAGCTTTGAAGTTTGCGGCGGCCCACACGTCGAACACACTGGAGTTTTGTCTGAAGATGGCAAGCGATTCAAAATCACCAAAGAAGAATCTAGTTCGGCTGGAATTCGTCGAATCAAGGCTGTTTTAAGATAGATAATTAACTGTTGCTCTAAAATCACAAGCGTTATATAATATTTCTTATATGGCATTGAAAGACATGTTAAAGAAGTCTGATAAAGATAGTCGCGAACTATTGGTTAGCTTAGATATTGGTACGGAGGTGGTTAAGGCGTTGATCGCCGAAGTTAAAGACGACGAGCTGAAGATTATTGGTGTTGGTCGAAAGCAGCAGGAAATGGGCGATATGCATAGCGGTGCGATTGCTGATATTGCTGGTGTTGTGGCGAATTGCGAAGAGGCTCTGTCTGAAGCTGAGGATCAAGCTGGCGTTCAGGGAAAGCGGGTTGTTATTGGCATCGCGGGCGAATTAGTTAAGGGCGTTACGAATACTATCCGCTATCGCAGGCCGCAGCCGAATAAGCCATTAGACATTGCCGAGATGGAGTTCATTATTGAGAAAGTCCAGGAGCGAGCCCAGGGAAAGGCTCAGGCTCAAATTGCGCTGGAAACTGGCAATGAAGATGTTGAGGTGAAATTAGTCAATTCGGCGCTGGTGAGTATTCATATTGATGGCTATAAAGTTTCGAATCCGATTAGTTTTCAGGGGCGAGATGTGGCTGTGCAGATTTACACGGCGTTTGCTCCGATGGTTCATATCGGCGCGCTGGAGAAGGTTGCGGACGAGCTTGCGCTAGATTTGGTGGCTGTGGCTGCCGAGCCATTTGCGGTGAGTAGGAGCGTTTTGGGATCGGATACAGATAGCAATTTCACGGCGATTCTAGCGGACATTGGTGGTGGCACGACAGATATTGCAGTTGTTAATGACGGCGGAGTCGAAGGCACGAAGATGTTTGGTATTGGTGGACGAAGTTTCACTAGAACTATTGCGGCTGACCTGGATTTAAGCTTCAAAGATGCAGAAAAGTTGAAGCTGAATATTGATAATGAGAATTTGAAACCTAGTGTAAAGAAAAAAGTTGACGCGGCGATCGATAAGACTTTGGAAGTTTGGCTATCAGGCGTTGAATTGGCGCTGAGCGATTTTGATAATGTCGATTATTTGCCGAATAGAATTTTACTGTGTGGCGGCGGATCGAGCTTGCAGAAAATTACTGAAGCTCTAAAAACTCGACGCTGGCCAGAAGACCTGCCTTTTACTAAGAAGCCAGTAGTTCAATATATCAATCCAAGTGATATTACAGGGATAGTTGACGAAACCGGAGATATTAGCGATCACACATTTGTAACTGCAATGGGCTTGTTGCGAGTTGGATATGATACAATTATCGGTAGTCAAGACGGTAATAGTTTAATTGAAAAAGTAAATAGGTTGTTAAAGATTTAAAATGAATAAAGACGTTATTTATATCGATGTAGAAGACGACATTACGACGATAATTAGTAAGATTAAGGCGTCGAAAGAGCGAATTATTGCGTTAGTGCCGCCTCGAAGAATTGGCGTTTTACAGAGTGCGGTCAATATTCGATTACTAGCTCGGGCGGCAACTTCGGCGGATAAGAGAATTGTATTAATCACGAATGATTCGGTTTTGGCTGGATTGGCGGCAACGGCGAAAATTCCTATTGCAAAAACACTTCAGAGCAAGCCAGAAATTGCGGAGATTCCAGTTCTGAAAGTTGATGACGACAATGATGTAATTGATGGCGGCAAGCTGGCGGTTGGAGATATGGCGGATTCTGCGAAAAGATCAAAGAAATCCGATGAAGACTCTGCCGTAGATAATGTTATAGCTGACGCAAATAAGAAGGAACCTAAGGGGTTGGACTCTCTGAAAAAGATGGTTAAAAAACCAAAAGTCCCTGATTTTAATACATTTCGTAAGAAGTTCTTATTGATAGGCGGTAGTACCTTACTTTTGGTTGTATTTTTGGTTTGGGCAATTTGGTTTGCGCCACACGCTACGGTTATTATTTCAGCAAAGACGACCAGTGTGACGGTCAGTGATACCGTTAGCTTGAATGAAACAGCCACTACAAGCGCAAAATCTAATGTCATTAAGTCTGTAAAGAAAGAATTAGCAAAGGAAGTTAGTGTTGAATTTTCTGCTACGGGCAAGAAGAATGTCGGAGAAAAAGCTACTGGAGTAGTTGTCTTTAGTAATTCGTCGTCAAGTAGTGTGACTATTTCAGCTGGTACAATCTTGAAAAATAGTGGGCTATCTTATACTTTGAATTCTTCTGTGACTGTCCCAGGAGCTACGTTGGGTTGGAGTTGTCCAGGATATAAATGTCCGGGATCTGCTTCTGGGTCTATTACCGCCAGTGAGGGCGGGACTCAGTATAATGCGGCAACTGGTAGTATGAGCATTTCGGTTGATGACATTTCTGCGTCGCTGCGGTCTGCTACTAGTGGTGGTACCGATAAGACTGCGACGGTTGTTACGGCTAGCGATATAGAATCGGCAAAAAGCAAGCTGAGCGAAAAGAAGATTGATGGATTAAAAGAGCAATTGTTGTCATCATTCGGCGATTCGGCAACGGTTATAACTGAAAGCTACGTTGAAAATCGATCAGATCCTAACTCGAGCGTGGCTGTGGATGGCGAAGCGACTGGAGCTGTAACTCTGAAATCGACAATTACCGCCAGCGCATTAGCTATTGATAAGAATGAGCTAAAAAACTTTGTGGAAGCAAAACTTAAAGAAGAGATTTCTGGTAAGAAATCACAGAGAATTTATGACAATGGAGTAAGCAAGGTTGCGTTCTCGCAATTTTCTAAGGCGCATAATACACAGACTGTGCGCTTAACTACGAATGGCAAGGTTGGCCCAGATATTAAAGAAGCGAACGTAAAGGATCAAGCCAAAGGCAAGAGTTACGGAGAGGTTCAGTCTGCTATTGAATCTATCGAAGGCGTTGAAGACGTCGATGTTAAATTCTCGCCATTCTGGGTTAAATCTGTTCCAAAAGATATCAATAAGATTAATGTCGAGTTTAAGATAAAAGATGTCAAGTAAAAACTTCTTAGCGCTAGATGTTGGATCTCGGCGAATTGGCTTGGCTATGGCTGATTCGCAAGTGAAGATCGCTGTGCCGTTTGGTTGGTTGGAGAATAATGAAAATATCGTCCAGGAAATAACAGAGCTGGTATTGAGGCACGATATTGATACGATCGTAGTGGGCTATCCACGAAATCAATCTGGCGAACCAACAAAGCAGACGGAATTTGTAGAAGAATTTGTTAAGCAATTTGAAGATATTGAGCTTGATACGGAGATTGTTTTTCAAGATGAATCTTTAACGAGCGTGCAGGCCGAGCAGAGATTGGGTAATAAAATTAAAGATAAGGGCGAGATTGATGCGGAGGCTGCTAGCATAATTTTGCAGGACTTTTTGGAGGAGAATTATGAAAATTCGTAAACAACGTATTTGGCTATTAGTGTTGTCAATAGTTGTGGCTATTGCTGGAATCGGCGCCCTTGGGGCAACAGTGTGGTATAAGCAGATGCTTTCTCCTGTCGACGTAAATAGCCAGCAAGCCTTCAGAGTTAATATTAAAGAAGGTATGGGATCTAGTGATATTGCCAAAACTTTAGAGGATAATAAAATTATCAAAAACTCTTTAGCATTTTCTATTTACACAAGGCTTCATAATTCGGCAAGCAAATTCAAGGCTGGCGTTTATTCTGTAAAAGCTTCACAATCTGTCGATGAAATAATTAATCATTTGACTAGTGGTAAAACTGATGAGATTGCTATAACATTTTATCCTGGATCGACTTTGAATAAAAAAATAAAGAATTCTGACGGCAGAGAAGTTGAATCCGTGTTGCTTAAGGCAGGATTTTCAGATGATCAGATAAAAAAGGCATTTGCCGCTAAGTATGACAGTCCAGTTTTTGCGGGTAGACCTGAAAATGCTGGGCTTGAGGGGTATATTTACGGTGAAACATTCTATATTTCTCCAGACGAAACTGCAGAACAGGTTTTGCAGCGCTCAATTGATCATCTGGAGAAAATTGTTAAGAAATATAATCTGGAGGAGAAATTTAAAGCTCGTGGGCTGACCTTATATCAAGGTGTAACACTAGCGTCGATTATTCAGCGTGAATCGATTGGCTGTGGGTCTGGTGTGGAAACTTGCGAGGATCAACGTAAGATTGCTAGCGTATTTTACAATCGCCTGAAGGCCAATATGCCGTTGGGTTCTGATGTAACATATCAATATATTGCTGACAAAACAGGGGTAGAGCGCTCGCCGAACCTTAAATCGCCATATAATACACGCATTCAAAAGGGCTTAACTCCTGGACCAATTGCTTCGCCTAGTTTGAGTGCGCTGAACGCCGCCGCTGACCCGATAAATTCTGATTACCTATATTTCCTGAGCGGCGACGATGATATTACGTATTTTGCAAAAACCAACGAAGAGCATGAGGCTAATGTCAAGGCTCACTGTCAAAAGAAGTGTCAGATTTCTTGACAAAAACGCATTTTATAAAATTTATTGACTTTATTGTCAATGTTGTGTAAAATAGATGTTAGATCATTTGTCTAATTTATCAACAGAGGTGAATTACGGTAAATGACCTGCCAAAATTGTCGCTACGGATATAGCAAAACTAATGTAGAATAATAATAATCAATTAGGTCGACAACATATCCTGTTCTATTGCGAGAAGAAAGACAATTTGGTAGTGGTGCTGATGGTAACATCAACACAAGGAGAACGATTATTCGTAACCATTTTACATCTCTTCGGAGTAAAAAACGTAAACTGCAATCATTTGCAATCTACGGTGGAATATTTTTATTGACTATATCATTTTTGATCTACGGCAATAGCGGTAGCAATGTATCTGCTGAAAGATCAAAAACTTTGGCATCATCTGAAACTACTGGTGTTTCATCGGTATCTAAATCTGCTAAGTCTAAAACAGCTTCAGTAGACGAATTAACGGCAGCTAATGCTGTAACTAACTTGGCGGAAACGGCGGAATTGCCTTCGGCTGGTGATTTACGCGAGTCTGAGACTTCACTAACAATTAAGAAGAGTCTTTCCCAGAATGATGCAGAAGTTATAACAAAACCTGACATTGTTAAGCCAGACACTTCGGCGGCGCGTGGTATTTCATCTTATGTGACCAAAGAGGGTGACACAATGGAGTCTATTGCTAAGAAATTTAAGATTTCATCTCAGACGCTTCGTTGGGCTAATAATACAACTTCAGACGCTGTAGAGCCGAATAAGACTCTAGTTGTGCCTCTTGTTGACGGTGTTATCTATACTGTCAAAGACGGTGATACTGCCCAATCTCTGGCAGAAAAGTATAAGACGAGTGCTGAACGTGTTGTCCTATATAATGATATCGATGACGGCGCCAAGCTGTCTATTGGCTCTAGAATTGTGTTGCCTGGAGGTGAGCTTCCAGAAAATGAGCGACCTGGTTATGTTGCTTCGCGAAGTAGGTCATATGGCAATCGATATTCTTCGTCGTCGACTACCACGAGTGCAAGTCGAAGTTGGCTAACCGCTTCTGTCGGTAACCGTTATGCGGCTGGTAACTGTACTTGGTATGCGTATGAGCTTCGTATGCGGCTGGGTCGTCCGATTGGTAGCTTCTGGGGTAATGCTAACACTTGGGCTACAAGTGCTCGTGTCGCTGGATTCGTAGTTAATAATACGCCAGCACCTGGTGCAATATTCCAGACGACTGCCGGATATTATGGTCACGTTGGTATTGTTGAGCGAGTTGAAAACGGTGTGGTTTACGTTAGTGACATGAACTACGCAGGTTATGGAATCATTACTCACCGTACACTCAACGGTGCAGGCGGTTATCTATATATCCACTAGAACTAGTTAATATTAGCACCTCCGCTATCTATCGGGGGTGCTTTTTGGTATACTAAAGATATGTTTGTAGATATTGCAAAAGTTTTAGTGCGCGCCGGTAGAGGTGGTAATGGTGTAGTCAGTTTTCGTCATGAGAAATACGTCGATAAAGGTGGTCCTGATGGCGGTGATGGTGGTCGTGGTGGTGATATTGTTTTTTTGGCGACAAAAGATCTTAACACGCTTTTGAATTTTAGATATAAGCCGGAGCTTAAAGCTGAAAAGGGTGGTGACGGCGGAAAACGTAATAAACGAGGAAAAAGTGGCGCGCCGCTAATCGTTAAGGTGCCAATGGGTACTCTGGTGAAGCGCGACGGTATGGTAATTGCGGATTTGACCGAAGATCAGCAGCAGGCAGTGGTGGCTCGTGGTGGAGATGGTGGATTTGGAAATGCACACTTTACGTCTAGTACGCGCCAAACGCCTAAAATTGCTGAACTTGGTGAGGCTGGCGAGGAATTCGAGGCAGAGTTGGAATTGAAATTATTGGCCGACGTTGGTTTGGTTGGCTTTCCGAACGCTGGTAAGTCGACGTTCCTGAGTGTGGTTTCTAATGCGCGTCCGGAGATTGCTAATTACGAATTTACGACTTTGACGCCTAATTTGGGAGTGGCTGATGTTGACGATGGGTCGATTTTGATCGCTGATATTCCGGGGTTGATCGAAGGTGCGTCGGAAGGTAAAGGTTTGGGCGATCAATTTTTGCGTCATGTCGAGCGAACGGCCGTGCTGCTTCATATGATTGATGTGTATAGCGATGATCCGGCGGAGAAATATCAAGCAATTCGTCGCGAGCTGGAAAAATATTCTGAATCATTAGTGGAGCGTCCAGAGATAATAGCGCTGACCAAATGCGAAGGCTTGGATGATGAGATTATTGCTATGCAGTCGACTGCTCTTCAAAAAGTAGCTAATGGCGCGCCGGTCGTAGCGATTTCTTCCCAGACACACGACGGAGTGACTGAGCTTCTGCGAATGTTGCGTGATGAAGTTGCTGGGTATCGAGAACGTGAAGCTGAAATTGTTGATGAAAAAGAGGAAGATTTGCCGACAATTTCGTTGGACGATCAGGTCGTTTCTGATGCTTGGTCTGTAAGGCGTGTTTCTGACGCTGAATCTAATGAGACTGACGATGAAGATGAGAAAATTGAGTTTACTGTTACGGGCGCTAAGATTGAAAAATTTGCTCGTCGGACTAACTTTGATCAGTTTGAATCTGTTAATCGCTTACGAGATATTATGCGAAAAATGGGAATTACTCACGAATTGTTGCGTCAAGGAGCGATTGGTGAAAGCTTGATTCAGATTGGCGAATCTATGCCGTTTACATTGGTCGAGCAATAAATTCTGCTGGTGTAAATTAGCGTGAGCTTGATGGTATAATATAAATATGGCGCAAACATTTTTCTTCTACGATCTTGAAACTAGCGGTCTTAATCCCAGGCAAGATCGAATTATGCAATTTGCCGGTCAGCGAACCGATATGGATTTGCAGCCGATTGGTGAACCGTACAATATTCTCGTGACACTAAATGACGATACGCTGCCGAGTCCTGATGCGTTGATGGTGACGGGTATAACGCCGCAAAAAACTGTCGAAGAAGGCTATACTGAGGCTCAATTTGCGCGTATGTTAAGCGAGGAAATATTTACGCCTGATACGATTGCTGTTGGATTTAATAATATCCGTTTTGACGACGAGTTTATTCGTCATTTGTTTTGGCGGAATTTTTACGATCCATACGAGTGGACTTGGAAAGACGGTCGATCCAGATGGGATTTGTTGGACGTGGTGCGCTTGACCAGGGCGCTTCGACCCGAGGGAATTGAGTGGCCAATTGACGATAAAGGCGAGCCGAGTAACCGCCTGGAGCTCATCACGAAAGCTAATGGTATAGAACATGAAAACGCCCATGACGCGCTGGCGGACGTGACCGCGTTGATTGCTGTGACTAAATTGATTAAGCAGAATCAGCCGCAAATGTACGACTATTTGCTGAAAATGCGCGATAAGAAATTGGTTCAGAAACTGGTGAATGTCGATGATAAAAAACCTTTTGTTTATGCGAGTGGTCGTTATGATAAAGAATTCGCCAAAACGACCGTGGCTTTTCCGCTAACCACGAGCCGAAATGGTGGCGTGATTGTTTATGATTTGCGTTACGATCCGACGCCGTTTGTTGATCTGAGCGTTGAGGAATTGTCGGCGAAGATATTTGCAACATGGGAAGAAAGGCAAGCTGAGGATTTCGTTAAATTGCCAGTTAAGGAATTGCAGTATAATCGCTGCCCGGCAGTTTCGCCACTTGGCGTGTTGACTCAGGGCGATGGCTGGAAGAAAATTTCTCTGGATGCGGAAACTGTGCAGAAGCACCAAGATATTTTACTTTCTCATCCAGATTTTGCCGAAAGGTTGCGCAGTATATTCGAGAATAAGCCAGAGTTTAAGAAAATGACCGACCCGGAAGCGCAATTATACGATGGGTTTTTGGATAATAGCGATCGAGTTCGCGTTGAAGCCGTACGTAATGCTGGCGAGCGCGAATTGGCTGATTTTCATCCGGATTTTCAGGATGAGCGATTGTCGCCACTATTGTTGCATTATAAAGCGCGAAGTTTTCCTAATTTGCTTAGTGAAGATGAGTTACAACAATGGGAAGAATGGCGCAATGAGCATTTACAGGCGCAACTGCCGCAATTTATGAAATCTCTGCAACGATTAGCGCCTAGTGCGACTGACGAACAGCAGTTTATTTTGCAAGAATTGCAATTATGGCTGGAATCTGTCCTGCCTTCTGTTGACGCCTGAAATTCGGTTATGCTAAAATCGGAAGGATGGTTTCGCATAGAAAAATAAAAAAATTGGGGAACGGATGTTAATTAAGAACAGAAAACGCGCAGTATACAGAGGAGCGCTGTCCTTAGTATTTGTATTTGCATTATCAGCATTGGCAGTCTTATCTCCTTTGGTTAGAGCAGAGGAATCGCCTAAGTATACGTGGAAGGATGTAACTGTACCAGGAGATGATGAATTTAGAGAAGCGATTATTAGTCCAGACGGATCAAAGCTTTTTATACTGCGAGAAGATGCTAATACTGGCGATATGAAATTGTTAATCTCCGCAGATAATGGTGTAAGTTGGAATAGTTTTGCGATGCCAGATTCCGCGAATAGATTGCTAGTAAACACAGACGGGTCTAAGATGATTGTGAATGGTCGGCGTGGAGAAAAATCTTTTTATATGTCAACTGACGGTGGGCGCAATTGGGTGAAGTCTAACAATATAGACCCCAGTAATAACCATTTATTTATGAGCCCAGACGGCTCCACTCTGGCTAGGTGTGGAGATGATGGTGAAACTCCTCCGCTTTATGTTTCTACTGACAATGGTCAAACTTGGACGCAGAAGGGCAATATTTGTCCTGAGCGCGTGCTTGATGGCGGAAAGATGATTGCGATAGATGGAACCCCTAGTGCAGTAAAGAGGTCTGATGATTACGGATTGACTTGGACAAGTGCTGGGACTCACGCTGTCTATGATACAACCCTCATGTCCATCAGCACTAACGGTAACAGCCTATTTGATGGTCACAAAATTTCATTAGATGGTGGTGCCAGCTGGGCGTCCATTCCTGCTGAAGTTCCGACTCAGAAGGTGGATGATTATATTATGCAGACAGGAGTTAGTGATGATGGTAAGAGGCTGTTTGTCTACGTTCGACCAGCAGTCATGGATGCCTCCAATTTGCCATATATTGTAATGTCAGTAGACGGCGGTAAAACCTGGACGTCGCAGGGTGATAATGAGGCTGGTTCTGGTAGCGTTTATTCGTCTTCGTCGGCGTCCAGAATGTTCGCAATGTTCTATGACATGACAACCGGCGCGGCTTATTATCGCCTGGCAACCCTACCGACACCTCCACCTGTAGCTCCTGGCGGTACCGGTTCAGGCGCGAGCGGAGCTGCCGCTCCATCCTCAGGTATTTCAACCACTACGACATCATCCACTTCCATTAAGAAACCAGAAAAAACATCAAATCTTGCTGAAACAGGAAACTCTGTTTGGCTAGTTAGTGGGTTAGCTGTTATCGCCGTCGCAGCTGGCGGATTAGCGCTGAGAAAACGACTGTAAGTCGCGCTCTTTTAAAATCGTTGTATATTTTTATAAAAAACTGTTGACACGGCGTATGCGCTTATGTTAATTTAAAAGCAATCATTACTATGTAGTGAAAACAAACAGTAAATTGGGTGAGGGACCAATGTCATGTAATATGCCAGAATAGGTATAAACTATTCGTATATAACAAAAACAAATTGGGAGGAAAAAAATGTTATATAAAAACAAAATAAAAGTACAAAATATATTAAAGAGCGCAGTAGCTTTAATGCTTATGCTCACACTGTCTTTATCTACAGCTCTGTCACCACTGGCTAAAGCAGAAGAAGCAAAGTATACGTGGAAGACTTTAACGTCAGTGCCAGTTACTAATAGACCAGTAGGTGTTTATTTTAGTCCAGACGGCTCAAAGCTTTTTATCCCAGAGTTAGATAGTCTTCATAATACAAGCAGCTTATGGATGTCCGCAGACGATGGGGCTACTTGGAGAAAAATATTTTCGAAGCAGACAACAATAGAATTCGTGTCGATTAGCGCAGGCGGGTCTAAGATAGTATTAGGATCTATTGGAGCATCGACTTTCTATATATCAACAGACGGTGGTCAGAGTTGGACGGAGAGTCAGAATAATGGCGTGGTATCTCCGACTATTAGTCCAGACGGTTCCTTTTTAGTGGGATGTTCTGGGGGTAGTGGTGCCTATATAACCCACATTTCTACTGACGACGGTCAGACCTGGACTCAGAAAGGTACTAATAATGTGATG
>ERZ1699244.53-NODE-53-length-48879-cov-5.369934_pt1 | contig 48879 bp, 46 predicted proteins | sample MGYA00581534_ERZ1699244 | MGnify/ENA primary metagenome ERZ1699244 (study PRJEB42319, sample SAMD00040331) | human oral metagenome | material: saliva | host: Homo sapiens | study: EMG produced TPA metagenomics assembly of PRJDB4115 data set (Metgenomic analysis of...
TCTGAATGTGGCGCGGGTATCCGGGTGGGTAAACCAAGCCGACAATCGGGCGGTGAATTGCGTTCTATTCGGACAATGCTCGGGCAGATAGCAGACTTTGTACCAATCCGGCTCGTTGCTTCCATACGGAATTTCTAAATACAAGTCGACAAATTCGCGTAAAGCTGCCGTTTTATCCGCCTGCTTCGTCCATACTGCCAGCAGTTCGTCGACAACATCCAATCCGGCGAATTGAAACATATTCAGCCAAACGACCAAGCAGCCTTCGTAGCGGGGCGCAGTCAGTTGCGAGTCAAACCAAGCGGCGGAGAAACGTTTTAACCAATCGATTTCTTCTTTTGTCCAGCATTCGGGCAAATCGCAACACAACTTATCGAGCAACGTTTCATCAAGCGGTCGGACGTCTTCGTCGTTGACCAAAGCCTGCAAAATACGCGGCAGAAAATGTTTCATGTCTAAAGCCGTCGCAGTTCCTTTGTCCAAAGGCACGCTGCCCAAATACGCCTGCAACATATCGGTAGGAATCTCGCGTAACGGATATTCCAACAACGCCTGTTGGAAATCTTCGGGAGAGCAGCTGTTGCAAGTACAGATATTCAGCGGGAAGCGCACGCTGTAAGGTGCAAATAATTCGTATGCTTCTGCTATCCATTTTTCCATCTTTGTTGCCTTACCTCTGATATTGGACATAGGTATTCAGGACTGAGGGGAGAAGCCTTTCAGACAACCTCAAACCTTGCCCGCCTGCTGCACAATCTTCGCCAGTTTCAAAGTATTTTCAAGCTGTTGCAGCACGGTGTCGTCGTATGCCGCGCCTTTGCCGGTTACGGCGAGTTGCAAGATGCTGTCAGTCAGGCGGACGATGCGCCACATCAGTTCGCGTTCGTATTTTTTCAAATCGTCGAGGTCGGCTTCTTCGGGCAGGTCGGCGGCGAGCGTTGCGCCTAAGTCGGGAAGCTGTTCAAACAACCTCGCCACGATATGCGAATGCACCCCCGCCTGCTTTTCCGCATGCAGTACATCATGTTTCGCCGCTTGGAAAAATTGCTCCTGCGCCGTCAGTGCGGAGCCGTAATCGCGTGTCTGCGTATGCGCCAAGCGCGCCAGTTTGAGCAATTCGCGGATTTTTTCAGACGGCGTATTCGCACCTTCGATTTTGAGTTCGGCAATAAAATCAGCATCTTCCTGAGTGATGCGCACGCTGATTGGGATACGGTTCGTTGCATTCATATTCGTTTGTTTTGGTTTGTATTCATTTGAATACAAATATACAAGATGGGATTCTGAGGCGCAATACCTGAAACCGTATATTTATGTAAACATCAGGCTGTCTGAAACTTGATTTTCGGTTTTCAGACGGCCTTTTCCTTTATAATCCGTACATTATTTTCATACACACAGCAGGTTCTCCATGTCCAACAAACCCACACTCCTTCTCGTTGACGGCTCTTCTTATCTTTACCGCGCCTATCATGCCATGGGGCAGAATTTGTCTGCGCCCGACGGTGCGCCGACTGGGGCGATGTATGGCGTGTTGAATATGCTGCGCCGGCTGCGTGCGGATTATGTGCACGATTATTGCGCGGTGGTGTTTGACGCGAAGGGTAAGAATTTCCGCCACGAGATGTTTCCCGACTATAAGGCGACGCGTCCGCCGATGCCGGACGATTTGCGCCCGCAGGCGGAAGCCTTGCCGGATTTGGTGCGCCTGATGGGCTGGCCGGTATTGGTGATTCCGCAGGTGGAAGCGGACGACGTAATCGGCACTTTGGCTAAGATGGCTGGCGAAGCGGGTTGGAACGTGGTGGTGTCTACCGGCGATAAGGACATGGCTCAGTTGGTGAACGAGCGCGTGACGCTGGTGAACACGATGAGCGGCGAAACGCTGGACATTGAAGGCGTGAAGGAAAAATTCGGCGTGCGCCCCGACCAAATCCGCGATTATCTCGCGCTGATGGGCGACAAGGTGGACAATGTGCCGGGCGTGGAAAAATGCGGCCCGAAAACGGCGGTGAAGTGGCTGGAAGCCTACGGCTCGTTGGCAGGCGTAATGGAACACGCTGCGGAAATCAAGGGCAAGGTCGGCGAAAACCTGCAAGCCGCGCTGCCCCAATTGCCGCTTTCGTATGATTTGGTGACGATTAAAACCGATGTGGATTTGCACACCGAACTTTCAGACGGCCTCGAAAGCCTGCGCCGCACTACGCCTAAATGGGCGCAGCTGGTTGTCGATTTCAAACGCTGGGGCTTCCGCACTTGGCTGAAAGAAGCAGAAAGCCGTATGCACGAAGCGCAAAACACAGATTTGTTCGGCAGCGAGCATATCGGCGAACAAGCCGCATTGGCGATGGAAACACAGCCTGAAAAACAACCTGAACTCGCCCCAGCCCCTGAAAAGCTGGATTATCAAGCCGTTACCACCGAAGCGCAGTTTGCCGCTTTGTTGGACAAACTGGCGCAGGCGGACACAATCGGCATCGATACGGAAACTACGTCCCTAGACGCGATGAACGCCTCGTTGGTCGGCATCAGCATCGCGTTCCAAGCAGGCGAAGCGGTTTATATCCCCGTAGGCCACAGCCTGACTGCTGCGCCCGAACAACTTGATTTGCAAGAAGTATTAGGCCGTCTGAAACCGCATTTGGAAAACCCCGCCCTGAAAAAAATCGGGCAAAACCTCAAATACGACCAACACGTTTTCGCCAACTACGGCATCGCCCTGAACGGCATTGCCGGCGACGCCATGCTCGCTTCCTACATCATCGAAAGCCATCTCGGACACGGCTTGGACGAATTGTCCGAACGCTGGCTGGGCTTGGAAACCATTACCTACGAATCGCTGTGCGGCAAAGGCGCGAAGCAAATCGGTTTTGCCGACGTCGCCATCGGGCAGGCGACCGAATACGCCGCCCAAGACGCCGATTTCGCCCTGCGCCTCGAAGCGCACCTGCGCGCGCAAATGGATGTCAAACAGCTTGAAATGTATGAAAAAATGGAGCTGCCCGTCGCGCAAGTGTTGTTTGAAATGGAACGCAACGGCGTGCAAATCGACCGCGCCGAACTCGCCCGCCAAAGCGCAGAACTCGGCGCCGAGCTGATGAAGCTCGAACAAGAAGCCTACGCCGCCGCAGGGCAGCCGTTTAACCTCAACTCGCCCAAACAGCTGCAAGAAATCCTGTTCGACAAAATGGGCATCCCCACCAAAGGCCTGAAAAAAACCGCCAAAGGCGGCATTTCCACCAACGAAGCCGTGCTCGAACAGCTCGCGCCCGACTACCCCCTGCCCAAAATCATCCTGCAAAACCGCAGCCTGGCGAAGCTCAAATCCACCTACACCGACAAACTGCCCGAAATGATTTCTCCCAAAGACGGCCGCGTGCATACCACCTACGCCCAAGCCGTCGCCATTACCGGCCGCCTCGCCAGCAACAACCCCAACCTGCAAAACATCCCCATCCGCACCGCCGAAGGCCGCCGCGTGCGCCGCGCCTTTACCGCACCGCAAGGCAGCGTCATCGTTTCCGCCGACTATTCCCAAATCGAGCTGCGCATCATGGCGCACCTCTCCGGCGACAAAACCCTGATTACAGCGTTCCAAAACGGCGAAGACGTACACCGCCGCACCGCCGCCGAAGTGTTCGGCATTGCCCCTGAAAACGTCTCGTCCGAACAACGCCGCTACGCCAAAACCATCAACTTCGGCCTGATCTACGGCATGGGACAATACGGCCTTGCCAAATCATTGGGCATCGACAACATCTCCGCTAAAAACTTTATCGACCGCTACTTCGCCCGTTATCCCGGCGTCGCCGAATATATGCAGCGCACCAAAGAACAAGCCGCCGCGCAAGGCTTCGTCGAAACCCTGTTCGGCCGCCGCCTCTACCTGCCCGACATCCACAACAAAAACGCCAACGCCCGCGCCGGAGCCGAACGCGCCGCCATCAACGCCCCCATGCAGGGCACCGCATCCGACCTCATCAAACGCGCCATGATAGACGTGTCCCGCTGGCTGGTTTCAGACGGCCTGAAGAGCAAACTGATTATGCAGGTGCATGACGAACTGGTGTTGGAAGTACCCGAAGCCGAACTGGATTTAGTCAAAGAAAAACTGCCGCAGATTATGGCGAAAGTGGACGAAGGGATGTTGAACGTGCCGCTGGTGGCTGAAGTGGGCGTGGGTATGAATTGGGAAGAGGCACATTGATAAACTATAAATTTATTATTTTGAATAAGAAAGAATTTTCTATGAATGTCTTATTGTATGTAATTATCTATCCTATTTTAGCAATTGCATTATTTTTTATATCAAATTGGTTGGGTAAACATTCTTATTCTCTTGGCTATCATAAAATTGATTTTATTGTAGATAGAGAGGACTCTGCTGCTTTTAATTTTTCTCTAAAGGTACTTACTCCTGCAATTTTTATTATTTTAATATCTGCAATTCTTTATAGTTTTCAACTCGATAGATTCACAGAAAGTATTTACATAGTTACTATTTACTCTGTTTTATTAAGATTATTTATTAATTTGTTCATGGGTAGACTGCATATCCTAGATTGGAAGCTGCAGATATTTTATGCAATTACTATTAGCATTGTTAGTTATTTTGTATACGTTAAGTTAATCTTACCTAAAAAACCATTGATTCCAGATTTTAATACTATTTCTAATGAGTTATGGATAATAATTGGTTTGTTTATATTTAATATCATAAATAAAATTGAATTGCCCGAAGCTAAGAAAAAAGAAAGAATCTCAAAATATATAGCTATTAAATATAAGAATTTTATCTCTTTGTATGATAAATATATTAAATCTAATCTTGAGGATGGCTTAGAAAATATTTATAAAAAGGTAGAGATTGCAAAAGAATGGGATACAAACAATAATGATTTTAGAATTAATAATCTTAAGTTTCTTCAATTGGTTGTTTATTCTATAATGATATTTGAAGATTTTAATAGACCAAAGAATGCTAGATTGATTGAAAATTTTGTAGCTAAGCATAGCCCTAGGGAAATAACGCTAGGTATCATGCAGGTAAAAACGGATAAATTAATCACTGATGAACAAAGTATATCGTTAGGTATTGATAAAATAATAAATTCATTCTATGGATATTTAGTTGAATATGTTCAATCAGATTATAACTATTCTAGAGACTGTATAGATTTAATATTAGAAGACTATAATTTGGGTGAGGAATATTCTGGCTCTGTAAAAAATATATGTGATATTTTATCAATAAAAATTTACCAGGAAGACTTTATTGATATATGGTTTGATAATCTTCAAATTATGAAAAAGGGTAATGTTAAGCTAGTAATTGGAGGTCGAATACTTCAATTTCGATAAAAGTTGCAATAATATCAAAAGTATTTGAATTCAAACATATCCAAGGTCGTCTGAAAACCTTTCAAGGTTTTCAGACGATGTTATATTCAACATGACTAGATTTTAAGAATTTGATTTAATGGCAACCACCATTTCAATGGGTGTAATTAAAAAATAATTATGGTATCGAAAATAAAAAAATGAATAGAATTGGTAACATAAGATGGATTTTTTACTTGCTTGTTTTTTAATAGCTGTCGCGATTTTTCTTTTCAGACTTATGCGACGGAGTACAGATTAAAAAATCTGCTCCTGACCATATTTCTGATTCTGAAATAGCATTCCTACTGGATGACAGGCGCGACGCTGATGGGCATCGTGGTCGTCAAACTCTTCCTGATCGAGCTTTCCAACAGCGGCGGTATCGAGCGCATTGCCTCCTTCATCATCGTCGGCCTGCTGCTGCTTCTGGTCGGCTGGTTTGCCCCCGTTCCGCCCAAAGCAGAGAATGATGGCGAACCTAAAGCCTAATCATTAATCTCAAATAAAAAGGCCGTCTGAAAAAAGCAGCGTTATCTGTTTTCAGACGGCCTTTATCTTTTAGAAGGTGCAATCTGCTTTGTTCTAGAATGTCTAATTGTATTGAGTTATGATGCCTTTTAATATATAAATGGATAAGCCGTAGGCCGTCTGAAAAAACGAAAACGGGTGCAACCCGAATATTCGCATACCATGCATGATGCGCCCGACAGACTGACCATGGGTGGACACATAAAGATAAAAACCGCTACCGAAGGAAATAGAAAATGCCTAACCGCAATGAGCTTCCCTTAATTTATTCTTGTTCCGGATGTTCCGATGTGGCGCAGCTGGCCAACAACACTGCCGTAGCGCTTGACCATGCCGGAGAATTTGAAATGTCGTGTATTTCCGGCGTGGGCGGCAAAGTCGCGCCGTTGGTGCGCAAAGCGCAGTCCGGACGGCCGATGTTGGTTATTGACGGCTGTCATCTGCATTGTGCCAAATCGTGTTTGGAAAATGTGGGCGTCGAAATCCCGGAAGGGCATCATGTGAAACTATACGAACTGGGCTACAAAAAACGCTTTGGCAAAAGCTATGACGAGGCTACGGTAGAAGAAGTTTATCAATATGTTTTGACGAAGAAGAGCGATGTATTGAGCAGTTAACAACTTTTATTTGCCTGATTGTCCCCAGAATATCGGTTGAGAATCTAATCCATGGGACTGTAAGTTTTACATATACATGATTTGGGACGTGAGAAAATAAAGATTTTAGGCCGTCTGAAAAACCATTTAGTTTTCAGACGGCCTTAATTTTTAGAAGTTGTATATGGTCCACAATCTGCTTTGTTCTTGCATGTTTTATTCGATCTGTTTTTTTGAAAAAAAACAATTCAGGTTATTAATTAATTTATAGAATATCCTTACAAATTTTAATACTGTTGACAAAATTAGAAGTGATAATTAATATGCTGAATCTTTCTTTAGTTATTATTTTTTAAAAAGGGTAAAGATGAATACAAATTCGGAGCTTTATTTAAAAGCAATTCAACGTATGAATGAATTACGTTTTTCGGGAGAATATCATGAGGATAGAGAAGTTTTAGCTAATAAAGGGTTTGTTGTTTCTGAATTAAAGATTGATTCAAATCTACCTTTGACTCCAATCCGAACTGGGTTTACAAAAAATTCAGAGATACCTGAATCAGCAATAAATCTGTTAGGATATGTATGTTTACTAGGGATGTATCCAGTCGTTTATCAGGGAGAAAATGATGGTCGTTTAATCAGACATGTTGTTCCGAGAGTAGGTTTAGAAACACAGATTAGCTCTTATGGTTCTTCTTTGGACTTTTATCCTCATGTAGATAACCCTGATTTAAGATTGCGTGGAGAGGTTGATTTTCGTAGTCCAGTGCCTGATACATTAAGCCTATTGTGTTTGAGACAGCAAGATAACGTTGCAACTAGTATTTTAAAATTAGATGACATTTTGGATGAATTATCAGAGGAAGAGATTAAACTCTTAGAAGAAGCTGAGTTTACAGTGAATAGACCTGCATCTTTTGAAAAACAAGAATCTATAGATAAATTACCTTTATTATTTAAAGGTGATGACGGCTTGTATGTTTCAAGATTTGATTATCATAATGTTAGGGCAAGTAGTCCTAAATATGATTCAGTATTGGAAAAGTTTAAAAGAGCGAGTTTAGATCCTAAAAAGTGGGTATCATTATATCTTAAACCAGGGCAAGTTGTAACCTTTGATAACCAAAGAACGCTACATACAAGAAATGGATTTAAACCCAAATTTGATGGCAATGACCGTTGGTTGCTAAGGGTATTCGGATTATTTGAGAAATGCCATGATAAATATTTCTTAGATACTTCGTGCAAACACCACCTGCATACAAAAATTTAAAATTAATCAAGAGGAAACAATCCATGGAACAATTATTTATTCCCGGCAGCATTATTGCCGATTATTTTTATCTCGGCCTTTTCCTGCTGGTTGCCGCGTCTTTGATTGCGGGCTATGTCGATGCTATTGCGGGCGGAGCCGGGCTGATTTTGATTCCCGCATTTTTGATGGTAGGTTTACCGCCTCAGGTCGCGTTGGCACAGGAAAAATTGGTGAGTACCATCGGTACGGTGGCTGCGATTAAAAATTTTATGAAGAGCAGTTCGATCGTATGGCATATTGTGCCGGTTGGCATTGTTGCGGCTTTAATTGGGGCATTTGTCGGTGCAAAAGTCATTTTGATTCTTCCGGTGGAAACCATCAATTACATTATTCTTGCGTTTTTGCCCATAGGCTTGCTGGCAACTTTGTTTAAAGGTGTTTTGCTGAAAAAAGAAGACGAGCGTGGCGAGATAAAAAAATCCGTTATCGCGGTATTTTTAACTTGTCTGATTGTTGGTTTTTATGACGGTTTTTTTGGCCCGGGTACAGGTAGTATTTTCATCATTGCTTTGTTTGTCATTAACAAATTGTCGTTGTTGCAGGCCTCGGCTACTTCCAAGATTTTCAATTTTGCTTCTAATATCGGGGCATTTGTTGCCTTCTTGATAGCAGGGAAAATGGCGTTCCTAATCGGAATCCCGATGATTTTGGCAAATTTGTTGGGTAACCATTTTGGCAGCCTCCATGCTATCAATTCAAACGGAGAAGTTATTCGTAAGGTTTTGGTCGTGACGGTTTTGCTGATTATCGTTTCAATGGCATATAAGGCTTTTTCGGCTTAATAGGTAGATGTTAAAAGGCCGTCTGAAAAATTTTCAGACGGCCTTTATCATTCCAAGCTAATTTCTACATCTCTTCCAATTTCGCAAACTTGGTATCCAGCTCTTTCACGCCCTGTTTGCCGAAGTTGATGGTCAGTCGGGCGGATTCGCCTTTGTCCACGGCATCGATGATGACGCCGGTGCCGAATTTGGCGTGGCGGACGTTTTGTCCGATGCGGAAGCCTGCGTAGGTTTGCGGCTGTTTGAAGTCTTCGATGATTTTGTCCCGTTGTACGGTGGTTTGGCGCGTGTTGCCGTAGCTGTCGTAGGCGTGTTTTTTGACGGACAGGTAGTGCAATACTTCGGGCGGGATTTCTTCGACGAAGCGGGAGACAATGCCGAATTGGGTTTGTCCGTGCAGCATGCGTTGTTGCGCCATGGTGATGTAGAGGCGTTTGCGGGCGCGGGTGATGGCGACGTACATGAGGCGGCGTTCTTCTTCGAGGCCGCCGCGTTCGGCAAGGCTCATTTCGCTGGGGAAGCGGCCTTCTTCCATGCCGGTGAGGAAGACGGCGTTAAATTCCAAGCCTTTGGAGGCGTGGACGGTCATCAGTTGGACGGCTTTTTCGCCTGCGCCTGCTTGGTTTTCGCCGGATTCGAGGGCGGCGTTGCTTAAGAAGGCGAGGATGGGGAAGGCGGGATCGTCTGAAATGTTGTCGGGCAGGGTTTCGAAGTTGCTGTCTTCTGGTTTGAACTCGATGGCGGCGTTGACGAGTTCGTCGAGGTTGTCGAGGCGGTCTTGGTTGTCGCCTTTTTGGGTGCGGTAGTGTTCGGTCAGGCCGCTGTCTTTGAGTATGCCGACGATGATTTCGGACAGGGGCATTTGTCCGACTTGGTTGCGCAGGGCTTCAATCAGGCGGACGAAGGCGGCGATTTTGGTGGCTTTTGCGCCGGCATTGCAGGCTGCCTGCCAGAGGGTGATGCCTTGTTCGTTTGAGGCCGTCTGAAGGTTTTCGATGGTGCGTGCGCCGATGCCGCGCGGTGGGAAGTTAATCACGCGCAAGAGGGCGTTGTCGTCGTCGGGATTGACGGCGAGGCGCAGGTAGGCGAGCGCGTGTTTGATTTCTTGGCGTTCGTAAAAGCGCAGGCCGCCGTAGATTTTGTAGGGGATGCCGCTGCGGAACAGGCTTTGTTCGATGACACGCGATTGGGCGTTGCTGCGGTAGAGGACGGCGATTTCGTCCAAATCCCAGCCTTCGCGTTCGAGGGCTTTGGTTTCGTCAACGATGAATTGGGCTTCTTCGAGGTCGGTAAAGGCGGAGTAGTAGCGGATTTTGTCGCCTGCTTCGGCATCGGTGCGCAGGTTTTTGCCGAGGCGTTCGTCGTTGTTTTCGATGACGGCGTTGGCGGCGGCGAGGATGTTGCCGACGGAGCGGTAGTTTTGTTCGAGTTTGACGGGCGCGTCGATGTGGAATTCTTCCATCAGCGCGGTCATGTTGCCGACGTTTGCGCCGCGGAATCGGTAGATACTTTGGTCGTCGTCGCCGACGGCAAAGACGGCGGCGTGGTTGCCGGCAATCAGTTTCAGCCAGGCGTATTGCAGCTTGTTGGTGTCTTGGAACTCGTCGACCAGAATATGGTTGAAGCGGTTTTGGTAGTGCTGGCGCAGGATTTCGTTGTTTTGCAGCATTTCGTAGCTGCGGAGCATGAGTTCGGCAAAATCGACCACGCCTTCGCGTTGGCAGATTTTGTCGTATTCGGCGTAGCACTCAATCATGCGGCGCGTGTGCGGATCGGGCGCGCTCAATACGGAAGCGCGCAAACCGGATTCTTTTTGCGCGTTGATAAAGCCTTGCAGCGAACGCGGTGCGATGATTTCTTCGGCGATGTTGAGGCTTTTGAGCAGGCGTTTGATCAGGGAAAGCTGGTCGCCGCTGTCGAGGATTTGGAAGGAAGAGGGCAGGCCGGCATCGCGGTGGTGCAGGCGCAAAAAGCGGTGGCACAAGCCGTGGAACGTGCCGAGCCACATGGCGCGGACGTTGACGGGAATCATCGAGCCCAAACGGGTCTGCATTTCTTTGGCGGCTTTGTTGGTAAACGTTACCGCCATAATGCTGTGTACGCTGGCTTGCCCGCTTTGCAAAAGCCATGCGATGCGCGTGGTCAGCACGCGCGTTTTGCCGCTGCCTGCGCCCGCCAAAACGAGGGCGGATTGCGGCGGCCAGGTTACGGCAGAGAGTTGTTCGGGGTTTAAGCCTTGAAGCAGATTGGGGGCGGATTCGTTGGGAAACATGAAGAGGCCGTCTGAAAATAAATGGGAATGCGATATTTTAAAGGAAATACAAAAGGCCGTCTGAAAAGATGTTTCAGACGGCCTTTGCGTTGGAAGCCGATTAGAACGGACGTACTTCCAAACCGAACATACGGCGCGCGGTGTTCAGCATTTGGCAGCTGAAGCCCCACTCGTTGTCGTACCATGCGAACACTTTAACCATTTTGCCTTCGGTTACTTTGGTCAGCGTAGAGTCGAATGTGCTGGCTTGGGTGGTGTGGTTGAAGTCCATGGAAACCAGCGGCAGGGTGTTGTAACCCAAAACGCCTTTCAGACGGCCTTCTTCGGAAGCGGCTTTCATCAGCGCGTTGATTTCTTCGACAGAAGTGTCGCGGCCTGCTTGGAAGCTCAAGTCAACCAGGGAAACGTTGACGGTCGGTACGCGGATGGCGAGGCCGTCGAGTTTACCTTTGAGGGCAGGCAATACCAAGCCGACGGCTTTTGCCGCGCCGGTTTTGGTCGGAATCATGTTTTCCACGCCACTACGCGCACGGCGCAGGTCTTTGTGGCGTACGTCGGTGACGGTTTGGTCGTTGGTCAGCGCGTGGATGGTGGTCATCACGCCGTTTACGATGCCGATGTTTTCGTTCAATACTTTGGCCACAGGCGCCAGGCAGTTGGTGGTACAAGACGCGTTGGAGATAACGGTCATGTCGCCGGTAATCACGTCGTCGTTTACGCCGTAAACGATGGTTGCGTCAACGTCATCGCCACCGGGAGCGGAAATCAGCACTTTTTTCGCGCCGCTTTCCAAGTGGATTTTGGCTTTCTCTTTGCTGGTGAACGCGCCGGTACATTCCATGACCAGGTCAACGCCCAATTCGCCCCATGGCAATTCGGCAGGATTGCGGGTGGAGAAGTAAGGGATTTTTTTACCGTTGATGATGAGGTGTTTTTCATCATGGGAAACATCGGCGTCAAAGCGGCCGTGAACAGTGTCAAATTTGGTCAGGTGGGCGTTGGTCTCGATGCTGCCGCTGGCGTTGATGGCAACGATGTCGAGTTGGTCTTGCAGTTTGTAGTCGAAAATAGCGCGCACTACTTGGCGGCCGATGCGGCCGTAACCGTTGATGGCAACTTTGATACCCATGGCTTTTCCTCTTCTTTTGGGTTTGGGTTGTGGATTGAATGGCGGCAATTATAGCAAAAATGTAGTGCTGTGTAATTAATGTTTTATTGAAATTTTTTGGTTTGATTATTTTTAATTGTGGATAATTAGAGTAGAAATGCAGGTTTAAATTTAATGTTATTTAATATTTTTTGAAATTTTATTTTTATTAATTCCATTTTTTGGTGTTTTGTGTCCGTTTTAAATCACGGTAATGAAGGAAACGGGAAAAGGTGGATTGTTTTTGTTTATATTAAACGGAATTTTGGGACGGTTTCTTGATTACAACATGCAACAGTGAAATTTTCAGACGGCCCGGATTGGACGGAAGGAAAACAGGCCGTCTGAAACATTTTGATGACGGGGGATTTGAATGCGTTGGGTTGCCGCTTTTCCTTACGGGATAAGGGAAAGGCGGTTTGCGGCGAGGGCGGTTGTCAGTGGGAAGGGGAGGGAAAAACGGGGCTTGGGTGTTGCGTTTGGCTTGTATATAAAGAAGTGTATGAAGATTTTAGTCGTAGTGCATGAAGATTTTCCTTGCGATTTTAATGCAATACTGACTTGCCAACAGTGTTAAATTTTTTTACGATAAGGTCAGATTATGTTTGCATGGCCATAAGCGGTGCATTCTTTAAATACCGGATATTATCCTTGTCCGAATATCTATTTTAACCGGCCGCTTTGTCCAGCCTGATTTCTAAATATATATGCGCAAGGCCGGGAGGCCTTGACGACACTCGATTTTTAAGAGGTTCATTGTGTCAAATTCTCAATCCAGCGAACGCGCGACGTTTAGCAGTCGCCGTGCCTTTATGTTTGCCGCCATCGGCTCTGCCGTGGGCTTAGGCAACATTTGGCGTTTCCCTTACATCGCCTTCGACAACGGCGGCGGTGCTTTCGTCCTCCCTTATTTGGTTGCGCTGTTGACGGCGGGTATTCCGCTGTTGCTGCTCGACTATGCCATCGGCCACCGTTACCGCGGCTCGCCTCCTTTGGCCTTCCGCCGCCTCGGCCGTTGGTTTGAGCCGGTGGGTTGGTGGAACTTCCTGACCAACGTCATCATCTGTATCTATTACGCCGTGATTGTCGGCTGGGCGGCAAGCTATGCCTATTATTCGTTTACTTCGGCATGGGGTGCGGATCCGCAGGCATTCTTCTTCAAAGACTTCCTGCAAATGGCCGATGCCAAAGACTTGGGCTTGGACTTTGTCGGCAAAGTGGCCGGCCCGCTGATTGCCGTTTGGGTGTTTACGCTGGTGATTATGGCTTTGGGCGTGCAAAAAGGCGTGGCCGGTGCGTCCACATTCTTCATGCCGTTGTTGGTGGTGATGTTTGTCATCATGGTGGGCATCGCCCTGACCCTGCCGGGTGCGGCAAAAGGTTTGGACGCTTTGTTTACTCCTGATTGGAGCCGATTGTCCGATCCGAAAGTCTGGGTAGCCGCATACGGCCAAATTTTCTTCTCGCTCTCCATCTGCTTCGGCATCATGATTACTTATTCTTCTTACCTGAAGAAAAAAACCGACTTGGGTGGCACAGGCTTGGTTGTAGGCTTTGCCAACAGCAGCTTTGAGTTGCTCGCCGGTATCGGCGTATTTGCCGCATTGGGCTTTATGGCTCAAGCCGCAGGCAAAGAAGTCAGCGAAGTGGCATCCAGCGGTATCGGTTTGGCGTTTATCGCGTTCCCGACCATCATCAACCAAGCCCCTATGGGCGCGTTGATCGGCGTGTTGTTCTTCGGCTCGCTGGTGTTCGCGGGGGTAACTTCCATGATTTCCATCGTTGAAGTGATTGTGGCCGCAATTCAAGACAAAATGAACATCGGCCGTGTCAGCGCAACGATGATTGCAGGCGTTCCCATGGCGATTATTTCCACCTTGCTGTTCGGTACGACCACCGGCCTGCCTGTGTTGGACGTATTGGACAAATTCATCAACACCTACGGCATTGTGGCTTCCGGTTTTGTTTACGTTTTGGCGATTGTCTTGTTGAACAAGCTGCCGGAACTGCGTAATCACTTGAACGCGCTGTCTTCCATCCGTGTCGGCAAAGTGTGGACCGCCAGCGTGGTGGTTACTGTCGCTATGCTCGGCTATATGCTTTATCAGGATACTGCCGGCCTCTTAAAAGAGAATTACAGCGGCTATCCTGACAGCTTCCTCAATATCTTCGGTTGGGGCATGGTGGGCGCTCTCTTGGTATTGTCTGTCCTGCTGTCGTTCTTGCCGTGGAAACATGGTCAGAACTTCAACGTCAAAGACGAACATGAACACGAACGTGAAGGAGACGAATAATGAGTACTTCAGCCATTATTATGATGCTTGTCGCATTGGTCGTCATTTGGGGCGGATTCATCGTCTCCGTCCTACGCCTGCCTAAAGAATAAGGTTTGAGCAAATGAAAAGGCCGTCTGAAACTTAAATTTCAGACGGCCTTTTTGCGATATGACGGGGAAAGTGGGAAAGAAGGATTCCCCTGGTTGGCGGGGTAGTCTGGAAATTTGATTATGTATTATTGATTATGATGTGTAAATTTTATCTATTTGTTTTTAAAAGATTTTAGTCCGATTGTCGTTTTAATGAACCGTTGTTCCCTTTGGCCCCTGCCTGCTGTTTTCTTTGTTTTAGAATAAAGGCTCTCATCGACTTGATGGGGCATTGGGTACAGCAACTGTTTATTTTTAAGGAGAGTTCCGTGGCTAAAGTATATCAACCAGGTACAGAAATTGATTCTAAAGATTTTGTTTTCGGTCTCGATCCGCGCGAGTGGAATGGCTTTTTTTCAAAAGGCATAGGGTCGGATAATGGCCATAATGAGCATGTCTTCCGTCTTGACCCGCGCGAGTGGAACGGCTTTTTTTCAAAAGGAGTAGAGTCCGATCATGGTCATAATGAGCATGTTTTCCATCTTGATCCGCGTGAATGGAACGGCTTCTTTTCAAAAGGAATAGAGTCTGATAATGGCCATGACGATAATGGGCGTATCATCCGCCTTGATCCGCGTGAGTGGGAAGGTTTCGAGCCTGCGCAGCCGGCCGCGAAGCCGATATTGGAATCCAAAGCTTTCGATGGCGATGAACTTTTGAGCCGTGCCTTTGGTGAGGCTGATCCTCTTGATTCTTCTGCTGGTCTTTCCTCAGACAATGCGACCTATTCAAGCAATGGTACAGGTTCATCTGCGTTGGATACCATTCATGATTTAGCAGAGGCTTCTATTTTCAAACTGTAATCGTTCCATAATATAAAAGGCCGTCTGAAACCAATATATGTTTCAGACGGCCTTTTTGTGTATGGTCATCAGGACGAAGCCTAACTCATCATCCAGATTACCAAATGCACCATGGTCGGGCCAAACAATACCATAAACAGTCCGGCCAAAATCATGGTCAGGCTGGCCATCACGCCTTCGGTTTCGTGGCGTTGTCCGGCGCGCGATGTGCCGAAGCCGTGGGCGGCATTGCCGAATGCCACGCCGTTGGCGGTGTGGAAACGGATGCGGGTAAAGGCCAAAAACAGGTCGCCGAATATCATGCCGACAAAGCCGGTGATGATGGTGAACAGGGAAACGAGCGAGGCGGAGCCGTGGATTTCGCTGGCGAGGACGACGGCAAACGGGGTGGAGATGGAGCGCGCCATCAGGCTGTTGGTCACTTCGTTGTTGAAGTGGAACATATGGCTCATGAGGAATGCGCTGACTACGCCGACAAACATACCCACCATAATGGCGATGGAGAGGATGGGCAGTTGGCGGCGGATGACTTCGCGGTTTTCATAAATGGGGACGGCAAAGGCAACGGTAACCGGAGTGAGCAGGAAGACGATGCCTTGGGTATATTTATGGTAGGTGTCGTAATTGATGCCGAATGCCAGCAGCAGGAGGATGGTGCTGACGGAGACGGTAACGACGGGGGAGAAAATCATTAAGGGTTTTTTGCGGTGGATTTTTTTGGCAACGACATAGGCAAAGCAAGTCCAGATGAAGCAGGCGAGGGCGGTGTAGTCCATTTTATTCTCTATTTTTAGGAGTGGAGTTTTTTGTAGAGGCGGCGTTTCCAGCGGTAGCAGAAATCGAGGGTCAGGGCGGTGCTGATCATCACGAGCGCGGTGCCGACGGCGATGGTCAAAATCAGCTGCCAGCCTTCGGACATCAGCAGGTCTTGATATTGCAAGACGGAAACCATGATGGGGATGAAGAAAAAGACGAGTTCGCCCAATGCCCATTTTGCGCCGCGGTCAACCATGCCCGGGCGGATGATGCCGAGCCCCAAAAGGGCGAGCATGAGGAACAAGCCCAATACGCCTGAAGAAATAGGCAGATGCGTGAAGCGGACGATAAGGTCGGAGACGCCCCATACTGCGCCGATGATGGCAAGCTGCAAGGCCGTCTGAAAAAATCTGGTGAGGGAATCCATGATATGGGTGTGTGTTGAATGAAAGGCTTGATTATAGAAACCTGGTTTCTGCATAATATGAATTATTAAACGAATAATCATGCCTTAGAGGAATAATGGACTTCAAAAGCCTGTATTGTTTTGCCGAACTCATCCGCCTGCAAAGTTTTTCGGCCACGGCTTCCGCGTTGAATTTGACGCAGCCGACGGTCAGCAAAATCATTCAGGCTTTGGAAGAAGAATTGGGCGTGCCGCTTTTGTGCAAAGAAAACGGACGCAAAAAGCGGCAGGTGCAGCCGACCGCAATCGGCGAAGAGGTCTATCGCCACGCGTTAAACCTTTTACACGAACGCGATTTGCTGCTGGCCCGCATTGACAATTACCGCCATGTCAAAAGCGGGACGCTGCGTTTGGGCTTGGCTTTGTTTGGCAGCGATTTGCTCAGTCATGCGCTGTTTGATTTCCACCAAAAATGGCCGGACATCGAATTGTCGTTTTTAGAACAAGGCTCGCTCGCCATCGAGCAATCATTGCGCAACAACGAACTCGATGCCGGACAGCTGCTCGCGCCGGTTCACGAAGACTTCGACAGCATCACGTTGTGCGACTATCCGCTGGTGGTCTTGATGCCGAAAAATCGGGCGAGACACGATGCGCTGACGCTCAAAAGCCTGCAACACGAGCCCTTCATTCTGTTCGGCGCAGGCTTTTCCCTCAACGAAACCATTCAGACGGCCTGCCGCAATCAAGGTTTTACCCCCAACGTTGTCTGCCGTACCGGGCAATGGAATTTGGTTGCCGACATGGTGGCGCACAATATGGGCATTGCCCTGCTGCCCGAATACTATGCCCGAAAAATCAATCCCGATGTCTTTGCCGCCATTCCTTTGGTCGAACCCGAAATCCGTTGGCAGCTCACCATGGCATGGAAGAAACACCAACGCCCGACGCCGGCCTTAAGGGCTTGGTTGGACGTGGTCAGGGAAGCGTTCGGCAGGCGAAACAAATAAAATCAAATCATCAGGCCGTCTGAAAAAAAAAGGGGTGTCGTTATCACCCGCTTTCAGACGGCCTTTCCCGTTAAAAATGGTAAAATGGCCTAAAAAAGAGTAGAATATGCACCGTTTACAACTCTGCGCCTCTCAGCAGGCTCGAATTATGGACCTTCCCAGTTCGCCTTTGAACTTCCCATCAGACACACAACAACCATAATCATCCCGCCGAAATGCCTCCCCGCGTCCGGCGGGCGGAGCATTCGAGCAAGAGGGGATAGATTTTCAGACCCTAATAAATTAACTTTAATTGCAGAGAATGTGGCAAATCATGCTGTTGATGATAAGAACAAACTGAGAACTTATACTTGGATTCAAGGGCAAACATCAATAAAAGAAAATAAGAATGGAAAATAGCTTATTATTTTTTTCATGTGCATATAAATCAGAAGAGGGTGAATGGATAACTTTGGCAGATAGGGATATGGCATCTAAGATTGGTAAAGATAAAATATTATCTATGCTTAACAGCACAAAGAATCATAGATCTGACGTTAGATTAGAAGTTATACCTGAACCAGAAGTAGGCTTATCTGAATTAAGGATGGAATCAGATGGTGAGAGATATTTATTTACTCTACTTGAATACGTGGATAACGGGGAGTTTTTGATTAGGTCTAAGTCCGATTTTACTGGAGTTCCAAGATTGGTTGATTTTATGGGAGAACCTTTTCCAGCAAGTGAAGTTATAACAGATTTTGATTTTATTAAAAGAGTATTTGTTGAGTTGCTAGAAACAGGAAATGTTTCTTATGAGTTAATGGATATATAATTTAAAACATCTATATAAAGTGCGGTCAATTTTTAAAGCGTTTTAAAAGCTCTCAAAAACTGACCGCACTTTGATCTGCCCCCCAAAAGTTGGACAGGTTAGTTAACTTAAATATTGAGCTCGGTATTGCACTGGGCTCAATCCTTTTAAACCAAGTTTAATTCGTTTTTGGTTGTAATACACTAAATATTCTTCAATTTCAGTATGTATGAAAAAGGCCGTCTGAAAACTTTTCAGACGGCCTTTTGTTTTGATTCCAAATTAAGCCTGTTTGGCAGCCCATTCGGCCGGCGTGGCGGCAACGGAAATCGACAGCGCGTGCAATTCGTTGCTTTCGAGTTGCGGCTTGAGGCCGTCTTTAATCAGGCGGTGGCGGGCGAGGCGGGCTTTGCCTTCAAATGAGGAGGAAACGATTACGGCGAAGAAGTGATGGCCGTCGCCTTCGACTTCGACGTGTTCGCAAGGGGTAACGCCTTCAATCAGGGTTTTGACTTGTTCGGGTAAAAGCATGGGGGTTCCTTGGGAAATGGTTTACTTGTAAAAGAGGGCATTATACCGAATCTTGATAAAAACAGGCCGTCTGAAAAACCAAACTTCGGGTTTCAGACGGCCTCGACCTTTGGAAGCGTCAAATGCTTATTCGTACACTTTCAGCAGCTCGACTTCAAAAATCAAAGTCGCGTGCGGAGGAATCACGCCGCCGGCACCGTGTGCGCCGTAGCCCATTTCGGAAGGAATGGTCAGCTTGCGTTTGCCGCCTTCTTTCATGCCGCCGAAGCCTTCGTCCCAACCTTTAATTACTTGGCCGACGCCCAGAGTGATGGTCAGCGGTTGACGGCGGTCGAGGCTGGAGTCGAATTTGGTACCGTCTTCCAACCAGCCGGTGTAATGTACGGTGATTTCTTTGCCTTTGACGGCTTCTTTGCCGTGGCCTTCTTGCAAGTCTTCAATAATCAGGCTCATGATGTTCCTTTCGGATGTATGGTGAAAATCGGCTCAAGATTACCATATTGTGTGGAATCGTGAAACAAAGGCGCCCATATGGCCGGCAACAAAAAGGCCGTCTGAAACGGATTTTCAGACGGCCTTGTTTTATGCTAACCCTTATTTGTTGTCAGGTTGGGATTTGACATCGTGGGAGACGGGCAGCTCAGGCATGGTTCGGGCAGACTCCGGAACATTGCCGGAGAGGGCTTTCAAGAAGGCAACGATGTTTTCAGTGTCTTCCGGAGCCAGGGTTTTACCCAATTGCGCTTTCGCCATGATGTTGACGGCTTTATCCAGTTCCCAAACGCTGCCGTTGTGGAAGTATGGGTAGGTGCGCTCAACGTTTCTCAAGCCGGGAACGCGGAAGAAGAATTCGTCTTCGGCTTTTTTGGTTACGTCCGCACGGCCTTTGTCGTGTTTAGGATCGTCGATGTGTTTCCAGTAAGGACCGTCCACCAAACCGAATTTTTGGAACATGGTACCGCCCAAGTTGACACCACTGTGGCAGGACATACAGCCGTTGTCCATAAATGCGCGTACGCCTTTGCGTTCTTGTTCGCTCAGGGCCGATACGTTGCCTTTGAGGTAGTCGTCCCAACGGGTCGGGGTCAGCAGGGTACGTTCAAACGCGCCCAATGCGGTGGTGATGTTTTTGAAGGAAACCGCGCCGTCTTCAGGGAATGCGGCTTTGAATTTCTCTTGGTATTCAGGAATACCGGCGATTTTTGCGGCGGCATCGGCTTCGGTCGCGTTGGCCATTTCAACAGGGTTGAGCAATGGGCCGCCGGCTTGTTCTTCCACATCGGCTGCACGGCCGTCCCAGAATTGGCTGCCCAACAAGGCGGCATTCAGAGCAGTTGGGGAGTTACGGCCGCCGAATTGGCTTTTGTGGCCCGCGCTGGTCGGCATGTTGTCTACGCCGGCAGTTGCCAAGTTGTGGCAAGAGTTACAGCTGACGGTGTTGCCTTTGGACAGGCGGTTTTCGTACCAAAGTTGTTGGCCGAGTTTGACCTGCTCTTCGGTAAACGGACGGATTTTTTGCATTTCGGCCGCATCAGGCAAAGGTTTGAACACGGCTTGCGCGCGTTCCAACAGGGCTTTGTCTTCGGCAGAAACATCGGCGGAATTTTGAGGGGCTGAAACGGCGGCGGTGCTTGCGACAGCATCGGCAGTGCTCGCGGCAGAAGCTGCTTGAGGGGTTTCGGTTGTTTGAGCCGTTTTCTCGCCGCAGGCGGTCAGCGCGGCAGAAACGGCCAAAGCCAAAGCGATTTGGTGGAGTTTTAAACGTGGCATAGGAGGGTTCCTTTGTTATGCGTTTGTTATGTCATGGATTGCTGATTGCACCAGCAATATGCCAACTATAAAAGATAAGGCGGTTTTAATTTTTGTTGTAAATCAACCTTTTAAATTTGATAAATTCTGAAAATATCACTGATAGGGAAATTTATACTATGGAACTTTTTTATTATTTATTTACAATTGCTTAGATAAATTAAGGCCGTCTGAAAAAATAAAATTCAGACGGCCTTATTCAGACGGCCTTTTAGTTTTTATTGATTACGTTCGTTATTTTATTTTAAAAAATCTTAATAAATATGGGGTTATTAAAAAATAAAAATAATTTGCGTTATTAAGCGTAAAGCGTTATAAATGCGTTAACAAATGAACATTTCACTTTAGAGTTTTTTATGCTGATTGCTTTATTGATTATGCTGCGCGAGGGCATCGAAGCCGCCCTGATCGTCGGCATTGTTGCCAGTTTTTTGAAACAGTCGGGACACAGCGAGCTGATGCCGAAGGTTTGGCTGGGCGTGTTTTTGGCTTCGGTCATGTGTTTGGGTATTGGTTACGGCATTCATTCCGCTACCGGCGAGATTCCGCAAAAAGAACAGGAATTGGTGGTCGGCGCCATCGGCCTGGTGGCTGTGGCGATGCTGACGTACATGATTTTGTGGATGAAGAAGGCCGCGCGTTCGATGAAACAGCATCTTCAGGATTCTGTTCAGTCGGCCTTAAACCGCGGCAGCGGCCAGGGTTGGGCCTTGGTCGGCATGGCGTTTTTGGCCGTGGCGCGCGAAGGTTTGGAAAGTGTGTTTTTCCTGCTGGCCGTGTTCCAGCAAAGCCCGACATGGTCTATGCCGATAGGCGCGGTGTTGGGGCTGTTGGCGGCGGTTGTCATCGGTACGCTGATTTATCAGGGCGGTATGCGCCTGAACTTGGCGAAGTTTTTCCGTTGGACGGGCGCGTTTTTGATTGTGGTGGCGGCCGGTCTGTTGGCCGGTTCGTTTCGTGCGCTGCATGAGGCTGGCGTATGGAATGCGATGCAGGACATCGCTTTCGACACCTCGAAATATTTGCATGAAGACAGCCCTTTAGGCGTGCTGCTCGGCGGTTTCTTCGGCTATACCGACCACCCGACCGAAGGCGAAGTCCTGATTTGGCTGCTGTATCTGGTTCCCGTCATGATTTGGTTTTTGCGCGGCAGTGCGCCAGCAAAAACGTTAACTAAATAAGAAGGAAGTAAAATGAAAAAATTCAATCTGACTGCTTTGTCTGTAATGCTGGCTCTGGGTTTGACCGCGTGTCAGCCGCCTGAAGCCGAAAAAGCCGCGCCTGCCGCTTCAGGCGCATCCGCTGCCGCCAATGCCGACGGTTCGGTCAATATCGGTGTGAACGATACTGCCTGCGAACCGATGGAATTGACCGTCCCCAGCGGCCAAGTCGTGTTCAACATCAAAAACGACAGCGGCCGCAAGCTGGAATGGGAAATCCTGAAAGGCGTGATGGTGGTGGACGAGCGTGAAAACATCGCCCCGGGTTTATCCGACAAAATGACCGTTACCCTGCTGCCGGGCGAATACGAAATGACTTGCGGCCTGTTGACAAATCCGCGCGGTAAGCTGATTGTTACCGACAGCGGCTTCAAAGACACTGCCAACGAAGCGGATTTGGAAAAACTGTCCCAACCGCTCGCCGACTATAAAGCTTACGTTCAAGGCGAGGTTAAAGAGCTGGTGGCGAAAACCAAAACCTTTACCGAAGCCGTTAAAGCCGGCGACATTGAAAAGGCCAAATCCCTGTTTGCCGCCACCCGCGTCCATTACGAACGTATCGAACCGATTGCCGAGCTTTTCAGCGAACTCGACCCCGTCATCGATGCGCGTGAAGACGACTTCAAAGACGGTGCGAAAGATGCCGGATTTACCGGCTTCCACCGTATCGAACACGCCCTTTGGGTAGAAAAAGACGTATCCGGCGTGAAGGAAATTGCAGCCAAACTGATGACCGATGTCGAAGCACTGCAAAAAGAAATCGACGCATTGGCATTCCCTCCGGGTAAGGTGGTCGGCGGCGCGTCCGAACTGATTGAAGAAGTGGCCGGCAGCAAAATCAGCGGCGAAGAAGACCGTTACAGCCATACCGACTTGAGCGACTTCCAAGCCAATGTGGAAGGCTCCAAAAAAATCGTTGATTTGTTCCGTCCGCTGATCGAAGCCAAAGACAAAGCGTTGTTGGAAAAAACCGATGCCAACTTCAAACAGGTTGAAGACATTTTGGCGAAATACAAAACCCCGAACGGTTTCGAGCTGTACGACAAATTGAGCGAAGAAGACCGCAAAGCCCTGCAGGCGCCGATTAATGCCTTGGCAGAAGACTTGGCCAAACTGCGCGGCATTTTGGGTTTGAAATAAGATAACGCGTTTTCAGACGGCCTTTGGATATTGAAAGGCCGTCTGAATCTTATTGTCGCCCACACAAAATATGCTTGAAAACCAACCTTACTTCACACGATTGCAATCTTTCCGTTCCCTGCCAAGGAGCAGACCATGAGCCAAAACAAACAACCGGCACAACCCGAAAAACGAACCCTTTTCAAAACTGCCCTTGCCGCCGGTGCCATCGGCGTTGCCGGTTATTTTGCCGGTAAAAAACAAGGCGAAGCCGCCGCCGAAACCCAAAACAACCAACATTCCGAGCTGGCCTATCCGTGTTATGGCGAGCATCAGGCAGGCATTGTCACGCCACACCAGCTCTTCGGCATCATGTGTGCCTTTGACGTTACCGCCAAAGACGCCAAACAACTTGAAAACCTGTTCCGCGCCCTGACCGCCCGCATCGAATTCCTCACCCAAGGCGGCGAATACCAAGACGGCGACGACAAACTCCCGCCTGCAGGCAGCGGCATCCTCGGCAAACAATTCCGCCCCGACGGGCTGACGGTTACCGTCGGCGTCGGCAGCAGCCTCTTTGACGACCGCTTCGGCCTCAAAGACAAAAAGCCGAAACACTTGCAAGAAATGCGCGACTTCCCCAACGACAAACTCCAAAAATCTTGGTGCGACGGCGACCTCAGCCTGCAAATTTGCGCATTCTCCCCCGAAACCTGCCAAGCCGCCCTGCGCGACATCATTAAAAATACCGCCCAGTTTGCCGTGATCCGTTGGAGCATAGACGGTTGGCTCCCTAAAGCCGAACCCGGCGCCATTGCCGCGCGCAATCTTTTAGGTTTCCGTGACGGCTCCGGCAATCCCAAAGTCGAAGATCCCAAAGTCGCCGATCAAGTCCTGTGGACAGGTGTTGCCGCCAACAGCTTGGACGAACCAGCATGGACGAAAAACGGCAGCTATCAGGCCGTCCGCCTCATCCGCCACTTTGTCGAATTTTGGGACCGCACCCCAATGCAGGAACAAACCGATATTTTCGGCCGGCGCAAATACAGCGGTGCGCCCATGGACGGTAAAAAAGAGGGCGACACCGCCGATTTTGCCAAAGACCCAGACGGCAAAATCACGCCCAAAGACAGTCATATGCGCCTTGCCAATCCGCGCGATCCCGAGTTTATGAAAAAACACCTGCTCTACCGCCGCGCCTTCAACTACTCGCGCGGCCTCGCCGCCAACGGCCAGCTCGACGTCGGCTTGGTGTTCATCTGCTATCAGGCCAACCTTGCCGACGGTTTCATCTTCGTGCAAAACCTGCTCAACGGCGAGCCGCTGGAGGAATACATCAGCCCGTTTGGCGGCGGCTATTTCTTCGTCCTGCCGGGTGTCGAAAAAGGCAGCTTCCTCGGCAAAGAGCTTTTGGGCGTATAAATCCGCCGATGGTTTGAATAGATAAAAAGGCCGTCTGAAACCTGATTTCCAGATTTCAGACGGCCTGTGTTTTTGCTATCAAACCAAATGTTCCGCCAAGAAAGCCAATGCGTATTCGACGGCTTGCGCCCTTACTGCTTCGCGGTCGCCTGTGAAAAGCGCGGTTTGTTCAAACGAACCTTCGGGCGTGGCCAGGCCAAACCAGACTGTGCCGACCGGTTTGGCCGCGCTGCCGCCGCTAGGGCCGGCGATGCCGGAAATACTTAAGGCGTAATCTGCCTGCGCCACGGCTTTTGCGCCGCGTGCCATTTCATAGACGGTCTCGCGGCTGACTGCGCCGTGTTTCAGTAAAGTATCGGGCATGACGCCAAGACGCTCCTGCTTGGCTTGGTTGCTGTATGTGACGAAGCTTTGATGAAACCATTGCGAGCTGCCGGAGAGTGAGGTCAGCGCACCGGCAAGCAGTCCGCCGGTGCAGGACTCGGCGCAGGTAACGGTTTGACGGCGGCTGGCCAGGTGTTCGGCGATGGTTTGCAGATGGGACATGGCGGCTCCTTATGGAAATGGTGGAATGGGGCGGGCGTTTGACCCGCCGGGTTTCAGACGGCCTGAAAGCTGAAATCAGTCTTTCGGCTGAATGAGGTGGACATCACATTGTGGGAATGGGATGTTGATGTTGGCTTCGCGCAGGTTTTCAACCACTTGCTCGTTCAGGGCGAATCGGAACGGGCCGAGATTTTCTTCTTGCGTCCACGCCCAAAGGGTAATTTCGATGGCGCTGTCGCCAAGGTTGGTAATGTATACGACGGCAGGTCGTTCTTCGGTTTGAACACACAATGGATGCTCGGTTGCCGCTCTCAATACGGCGGCTTTGGCGGCTTTCAAGTCGCAGGCGTAGTCGACGCCGACAACGACTTGGGCGCGGCACAGGGGCAGGGAGGAGCGGTTGGTGATGCTGTTGGTCATGACCATGCTGTTGGGCAGGACGACTTCTTCGTTGTCCGGCGTACTCAAAGAGGTCTGCACCATTTTGATTTCGCGGACGATGCCTTCAAAACCGTTGACGCGGATAAAGTCGCCGACTTTAAACGGGCGGAACAGGATAATCAGTGCGCCGGCGGCGAAGTTGGACAGTTGGTCTTTCAAAGACAAAGCCACGGCCAGGCCTGCGCCACCGATCAAGGCGGTAACGGAAGTGGTCGGAATGCCGAGTTTGCCCAGTGCGGCGATGATGATGAGGATCAGCAGGCCGATGTTGGCGACGTTGCCGAGGAAGCTGACCAGTGTTTTGTCGACTTTGGCGCGTGTCAGCGCGGCTTTCATCAGTGTCACCACGCGCGTGGCGACCCAGCGGCCGATAAAGAAGATGGCTAAGGCGGCCAGCAGGTTCGTGCCGAAAGACATACCAACTTGGGCGAGCTGTTCCCAACCGGAGAAGGAGGAGAGGGCTTGAAGATCGAAATTCATAATTGTGTGTGCGTGTGAAGTTGTTTAAAAGGTCATTGTAAAACAAGGCCGTCTGAAAAACTAATGATTTGGTTTTTCAGACGGCCTTTAATCTTTCTTAAATCTTTTTCAGCTTAACGTAAAACGGTTTTGCTCCAACGGCTCACCCATTGTTTTTGTTTGGTGTTGATGTCGGCGCGGTTGGGGGAATCGCTGTGTTTCGGGGTTTGGGCAAACTCGAATACTTTGGGCAGCGGCGTGTTTTTGGCAGCCGGATAGACCCACATTTCAGCAGACAGGGCTTTTTGCACTTCGCCGCTTTGCAGCCAGCTCACCAGTTTGGCCGCCAGTTCGGGTTGTTTCGCGCCTTTTAAAACGGCTGCGCCTTCAACTTGGCGGAATGTGCCGCCTTTGAGGAAGAGGTTGCCGGTGGGCGGGGTGCTGTATTTGCCTTTGGAGTAGTGGACTTCGGCCGCCGGGCTGGTGGCATAGCTGACCACGAGGGGATAGGCGCCGCCGTTTTGGGTGAAGTCGGTGTAGTAGGCTTCGCTCCAGCCTTTGGCGACTTTCACGCCATTTTGGCGCATTTGCGCCCACCATTTGAACGCACCTTCTTCACCCATGCCGCCGATGTTGGCCAAGAGGAAGGAGAGGCCGGGCGAGGATGTGGCGGGAGACGGGGTTACCAGAAGGTTTTTATATTCCGGTTTGGTCAGGTCTTGCAGGGTTTGCGGCAGGGGCAGTTTTTTCTGTTCAAACCATTTTTTGTCGTAGTTGATGGCGACATAGGCGTAATCGACGGCCAGCGCATCGGGCAGGGAAGCGGTTACGGGTGCGGATTTGGGTTGGCTGGCAGCGAGGATGCCGGCGGCTTTGGCTTTGCCGATGTTGGCGTTGTCCAAACCGTAAACCGCATCGGCAATCGGGTTGGCCTTGCTCAAAATCAGCTTGTTGAGCATTTCGTTGCCGCTGCCTGCCTTGATGACAGACACTTTGGCATCGTTGGCTTTTTCAAATTGCGCGATGACGGATTGGGGCAGGCTGAAGGATTTGTGTACGGCCAAACGCACTTCGGTTTGGGCGTACAGGTTTGCCGAAGCCAGCAACAGGGCGAGGGCGGATAATTTCAGTTTCATTCTCTTTCCTTTGTACGGGTAAAATATGAAATATCATAACAAAATCTGCATATCAAGGCACGGTATGAATCATTCTCCCGTTTGGCTGTTTGACCTCGACAATACTTTGCACAATGCCGAAGCCGGCATTTTCTACATCATCAACCGCGCCATGACCGAATACATGGCAGGCCGTCTGAAGCTTTCCGAAGAGGCCGCCTCCCAACTGCGCCAAGATTATTGGCACCGATACGGCGCGACGCTTGCCGGTTTGCAAATCCACCATCCCGAAGTCGATATCGATGAATTTTTGCGTGAAAGTCACCCCCTTAAGCAAATTTTGGCAAAGGTGGAGGGTATGGATGGAACTGATGACGTTTTAGGCCGTCTGAAATGGCGAAAAGCCGTATTTTCCAACGGGCCTTCGTTTTATGTCCGCGCATTGGTTGAAGCATTGGGCTTGGAAGCGCATTTTGACGGCTTGTTCGGCACGGACGACTTCGGCCTGCTCTACAAACCCAATCCGCAAGCCTATCTCAACGTCTGCCGCCTGTTGGGCGTCAAACCCGAACAGTGCATCATGGTGGACGACAGCGCCGACAATCTGCACCAAGCCAAAGCCTTGGGCATGAAGACCGTTTGGTACGGCGAAAAAGCCCATCCGTTGCCATTTGCCGACGGCATAGCGAAAGATATGCAGGGTTTGCTTGAATTTTGCACAAAACTGCCGTGAAGTTTTGAAAAAACAAGTACAATACACGGTATTGCCGACATTTAAAAACAAGGACAACATCATGCGTAAACTCGCTTTAATTCTGACCGCCGCCGCTGTTTTGGCCGGTTGCTCTTGGGAAACCTACACCAACGAATCCGGCCGTACCGCCGTACGCCAAAAATATGCTACCGGCACACCTATCGTTTATCAGGACGGTACTTATTCTAAAAACATGAATTACAACCAGTTCCGCCCAGAGCGCCGCGCCGTCCAATCCAACCAAGCGGATCATGCCGAACACGGCGAACGCGGCCAGCACTGGCAAAAACCGCAATTTGCCAACCAACAGCCAGCAACCGAATAACAATATCCCCAAGGCCGTCTGAAACGGAGTGAAAAACAATCAACACTTGTTGCCACACTTTTCAGACGGCCTCAAACAACGACAACGGAAACCGTATCATGGCTCAGACAGCTTTAAATATCGTCATCCTCGCCGCCGGCAAAGGCACGCGCATGTACTCCAAAATGCCCAAAGTGCTGCACCGCATCGGCGGCCTTCCCATGGTTGAGCGCGTCATCGACACCGCCGCCTCCCTGAATCCCCAAAACATCTGCGTCGTCATCGGCCACGGCAAAGAGCAAGTCTTGGACACCGTCAAACGCGATGTCGTTTGGGTTGAACAAACCGAACAGCTCGGTACCGGCCACGCCGTCAAAACCGCCTTGCCGCACCTGTCTGCCGAAGGCCGCACGCTGGTGTTGTACGGCGACGTCCCCCTGATTGACGCCGCCACCCTCGAAACCCTGCTCGAAGCCGCAGGCAACGAAGTCGGCCTGTTGACCGACGTGCCCAACGACCCGACAGGCTTGGGCCGCATCATCCGCGACAGCAACGGCAACGTAACCGCCATTGTCGAAGAAAAAGACGCCGATGCCGCCCAAAAAGCCGTAAAAGAAATCAACACCGGCATTTTGGTTCTGCCCAACGCCAAACTCGAAGCTTGGTTGAACAGCCTTTCCAGCAACAATGCCCAAGGCGAATACTATCTGACCGACCTCATCGCCAAAGCCGTTGCCGACGGCATCAAAGTTCATCCCGTCCAAGTGCGTGCCTCCCATCTGGCCGCCGGTGTGAACAACAAACTCCAACTGGCCGAACTCGAGCGCATTTTCCAAACCGAACAGGCGCAAGAATTGCTCAAAGCAGGCGTCACCCTGCGCGATCCGGCACGTTTTGATTTACGAGGCCGTCTGAAACACGGACAAGATGTCGTGATTGACGTCAACGTCGTCATCGAAGGCGAAGTCGAACTCGGCGACAACGTCGAAATCGGTGCCAACTGCGTGATCAAAAACGCCAAAATCGGTGCCAACACCAAAATCGCCCCGTTCTCTCATTTTGAAGATTGCGAAGTCGGCGAAAACAACCAAATCGGCCCATACGCCCGCCTGCGTCCGCAAGCCAAACTGGCCGACGACGTATACATCGGCAACTTCGTCGAAGTCAAAAACGCTACCATCGGCAACGGTACCAAAGCCAACCACCTCACCTACATCGGTGATGCCGAGATTGGCAGCAAAACCAACTTCGGCGCCGGCACGATTATTGCCAACTACGACGGCGTGAACAAACACAAAACCGTCATCGGCGACGAAGTGCGTATCGGTTCAAACTGCGTCTTAATTGCCCCTGTAACGCTGGGCAACAAAGTCACGACAGGCGCAGGCAGCGCGATTACCAAAAACGTCGAAGACGGCAAACTCGTCCTCGCCCGTTCACGCCAAACCGTCATCGAAGGCTGGGTGCGTCCGGAAAAAGGCGATAAGAAGTAAAACCGGCCTTTTATTTATTTTCAGACGGCCTTGAGAAACAACAGGCCGTCTGAAACCCAGATTTGCCGTTTCAATGAATATAAAACGGCGTTTTCCGACTGCCGCTTTCGGGAGCCGGAGCAGCAGTCATTTTCTCAAACTTTTGATACTAAGGAACTTATATGTGCGGTATCGTAGGTGCTATTCGCGCCAATCACAATGTAGTCGATTTTCTGACCGACGGTCTCAAACGCCTTGAATACCGAGGCTATGATTCGTCGGGTATTGCCGTAAACATGGACGGCAAAATCAAACGCGTCCGCCGCGTCGGCCGCGTACAGCTGATGGAAGATGCAGCACGCGAAAAAGGCGTGTTCGGCCATATCGGCATCGGCCATACCCGTTGGGCGACCCACGGCGGTGTAACCGAGCCTAACGCCCACCCCCACATTTCCGGCGGCATGATTGCGGTTGTCCACAACGGCATCATCGAAAACTTCGAAGCCGAACGCGAACGTCTGCAAGCTTTGGGTTATACCTTCGAATCGCAAACCGACACCGAAGTCATCGCCCACAGCGTCAACCACGAATACACGCAAAACGGCGGCAAACTGTTTGAAGCCGTCCAAGCTGCGACTGCCCGTTTCCACGGTGCATACGCCATTGCCGTTATCGCACAAGACAACCCTGAAGAAATGGTTGTTGCGCGCATGGGCTGCCCGCTTTTGGTTGCCTTGGGTGACCAGGAAACCTTCATCGCTTCCGACGTATCCGCCGTGATTGCCTTTACCCGCCGCATCGCCTACTTGGAAGACGGCGACATCGCCCTGCTGAACGCAAACGGTATCGAAAAACTGCTCGACAAAACCGGTGCGCAAACCGAACGCGCGGTTAAAGTATCCGAATTGTCTCTGGCTTCTTTGGAGTTGGGCCCATACAGCCACTTCATGCAAAAAGAAATCCACGAACAACCCCGCGCCATCGCCGATACCGCCGAAGTCTTCTTGGACGGCGGTTTCGAACCCGAAAACTTCGGCGCGAACGCCCGCGAAGTGTTCGACGATATCCACAGCATCAAAATCCTTGCCTGCGGCACGTCCTACTATGCCGCGCTGACCGCCAAATACTGGCTCGAATCCATCGCCAAAGTGCCGACCGACGTGGAAATTGCCAGCGAATACCGCTACCGCGACGTGATTGCCGATCCGAAACAATTGGTCATCACCATTTCCCAATCCGGCGAAACCCTGGACACCATGGAAGCCCTGAAATACGCGCAATCCTTGGGACACAAACACAGCCTGTCTATCTGTAACGTGATGGAATCCGCCCTGCCGCGTGAAAGCGAATTGGTACTGTACACACGCGCCGGCGCAGAAATCGGCGTTGCCTCTACCAAAGCGTTCACGACCCAACTGATTGTCCTGTTCGGCCTGGCCGTTACCCTGGGTAAACAGCGCGGCCTGGTTTCTGACGAACAAGCGCGAGAATACGTTGAGGAACTGCGCCAACTGCCGGGCAGCATTCAGCACGTTCTCAACCTTGAGCCGCAAATCGCCGCTTGGGCGCAAAAATTTGCCAAGAAAACCAGCGCACTCTTCCTGGGCCGCGGCATCCACTTCCCAATCGCTCTTGAAGGCGCGTTGAAGCTGAAAGAGATTACCTATATCCACGCCGAAGCGTACCCTGCAGGTGAGCTGAAACACGGCCCGTTGGCCTTGGTGGACGAGAATATGCCCGTTGTCGTGATTGCCCCGAACGACAGTCTGTTGGACAAAGTAAAAGCCAATATGCAGGAAGTCGGCGCACGCGGCGGCGAACTCTTTGTCTTCGCCGACCTCGACAGCAACTTCAACGCCACCGAAGGCGTGCACGTTATCCGCGCCCCACGCCACGTCGGCGTACTCTCGCCGATTGTGCACACCATCCCCGTGCAGCTCCTGTCTTACCACGCCGCCCTCGCACGCGGTACAGACGTGGACAAACCGCGAAATCTGGCTAAATCGGTAACGGTTGAATAAGTAATTGACCGGTAAAAAAAGGCCGTCTGAAACTTGTTTCAAGGTTTCAGACGGCCTTTATGCTTTAAGAATCCGATTTATTTTTCGTATTCGGAAATGTATTGTGCGATAGCAGCTTCCGGATTATTGGCCTGAATGATTTTAGGTGCTTCTTGATAGCCGCGTTTTTTCAGATTTCCTTCACGCAATTTGTTGCCTTGTAAGCCAAGTACAATGCCTACACCGAAGCCAAGTGCGCTGACAAGGCTTCCCATGGCCGGATTGTCACCGGCGATTAAATTCAAAATTATAAATACAACAAAGATTCCGATACCCAAACCCCATATTTTTTTCACGCATGCCCAGATGCCGCCAAAGAAAAATGCAGGCCAAGACCAACCTTGTTTGACAGCTTCATATTGACCTGTCGGATTTTTGAATATTTTGTAAGTTTTCATAAAATATATTCCTTTTACGATCAAAAATTGAAAAAACAAGTGATTGTATCACGATAACATAAACGATTTGAATAATTAAGAAAACAGGCCGTCTGAAAAATTTTTTAGACGGCCTGTTGTTTTTGTGGGGGACTGTTAGTTTTTGCACAAGGAACAAATAGAGTAAAAAAACGCTGAAATCTCGGAAAGACGTGGATTTCGGCGTTTTTTTGTATCCGGAAAAGTTACGCCAGCTTTTTCACGAAACCGCGCCGGAATGCGCGGTTTTTTGTTGAAAGCTGACGGGATTGGGAATTTTTTAAAACTATTTTAAGAGGGTTTTAAAATCAGTTTACGGTACGGCCAAACCATTCTACCCGGCCGATGATGGCTGTATCGGTGTTGTCGGCTGTGAGGTCGATTTCAAAAGGTTCGTAGAGAGGATTGGCGGATTTGACCAAGAGCCGGCCGGGCAGGCGTTGGATGTTTTTGACAAACAGGTCGTTTCCTATGCGTAGGACGTACAGGCCGTCGCGCGGCTCGGTTTCGGCGTGGTTGATTAGGATGTTGTCCCCGTGATTCAGGATGCCTTCCATGCTGTCGCCTTTGACGGCGATTACGGAGAGCTTGTCTGTCTGCCGGGTGACGTAGTTTTCTATCCAGTATCTCCGGAAAGCCATGCAGAATAATGGTTTTTCATCATTCACTGTTTGTCCATGCCCTGCCGCTGCTTCCACGCTGTATCGCGGGATAAAGACAAACTCACGCAGATCAACCGGATTGCCCAAGGTATCTACCGCGCCCGAGCCGGTATTGGATACCGGGAAGGCTCCGGCGTTTTCCGGCCTGGCTTTATCGAGATACGGTAAGCCTTTGCCGGTCAGCAGCCAGTTTAAATCACAACCGGTAACTTCTTGAATTTTTACTAGGTAATCGGCTGTTGGGATAGCTCCCTCTTTCCAAACTCTATTAAATCCAGAAGCCGACATTTCTATTTTGTTATAGATGTCAGATGGCTTAGCCCCATGAGGCCAAAGAAATTTGAGCCTATCTAAAAAAGTATCCATAGCATTCCTGATATAACTCATTTAAGCAAAACATTAAGCAAAAAACAAACTCTTTTGCTTAAATAAGATTACTCAAATAATCAATATGTTGTAAAAATAATTACGTTTTTGAGAAAAATATTTTAGCAAAAGAGTTGCAAGAAACTGTTTTACTAAATATAATTCACTCACTTACTAAATAACAGCGGTTAATAAACCTACTTAATTAAGGAATTGCGAGAATGAAAAAAAAGCAAGAAACCATGACTGATTGGCATCGTGCTGACATTGTGGCTCGTCTTAAAAAGGCAGGCTGGTCTGTAAGAGCGTTATCTATCGAGGCTAATTTAGCACCAAATACATTAGGGAAAGCTTTAGATGCTCCTTATCTGAAAGGCGAAAGAATCATTGCAGCAGCGATTGGAGTACCCGCAGAAGAAATCTGGCCATCTCGTTTTGAGAAACGAAACCATAAGCCAACCTTCCCAAGATCTATAAATAGATAACTGTTTTGCTAAATAGTTCCAAAAGAGTAACGCATTTAAGCAAAAATAGAAAGCGGAAAAAATGAAAATATCTGCATCTGATATTGCGAAATTAGGAATTCCGAGCCTACCAACTGATAGACAAGGGATTGAATACCATGCGAAGAAAAATAATTGGCGACACTGTTTTGAGCAAATAGGAAGAGGTCGCCCCAAAAAGTTGTATGAAATCGCTTCCCTCCCTGCCGAAATCCGAGCCGCCATTATGAAACGGCAGTCGGACGAGTTGGCGGAGAAGATGCCGAAAACCCTGCCCCAAGTCAGACCGGGGACGGCGATGTCGGCTCAGGCACTGGCTGAAGCGGCAAAGCTGTTGAACGAGAAACAACGGTCGGTGGCGGATGCGCGATGTGCGGTGGTGGCGGCGGTGTTGGGTATCAAATATCAATACGGTTGCTCTGCGAAGGCTGCGGTGGCTCAGTTTTTGGGCTTGCTGGCAGAGGGTAAGTTGGACGCGGTCACGCTTGGGAACTTGGAAAAGGCCAATGACCGCAGCCGGTCGGCGAAGGTCGGTGAGCGTACTTTAGATGGCTGGATATCTGCCTACCTTAAGGCGGAAAACGCGACGGAGCGGCTGGTTGCTTTGGCTCCGAAGACGACGAAGGCGGTCAAGCCGATTGAGAGCTACGGTTGGTTGCCGATGTTTATGCAGTTTCACAATATCCCGTCCGCGCCAAAACTGGCGCACAGTTACCGCCGTTTTGTGCAGTGGGCCGAGGCGGAAAATATGCCGGTCAATGATGTGCCTAACTTGAGTATGGTGCGGCGCGTTTGGGACAAGCTGCCGCTGATTATGCAGGAGCGCGGCAGGAAAACGGGGGCGGCTTATAAATCGCTGCTGCCTTATGTGAAACGTGATTGGGGGGCTTTGAAGCCTAACGATGTTTGGATCGGCGACGGCCACAGCTTTAAGGCGAAGGTGGCGCATCCGGTAAAGTCAACCGCAACGACATCGAAGACGACAATGTCGGCATTTACGCGCCGATGATGACCGAAATGGGCCGTGCTTCCGCCGTTCATCCTGACGAATTGGTATTTGCTCTGCTGAAAAACGCGCATGCTACGTTGTGTTATGACGGTCAGAACTTCTTCGACAACGACCACCCGGTATATGAAAAAGTCGATGGCACCGGCCAATCCACCACTGTATCCAATATTTTCACCGGTGCCGATGGCCTATATCAATCAAGCGGCGGCGCGTGCGGCAGCTAAAAATTAAGGATCCGTGATGAGTTGGAAAGATACTTTGCTTGATGCCAGTTTCAAGGGTGTCGGCTTTGATGTAATCGATGATACGTTGCGTGGCACGCACGCCCTAGCCGAACACGAATACCCGTTTGTTCAGGGTTCGGACATTGAGGACACGGGCGTATCGGCAATGGATATGAGCCTGACGGCGGTATTGTGGGGGGATGATTATGAAAGCAGGCTGCAAAGCCTGTTAGGTGTTTTGCGGGAGACTGGTGCGGGTGAGCTTATCCACCCGATTTACGGCAGCGTGCCCGATTGCGTGGTGGCTGATTTTGAAGCCGCACATAATGAAGAAAACCCCGATTACTGTACGGTGCGGATGACCTTTAAGCAAAGTGTCAAAGCCGCCCCGTTCTTTGACCGTGAATTGCCGTCTGCACTGGCCGATGAAATCGACTGGCTGGCAGATTTGGCCTCATGGCAGGGTTTTGAAGTGTTTCAGACGGCCTTGGGCAAGATTCAGAAGGCGCAAAGCCGTTGGAACGCATTTCATGCCACAGTATTGACGGCAGTCGGCGTTATGTATGGTCAGGTATGCCGCAGACGGTGGTGGCAGTACATAGTGTTGGTGGGGAGATTGCTATGCTGTTCCGTCCTCAGACGGTAATTTTATGAACGAACGGCCATTGTCTGCATTTTTGGTGATTGACGCGGATGTTGCCCAGTACGACACGGGTTATATACCGCTGTTGCTTGCGGAGAAAATGACATCATCAAAGCCAATTGGTGGTATGGTATTTAGGCAGGTAGGAAAGCAAATTAATGTCGAGATTGAGTGCGAGTCGAGTTTCTTGGCAAATAAGGTGACTCCCCTGTGCAGTACTGTGCCGATGCGTTATCAGACTAAAAGATTGACCGAGATGAAAGGAATAGTGGTCGGCGCGGCAGGTGTTATCGGCGGAATTTTTGCAGGGGCGACACATCTTTCGGTGAATATGTTGGCCGCAACCAGCTATGTGGCTGGAAACTTCGGCTGGATGAGCGTTAACTCAAATTAGGTTCTATTATGTATATGTTATTTAATAATAACGGTTTTTTAGATGCACGGCTTGAGAAAGAGCCAGTAATCATACCGTTCGGATGGTTCGCGTTGCCCTATCAAGATGTTGATGAAGTCTATGTATGGAGTGATGGTAAAAACATCTACGGCACAGATGTGCCGCCGCCAAGTATTTATCACGCATGGCGAGACGGGGAATGGATTCAGGACGAGAAAATGCTAAATGTATTAAAAGAAGAAAAATTAAAACAACTCAGCATTGCGGCTCAAGTCTATGTCGACAGTGCGACTGGCGGCGATAAATTACCCGAGTTTGAAATGCAAACATGGGCGATCCAGGCCGCTGAAGCAAAAGCTTGGCAGTTAGATAAAAACGTGCCAACTCCGGTACTTGACGGTATTGCCACAGCCCGCGGTATTCCTACTGATACGCTTAAGGCTGCTGCGTTGCGTAAAACGTTGGCTTATGAGCAACTTGCCGCCCATGTGGCAGGCCAGCGCCAAGCGCTGCAAAGCAAAATTGAAGCTGCCAAGACGCAGGCTGCGCTGGATAAGATTGTGATCACATTTACCGCACCGGAGGCTGTCTGAAATGAGCAAAGTCTATCTGGCTATGTACAAGGGACGGAAAGACGGGCGAGGTGTCAAAGTTTGGGCGGCACGAATCGCAGACTGGGTTGTACGCACTGTAACCCGCAGCCCTTACAGCCATTGCGAAATCGCGGTAGAGCATCCGCGCGACGGCCTGTTTGATTGTTATTCGTCCAGCGCGAGAGACGGCGGGGTGCGCGTTAAAACCATGTCTCTGCCTACCGACAAATGGGATTTAATCGACCTGCCGCCGGCGGTTGCACTGTCAGTAAGCCGCTTATTCCGCCGTACACACGGGGCAGGTTACGACTGGCTAGGTGCGATTGGCGTGGTACTCAAATCACCACACAGCAAAAGCCGCTGGTTTTGCAGTGAGTGGTGCGCATATGTAATAGGCTACACCAACCCGTGCCGATACAGCCCGCAAGCCCTGCTATGCCGCGGTATCAACTATGATAAGCTATTAAATTTAAAGCCCGTTTAAATCATCTTTAAACGGGCTTTCTTGTGCAAAAGCTGACGTAATTTTAAAATCTCACAAAGTGCAAAAGCTGGCGCGAAATTGTGCAAAAGCCGTCGCCGCCTTACATTTTAAAGCATTTTATTCTGCGCCGACAACGACGGTGTTGAGGTCTTTGAATTTGACGCGGCGTTGCCATGCGTCGCGGACTTGTTCGACGGTCAGGCTGTTGATGGCTTTGGGGTAGGCTTCCAAGTAGTCGTTGGGCAGATCGTAGAGGCCGATCAGGCTCAGGTAGTTAAGCAGTTTGTCGTTGGAGTCGTAGCGCAGAGGAAAGCTGCCGATGATGTTGGCTTTGGCCTGTTTCAGTTCGGCTTCGGTCGGGCCTTCGGCGATAAACTGTTCGATGACGGCTTGTGTGTCGGCCAGTGAGGCTTTGGTGTTTTTCTTTTGGGTGGAGTAGGAAACGGCAAACGTGCCTTCTTCTGTCGCCGGGGCGAGGCTGCTGTATACGCCGTAGGTGTAGCCGTGTTGGTCGCGCAAAACTTTCATGAGGCGGCTGTCAAAACCGCCGCCGCCGAGGATGTAGTTGCCGGCAACGAGGGCATAGTAGTCAGGGTCGTGGCGTTTGATGAGGGAGGTGCCGAGCAGGACTTGTGCCTGTGTGCCGGCAAAGGGAATGTCGCGGCGTTGGGCGGTTTGTTTGGAAACGGGCGGGATGGCATGGGTTGCGGTGGCTTTGGCCGGCAGGTCTTTGAGGACGCGTTCGACCAGTTGCTCTGCCTGTTTGCGGTTGAGGTCGCCGACGATGGCGACGATGGCGTTGTCTTTGCCGTAGTGGGTGCGGTGGAAGGCGCGGATGTCGTCCAGACTAACTTGTTTGAGGCTGTCGACGGTTATGTTTGCGCCGCTGCCGTAGGGGTGGTTCGGGTAGATGAGCTTGGTCAGTTCGCGCGTGGCGGTGTAGTCGGGGGTGGTTTCCTGTTGTTGCAAGCCGGTAATGGATTGGATTTGACGGCGGCGGAAAACGGCTTCGTCAAAGCGCGGACGGGTCAGCGAGTGGTTGAGCAAGTTGGCGGCTTTGTCGCGGATGTCGGCTTTGCTGAGGCTGCGGAAGCCTGCGGATGCGCTTTCGGCATTGCTGTCGCTGCTGATGTGCGCACCGATGTTGTCGGCTTGGGCATTGAAGGCTTCTTCGTCCAGCTCTTGGGTGCCGTCGGTCAGGAGGGCGGCGGTAAATTCGGCAACTTGGCTTTTGCCGTCCGGATTGGCGACGCTGCCTGCGCCCTTGAAGCTGACTTCAAGGTCGATGATGGGGTTTTCGTGGCGTTCGACAAGGAGGATTTGGGTGCCGTCGCGGTTGCGCCAGCGTTGGATGTCGGTGGCGGCTTGGACGCTTAAGGGCAGGAGTAGGGCAAGGGCGAGCAGGGTGGGTTTCATGTTGTGGCTTTCTGTTAAGGCCGTCTGAAAGGGTATGGTCTTTCAGACGGCCTGATGTTTATCGGCGTTTGGCAGCTTTTTTGCTTGGCGCGGCGGCAGGTTTTTGCGGCTCGATGATGACGGTGCTCATGCGCTCGTCGGTCAACATTCGGGCGGCGGCCTGTACTTCTTGCGCGCTGACTGCCTGTAAGCGGCGGTGGATTTCTTGTTCGTCGGTATATTGGAAACCGCGCGCTTCGAGGCGGCCCATCATGGAGGCTTGGGAAGACATGGAGTCTTTGGCGTAGATTTCGTTGACCGCTGCCTGGGTTTTGACGCGCTGCAATTCTTCTTCGGAAACGCCGTTGTCGGCAATGTCTTTGATTTCTTGGCGCAGCTGGGCAATCAGGGTATCGGTTTTCACGCCTTCGGCAGGCATGGCCATTACGCTGAACAGCGGCATTTCACGGCTGATGATGTCGTAATGCGTTCCTGCGCTCAATGCGGTTTGCTTGCCGCGCACGAGGTTTTTATCAAAACGGCTGGACGCATTGCCTGCCAAAATATCGGAGAGGACGTCGAGGGCAAAAGGCATCGTGTCGTCGAATTTTTGGAGTTTCGGCACACGGAAGTTGATGGCAATCAGCGGCTGATGTGTGACCGGAGAAGTGGCTTTGACTGTAACAGGCTTGCGCAAATAGGGTTCGGTATGGAGTTTGTTGCGCGGCGGCTGGGCTTTGGCGGGAATATCGCCAAAGAGTTTGGCGGCCGTCTGAAGCGTTTGTTTGGCATCGACATCGCCGACAATGACCAATACGGCATTGTTGGGCGCGTAATATTGTTTGTACCACGCGCGCAGGTCGTCGGCTTTTAGGGTGTGCAAATCTTTCATGTAGCCGATGACGGAGGCGCGCATGGACGGTTGGGTAAAGGCGGCAAGATAGGCTTGCTCCCACATTTTGCCGTCGGCCGTGTCTTCCGTGCGTTGGCGGCGTTCTTCACGGATGACGTTCATCTCGTTGAGGAATTCTTTGTCGCTGAAGTTGAGGTTGTGCATGCGGTCTGCTTCGAGCTTCAGAATCTCGGGTAGGTTGGCGGCGGCGACGTTTTCGTAATACACCGTTTCATTGCGGCTGGTGTAGGCATTGTTTTGTCCGCCCAGCTCGGACACGCGGCGGTTGAACTCGCCGGAGGGAACGTCTTTCGTGCCTTTAAACATCATGTGTTCCAAAGCGTGGCTCAGGCCGCTTTTGCCCGGTTTTTCATCCACGCTGCCGATTTTGTACCAAATCTGCGAAACGGCCACTGGCGCGCGATGATCTTCTTTGACGATGATTTTCAGACCGTTGGGCAGGGTTTCAGAAAGCGTCTGCGCCCATGAGGCGGCAGGCAGCGCAAAGGCAAGCATTAAAGCAATTCGGCGTAACATGGTTTAATCCGTAAAATGAAAATCAATCGCCAAAGTATAGCGGAAAATCTGAAAGATTGGCCGAATGTTTCAGACGGCCCGGGCTTTATCTGCTGATTCACATCAAGCGCGGCCGTTGCCAATCTTTACCGTCGCGCCTCATTCGCGGATAATCCCAAACATTCCCGTTTCCAACCATCACAAAGGAATCATCATGGCATTTTTGAAACTGACCGAACAAAATGTTCAAGGTAAAACCGTTCTGATCCGCGCCGATATGAACGTACCGTTTAAAGACGGCAACATCAGCGACGACACCCGTATCCGCGCTTCGCTCGCATCCATCAAATACTGCTTGGACAACGGCGCGTCTGTGATCGTGATGACCCACCTCGGCCGTCCGACCGAAGGCGAATTCCATCCTGAAGACGATGTGGCGCCTGTTGCCGCGCATTTGGGCAAACTGTTGGGCAAAGACGTGAAAGTATTGAACGACTGGCGTGAAAACAAACCGACTTTGAACGCCGGTGATGTCGTGATGCTGCAAAACGTGCGCATCAACAAAGGCGAGAAGAAAAACGACTTGGAGCTGGGCAAAGCCTACGCTTCTTTGTGCGACGTGTTCGTCAACGACGCATTCGGTACCGCCCACCGCGCCCAAGCTTCGACTGAAGCCGTTGCCCAAGCCGCACCGGTTGCCTGCGCCGGCGTGTTGATGGCGGGCGAACTCGATGCTTTGGGCAAAGCCCTGAAACAACCGGCTCATCCGATGGTTGCCATCGTTGCCGGCAGTAAAGTGTCCACCAAACTGACCATCCTCGAATCTTTGGCCGATAAAGTCGACCAACTCATCGTCGGCGGCGGCATTGCCAATACCTTCCTGTTGGCAGAAGGCAAAGCCATCGGCAAATCTTTGGCCGAACACGACTTGGTGGAAGAATCCAAAAAAATCATGGCGAAAATGGCGGCCAAAGGCGGCTCTGTTCCGCTGCCGACCGATGTGGTTGTCGCTAAAGCCTTTGCGGCCGATGCGGAAGCTGTGGTGAAAGACATTGCCGACGTTGCCGAAGACGACATGATTTTGGACATCGGCCCGAAATCTGCCGCTGCTTTGGCCGATTTGCTCAAAGCTGCCGGTACGGTCGTATGGAACGGCCCAGTCGGCGTGTTTGAGTTTGACCAATTTGCCGGCGGTACCAAAGTATTGGCCGAAGCGATTGCCCAAAGCGATGCGTTCTCGATTGCCGGCGGCGGCGACACTTTGGCGGCGATTGCCAAATTCGGCGTAACCGATCAAATCAGCTACATCTCTACCGGCGGCGGTGCGTTCCTTGAGTTCTTGGAAGGCAAAGAGTTGCCTGCCGTTGCTGCTTTGGAAAAACGCGGCGCATAATCGGTTTTAAAATCTATTGTTAAAAATAAAGGCCGTCTGAAATCTGGAAATCAGGTTTCAGACGGCCTTATTTATTTTGTTGAAATGTGTTATCGGTTTAGGAGGTTTGCGTATCCGACTGTCTGTGCAATGCCTGATAACACGGCGCAAGCTGGCGGATGATGAGGTCGAGCTGGTGTTTGAGGATTTGGTTTTGTTGGGACTGCTCTTTGTCGGTTTGCTCCAAATCGGCAAACTCCTGTCGGATGGCTTCGATGCTTGCATCGAAGGTGGCCGGTTCGGTCTGCGGCATTTGTTTGAGGAGTTCGGCGATGTGGTGGGTCAGGCGGGCATATGGGGCGAAGGTATCGCTGCCGTCGTGATGAACCTGGTCGCGGTATGCGCCGAGCGCGGAAATGTGGCCGGTCAGCGCATAGCTGGTTTTGAGCAGGGTAAAACCGTCTTGCAGGCGGTCTTGGTATTTTTTCGGGTTGCTGCTCATGTCGGATAAGGTGCTGCTGAGGGCGGCGGTGCTTTCGTGGGCTTGGCGGCGGGTGAGGCGGTAGTCGACATCGTCGCGGCTGCCGTTTTGTAGCTGGTCGAGGATGGCGTCGAGATAGCGGCCGTTGGCAGTGATGGTCTGGGCGGCTGTGTGGCTGAGGGTGAGGTAACGCCAATCGGGCCAGAGGTAGGTGGCGGCGGCCCATGCGATAACGGAACCGACGATGGTGTCGATGATGCGGATGGGCATGGCGTGGTACACGTCCAAACCGGCAAGCGAAAGGCTGGTCAGGGCTTGGATGGTGATGAAGAAGGTGGAGAAGCTGTATTTGTAGCTTCGGGTCATGAAAAACAGGGTGGTGCTGGCGATGACAATCCAGAGCTTAGTTTCAACGGACGGGGTGAAGTAGGGGACGAGCGAACCGACAATCACGCCGAGAATCGTACCGGCGATGCGTTGGTACACGCGGCTTTTGGTGGCGGTGTAGTTGGGCTGGCAGACGAAAAGGGCGGTCAGCAGAATCCAGTAGCCGAGATTGAGATGAAGGATTTCGACAATGATGCAGGCCGCGGCCACGACGATGGAGAGGCGGGTGGCATGGCGGAAGACGCCGGATTCGAAATTGAGCTGGCTGAGGACGGTCTCGCCGATGTTGCGGAACTTGGTGTTTTCTAGGGCGGCGATGCGGGTGTCGGTGTTGTCGTTTTCGGCAAGGGACGCATCGTTTTGCAGTTGCCGCAGTTGGTAATCGACGCTGCTGAGGTTGTCGAGCAGGCGGCGGATATTGTGGAGGTTGGCATTGTCGGCGTGGGTTTCGGCAAAATGGCCGAGGGATTGGCGGCAGCCTTCCATGGCGCGGCCGAGGCGTTTGCTGTATGCGTAGGGTTTGTTGTTGCGTAGGGTGGCGGCAATGTTGCGGCACGCCTGGCCCTGCATTTCGAGCAGGCGGCGGATGCGGAAGATGAGGTCGGTGTTTTTGAGCTGTTCGGCCATTTCGCTGTAATCGACGTGGGCGGAGCTGATGCGTTCGTGCATGTCTTGCGCGCTGAGGTAGTAGCGCAGCATTTTGGCGGTGCGCGGATGGCGGTGTTGGCCGCGTAATCGGTAGAAAAGTGCGGCACGGCATTGGTTGAAGGCGGTAATCACGCCGGTGTTGCTCATGGCCAGGTCGATTTGGCGGTTGCCCAACCATGCGGCTTCGTCGGGGTCGAAAAAGTCGGCTTTGGCATCGAAGTAGTTGCTGAGTGCGTCGTAGGCGTTGGCGACGGTTTCTTGGACGGGGCGGTGGGGCAGTATGATTTGGAAGATCAGGGTGTTGACGCTGTATAGGACAGTGCCCAACAGAATCATGACAGGGTTGGTCAGCCAGTAGGTCTCGGGGGTGTAGGTCAGCGTGGTGTAGGTGGCGACGGCGAGTGCACCGAAAGCGATGGTGCGGTATTTGAGGCCGACGGTGCCGAGGATGGTGAAGCCGAAAGTCATCAGGGTCATGGCCAAGATGAAGGGAACGCCTGTGCCGATGGTGCTTTGGGCAAGCAGTGAGGAGAGGGTAAACAGGGCGACGGTGATGACGATGTTTATCAGACGGCCTGTGAGGCGGTTGTCCAAGTCGACCAAACCGCCGGCAATAATGCCGAGTACGAAGGGCATGGCGAGTTTGGGGGTGTTAAAGTGCCAAACGAGGGTGGCGGCGATGAATACGCTGGCGAAGACGGGTAGGGAGGCAATGATCAGAGGTTTGAGCGGAGGGGTGTTCATGATTGGGTTGTTTTATTTGTTATGAGATGAATGATTGGATTTTAACAGGATTTTCAGTCGGTTTCAGAATGCTTTAAATGAGATAAGGCCGTCTGAACGGATACGGCGAAATGCTTGATTTCGTTTCCACATCTGTTCAGACGGCCTTGTTTGGCCTGCGTCATCAGGTCATCAGGTTGAGGTCGCTGATGCGGTCGTAGAGACGCTCGGTATTGTTGCCCTCGTCGTGCATTTGAATGCGCAGGCGTAAATCGTTGGCGGAAACCGCTTGGCGCAGGGCTTCGCTGAGTTCGATTTGGCCTTGTGCATAGAGGTTGAAGAGGTTTTGGTCGAACGTCTGCATGCCGTTGCTGCCGGAGCGTGCCATCAGGTCGCGGATTTCCAGCAATTCGCCTTTGAAAATCAAGTCCTGCATGGCCGGAGTGTTGAGCAGGAGGTCGGTAACGGCCGTGCGTTGGCGGTTTTTCTTGACGACGAGGCGTTGGCCGATGATGCCGACGAGGTTTAACGCCAAATCCATCAAGACCTGTTGGCGGCGGTCTTCCGGATAGAAGTTGATGATGCGCTCGATGGTTTGGGAAGCTGTGCTGGCGTGGATGGTGAAAACGCACAGATGACCGGTTTGAGCCAGTTGGAGGGCGTATTCCATGCTTTCTTCGCTGCGGACTTCGCCGATACAGACGACATCGGGCGCTTGACGCATGGCGCTTTGAACGGCGGTTTTCCAGTTGTCGGTATCGATGCCGATTTCGCGCTGGGTGAAGATGCTGCGGCAAGGTTTGTAGATAAACTCGATGGGGTCTTCGATGGTAACGATATGGCCGGGCAGCTTTTGGTTGCGGTAGTTGAGCATGGAGGCCATGGTGGTGGACTTACCCGAACCGGTCGGGCCGGCGAGGATCAGCAGGCCGCGTGGTGCAAGAGCAAGCTCTTGGAGTTTTTCGGGCAAACCGAGGGTCTTCATCTCGGGAATGTCTTGGCTGACGCGGCGCAATACCATGCCGACGCGGCCTTGCTCGTGGTAGGCGTTGACGCGGTAGCGCGTGTTGCTGCGCGATTGGACGGAATAGTTGATTTCCCAGTCACGGTTGAAGGCTTCGAGCTGGTCGGGGTTCATGGTGGATTCGGCGATGGCGGCGGTGTCCGCGCCGGTCAGCGCTTTGTGTGGCATGGGCGTGAGGGTGCCGCCGACTTTGATGGCAGGGGGAAAGCCTGCGCTGATGAAGATGTCGGAGGCGTTGCGTTTTTCGGCTTCTTCACACATGCGGTCGAGCAGGGGATGAAGATGCGTGCCGATTTCGGCCGGTGTGGGGATGTGCGGTGCTTGGTTTTTTTGTGAGTAGGCTTGCACCATTTCGCTTAACAGGTCGTGCAGAGGGGCGAGGTCGCTCATGATGATTCTCTTTAAAACGGGTATTCGGTCAGGCTCAAAGGCCGTCTGAAAACGGGATGATGGGGTTCAGACGGCCTGAGTATGGTTTAGAAAACAGAGAGGTTTTCGATGTTTTGCGCTTTGCTGCGTGCCATCTCGGGGCTGATGGTGCCTTGGCGGACAAGGGTTTGCAGGGCTTGATCGAGGGTTTGCATACCGTGGGCCTGACCGGTTTGGAGGGCGGCGTTGATTTGGGCGATTTTGTTCTCGCGGATGAGGTTTCGCACGGCCGGTGTGGAAATCAGGATTTCGTGTGCGGCGACGCGGCCGTTGCCGTCGCGGGTTTTCAGCAGGGTTTGGGAAATGATGGCGCGCAAGGATTCGGACAACATGGAGCGCACGATTTCTTTTTCGCCTGCGGGGAATACGTCGACAATACGGTCGATGGTTTTGGCGGCGCCGGTCGTGTGCAGCGTGCCGAAAACCAAGTGGCCGGTTTCGGCGGCGGTCAGGGCGAGGGAGATGGTTTCAGGGTCGCGCATCTCGCCGATCAGAATCACGTCGGGGTCTTCGCGCAGGGCGGAACGCAGGGCGCTGGTGAAGCTGTGGGTGTGCTGATGCAGCTCGCGTTGGTTGATGAGCGCTTTTTTGCTTTGATGGACGAACTCAATCGGGTCTTCGATGGTCAGAATGTGGGCCGGTTGGGTTTCGTTGATATAGTTGACCATCGCCGCCAGCGTGGTGGACTTACCCGAACCGGTCGGGCCGGTTACCAAGACCAAACCGCGCGGATTTTCGGCAATTTTTTGGAAAATACGCGGTGCACGCAATTCTTCCAGCGTTAGGACGGTGCTCGGAATGGTACGGAATACAGCGGCCGGGCCGCGTTCGGTCATAAAGGCGTTGACGCGGAAACGGGCAACATTGGGCAGCTCAAATGAGAAATCGACTTCAAAATCCTGTTGATAGAGCTTGCGCTGGTGGTCGTTCATGACCGAGGTAATCATGGTGCCGACTTCTTCCGGGCTCATCTCGGGTAGGTTGATGCGGCGGATGTCGCCGTGTACGCGTATCATAGGGGAAATGCCCGAACTCAAATGGAGGTCGGAGGCTTTGTTTTTCACGCCGAACGCAAGTAAGTCGGTAATCTGCATAATGTGGCCTTGTTTTGGTTTAGAATAATAAAATCGCTTTATTTTAAATAGATAAACCCGTTCGACCAAGTAAAATTTTCAAAATGCCGAATGATGAACGGGTTAAAGGAGAAAACCATGTCGGTATTGCAACAAAACTATCGGGACGTATGCCGGGCGGTTGAACAGGCGGCAGAGGCTGCCGGACGGCCTGCGGGTGCGGTGAAACTGGTGGCGGTCAGCAAGACGTTTCCGGCAGACGATATCCGCGAAGTGTATGCGGCCGGTCAGCGCGATTTTGGCGAGAACTATATTCAGGAATGGTTTGAAAAAACGGAAACGCTGGCCGATTTGCCGGATATTGTTTGGCACGTTATCGGCGATGTGCAGTCTAATAAAACCAAATTTGTGGCCGAACGCGCACATTGGGTCCATACGATAGGCCGTCTGAAAACGGCGCGGCGCTTGAGCGAACAAAGGCCGTCTGAAATGCCGCCGTTGCAGGTGTGTATTGAAGTGAACATTGCCGCGGAAGAGGCGAAACACGGTGTGGCGCCCGATGAAGCGGTCGGGCTGGCCCTTGAAGTGGCCAAGTTGCCGAATATTCAAGTGCGCGGATTGATGTGTGTGGCCAAGGCCGACAGCAGCGACGATGAGTTGCGCAGCCAGTTTCATACCATGCAACGGCTGTTGGCTGAGTTGAACGCGGCAGGTGTCGAAGCAGATGTTTTGTCTATGGGTATGTCCGGAGATATGCCAATCGCGGTAGAATGCGGCGCAACCCATGTCCGCATCGGCAGCGCGATTTTCGGCAAGCGGCATTATCCTCAAGCGTAAAATTAATGGCCGTCTGAACAGGACAGACAGCAGTTTCAGACGGCCTGATCGATATCACAAAGGAGTGACATATATTATGAATATCTATTTTCTCGGCGGCGGCAATATGGCGACTGCCATTGCAGGCGGTTTGGTCAAACAAGACGGTTATCGTGTCCACATTGTCGAACGCGGCGCCGAAAGACGGGCGCAACTGGTTCAAGAATTGGGCGTAGCCACTTCTGAAAACCTGCCCGAATTGAGTGCGGACGACGTCCTCATTCTCGCCGTCAAACCGCAAGACATGCAGGCAGCCTGTCAAAACATCCGTTTAAATGGCGCGCTGGTGTTGTCCGTAGCGGCCGGATTGTCCATCGATACCCTCAGCCATTATCTGGGCGGCACACGCCGTATCGTGCGTATCATGCCCAATACGCCGGCCAAAATCGGTTTGGGCGTATCCGGTATGTTTGCCGATGCAGGCGTTTCAGAAGCCGACCGCGCAGCCGCAGACGGCATCATGCGTTCTGTCGGCACGACCGTTTGGCTGAACGAGGAAGAGCAACTCCACAATATTACCGGCATCAGCGGCAGCGGCCCCGCCTACGTTTTCTATCTGTTGGGCGCGCTCCAAAATGCGGCTTTGGCACAAGGTTTCAACGAACAAGACGCACGCGAACTGAGCCTCGCCACATTTAAAGGCGCCGTGGCTTTGGCCGAACAAACCGGCGAAGCATTCGCACAATTACAGCAAAACGTAACTTCCAAAGGTGGCACGACACACGAAGCCATCGAAACCTTCAAAGCCCGTCACGTTGCCGAAGCCATCGAACAGGGCGTAGAAGCCTGCGTCAAACGTTCGCAAGAAATGGCGCAACAATATAAGGCCGTCTGAACATGCGCGGCGACTTGCTCTTATTATTGGCAGACGCTATTGCCATCCTGTGTATCACACGCTTTTTGCTCCGATACGCAGGATTGGCAGCAGAACACCCCCTGCTCAAATTCAGCATACAGGCAACAGGCTGGCTGACCAAACCTTGGCAAAAAGCATTTCCATCCAGCGCGAAAACCGATTGGTACTGCCTGCCTTCAGGTTTTCTAGTGTACTACCTTGCCTGTACCGCCATTATTTTCATCTCGCCGGCGCTGTCCATCAGTAATAAGCTGATTTTGGCAAACTTCTGGTTTGCCGCACTCCATATGCTGAAAGCCGCGGCCTATACATTACTTATCGGTCTGATTATTAGAATGGTGTCCAGCATACAGGGCCGCTATTCGCCGTTGACTTATGCCATCGAACGAATCCTGCAGCCATTGCTCAAACCGTTTTCCTTCTTACGCGTAGGACGGTACGATTTTTCAGGCAGTTTGTTGGCGCTATTATTATGGTTGTGGCTGGCCCGATGGTTTCCCCAGCTCATCCAGCAAACCAACCTGTGGTTGCTTCAATAGGCCGTCTGAAAGCGCAGCAGGTATTAACGACCAAAAATACAACGTCCTAAAAAGCGCATTAATATATTTAGGCGTAAGCTAGTGCAAAAAAGTGCAAATCGAAATATAAAGAACAAATGAATAGGTAAAACATGATATGATTCGCCCAATTTCCAAAACGGAAATTCAAGAAAACCCAATAAAAGCAAACCCGTAGCATCCAAATCATTAACATAAACCGAAAGCAGACACCATGGCAAAGCTGACAGAACAAGATATTTTAAACTGGGATGGTCCCGAAGAGGACTACATGAACAGCGACCAATTGGCCTTCTTCCGCGAACTACTGGTTAAAATGCAAGAAGAGCTGATTGAAAATGCAAACACCACTACCGGTCATCTCCAAGAGCACGAATCCGCCCCCGATCCTGCCGACCGCGCCACTCAAGAAGAAGAATACGCTTTAGAACTGCGTACCCGCGACCGCGAGCGTAAACTTCTCAGCAAAGTACAAGCGACCATCCGCAGCATTGACGAAGGCGATTACGGTTTCTGTGCCGATACCGGCGAACCCATCGGCCTCAAACGCCTGCTGGCACGTCCGACCGCGACACTGTCCGTAGAAGCGCAAGAGCGACGCGAACGAATGAAAAAACAGTTTGCCGACTAAAATATAAAGATAGAAACCTCAAAAGGCCGTCTGAAAGAGCATTTCAGACGGCCTTTAGTTTGTATTTTTTTGTATGTATGGATTGTGTAGGAAGTTTGTTGGAGTTTTGTATAAAATAAAAACCCTGTTAAAACAGGGGGGTGATTAAATTTCCGAAAATAATTTTGCGAAAGGTGTTGACTGGTTTTGTTGGGAGGCGTATAGTTCGGTTCTTCGCTGCTGACGCGGTGAAGAAAACGAAGCAGACAGTATAAC
>ERZ1699244.67-NODE-67-length-44866-cov-5.452938_pt1 | contig 44866 bp, 36 predicted proteins | sample MGYA00581534_ERZ1699244 | MGnify/ENA primary metagenome ERZ1699244 (study PRJEB42319, sample SAMD00040331) | human oral metagenome | material: saliva | host: Homo sapiens | study: EMG produced TPA metagenomics assembly of PRJDB4115 data set (Metgenomic analysis of...
GGTTGTCGCAAACTCAGCTGTCTCTTCTGGAGAGAATTTCAATTTTGAAAGATTGGCAACGTGGGTTACCTCTTCTTGCGTAATTTTCATCTTGCTTCCTTTCGTGAAATGATGATTTTTCAATACCCTCTATTTTACCATAATTTAGCCCAATTTGCTTGCCTTAGAAAAAATCTGTAGGACTTTTTTGTCGCTACAGATTCTTCTTTTTATATTTCTTTTCCGCCGAATTGCCCCATCTCCATTAGAGTCTCTTTCCAGACTTCCTGGACGTTAGAAGCGAGGTAGGAAGAGGCCAAGTCATAAGAAGCCTGATGAAATAGAGCGAGGTCGCTTTCAAAGAGCTGGACCAGCTTGTCCGCCAACTCTTTCACCAACTCTTCTTCTGGCACTGTCTCGCTATAAGGTACCAAAAAGCCATTTTCACCCTCTTTTATAAAAGTTGGATTGCCATAACGGGCATCAAAGCCCAGCAAGGCCAAACCTGCTCCAGCCGCCTCCATCAAAGTCAAACCAAAGGTCTCCCACTGAGAAGTGGTGAGGTAGGCTTGGTAGCAAGGATAGATCTGCTGAAGATCCGCATGACCGCGTAGGTGAATATAATCTTGTGCTGCAAGCTCCTGAATCAGGTGGCGCAAGTTGTCCGCTTCTCCACCCTTTCCATAAATATCAAACTGAAGTGTTGGGAGTTGTTCATGAGCTTGGGCCACTACTCGAATGGCCAAATCGATGCGTTTTCTTGGATCCAAACGGGAAGCTGTGAGCACACTAAAGGGAGGTCTGTCTCCTAGTGATTCCGTCAATTCTTCTAGATGCCCTACTGGAATGCTATAGATTGGAATTCCTTGGCATCCTTGTTTAGCAAGTGTCTGCTCCAAGACTTCTTTTTGAAGATCCGTTGCCGTGATAAAATAATCGAAGCGTTTGGCATACTTGAACACATAATAATATTCATAATTGAGATGGCCATTTTCAAATTCATGCTCCGAATGAAACACCATAGCGAGCTTTGAAGGAGCAGCTTTCTCCAACAAAGGACGGGCAAAATCCATGCGCGAAGCCCGATCAAGCAAAATCAGATCTTCTTCTTTTAGCGACAGCTGCGACAAAAAACGTCTCATCACTTCTGTATGGTTGGTTAAAATCTCAGGCCCCAGTTTATAGAGCCAGCTTCCACCGAACCTCGATTCTTCAAAAGCGATAGTCCCATCTTGATGGTGATAGGTCCGTCTGACAACACTACCATACTGAAAATACTCTGTGACAAGTTTACAAGCTCCATAATACTCTCGCTTGATCCTATTTCCAGCCAAAAGATAGTCTACATAGCGGACACAGTTTGGATGATAGGGATCCAGATGAAAGGTCAGGGCGTTTCCATCCGCAAATTGGTAGCGAATGGCTCTTTCCATTTTTTCAACAACATCCAGACGTGTCAGTTGAAACTCCATTTGCAAGGCCCCAACCGTCTTTTGAGGGACCGTAGTCTGTTGATCCGTAAAAGCTAAATGGGCAAAAAGCAGTTCCTCATCCCGGTGACCCAATGAGAGGTAATAGGCTAATTTTTCTGGTGTGGGCCAAGTGGTAAAGACAAACTTCGCTGCCACTCCTAGTCTCCGGAGCATCTTTGCCCGAGAGGCTTGTGCAACATCAACCCCATTAGGTTCGAATCCCACTAATAGATTAAAGGTATAAATGGTCATGCGGTTCCTCCCTCTAATCGCTTAAACAGCTCTTCCAAAGCTTCTTTTTCAGGTAATTTCAAGATTCGTGCTTGCTCTCTTACCAATTCTTTATAGGTTTCTGGCTGCTGGAGCAAGGTATCTAGTTGCTGTTCCATTTCTTCGACTGTATCTGTGATCGTGCTCAAGTCTTTATAGGCTTCCTGATGCACCGTGCTCTTCAAACCAAATAAGACTTGCCCATTTTCAAGAGCATGAAGACTACTACTCCACACTTCTTCTCCTTGATTACAATCTAGATAAATAGAGCATCTAGCTAATAAACTCTCATAATTTCCCAGCGAAATACCTGGATAGAGGCGTACATTTGGTCGAGCCGCTAAGTCTGTTAATTTCGGACCCATGGCTGTCAAAGCAGCAATGTGAAAGGTCACTTGTGGGAATTGGTGGACCAGGCTAGATAAGCCTTCAACTTCCTGAGAAGCCGTCATGACCAGGGCTTCTGGTTGAAAACTTTCCTGCTCCACATCTACCAGCCCTGACAAGACTGTGATTCCGTCTATTTTCTCACTCAACAGACCATCTTCTACCAACAAAATCTGACTGACTTGTTCTTTGATCTCGTCTAGATCATGCGCGTCACTGGCACAGTAGGCGAGTCTTTCCTTTGGTTTCTCTTTCACAACATCTAGCAATGCCTTGTCCATCAAAAGAACGGCTTCATCTTCCGGCAAGACTTGTTCTAGGACAGCTCTTTGCAGCTCTTTCTTATTGGCATACAGGCGATCCCGTCCCTTAGGAGTTTGAAGCAAAAAGGTTCCTTGTGAGACAAAGTGAAGCAAGACTTCTTCTTGTTGACGGTTCAAATAGATGTCTAAATAGGATTGGCCAGCTTCCGTCAGGAGACTCTGTTTGCTTCTCCAGCCATAGCGGTTGTAGACATCAATGGATACGATCTCTTCTCCCTGACCAAACCACTCCACTCTGTCAACCGTTCGGGACAAGATGTCCCCTCGCAAAACCACATTTGCACGACGTTCCTCCCCATCAAAAAGATAGGTCGTGATCCCCAAGGTCCAACATTCCCATAATTCTGGAACTTCCAGATCATTGAAAAATAAAGGTTTTCCAATTTTTGATACTGGGTCTTTTTGGGTAAAAAAGGTCGCAAGACTCTCTGTCTGTTGGTCCAAATCTGTTTCCAAATTGGTCACAAATACTCGGTAGGGCTGGCCAAGTTTGTCCAAGTATTTTTGCAAACGATCCAGCTCTCTTGTCTGCTCTGGTGCAATAATGAACATGCTGATCCTTTCTCATCAATAAGGGGTTAGTCCATCGTTTCAATAAAACGGAGGTTGGTCACCACGCGCTCATAGGTTTCTGACCCTTGCAGGCCTGCTTCCTCTAATTTTTCAAGGGCTCGTTTCAAGCGCGTTTTGTAGATATAGCGATGCCAGGTCAAATCATAGCCCAACATCCCCAGTAGAGCCAACTTCTCGTGCTTAGCTTCCATCTCATCGACGACTCTCTTTTCTGTCCAAACCTGGGACAGAGTATCTGCACGCCCCACGCGATACCAATAAATACATTTCTCCGTATGAACTACCCGATGGGCTTTTAAGAATAACTTGTACATCAGGAAGTTGTCTTCGACATTTTTTCCGACTGGAAAACGAAGCCCTTCAAATAAGTTACGCTTATAGAGCTTCATCATGGCACAAGCCCAGGCCATATCTCTGGTCTCCTGGATGGCATCGTGGTCCATGATCTCTCTCCCCTCATAAAGGGTCTCTGAATAATCGTCGTCCGTTACCTTGATCAAGTATTTGCTACTACTGTCATCATAGAGGTTATAGTTGGCTACGGAAACATCCGCATCATACTTTTGAAGTTGGCGATAGAGCACTTCTACATAATCCTCCGTCACCCAGTCATCTGGATCAATAAAGGTAATGTAATCACCAGTCGCTAGCTCAATCCCTGTATTCCGAGCAGCAGATAAGCCCCCATTTTCTTGGCGAACGTAGCGAATGCGCGCATCCTTCCTAAAAAAATCTTTACAGATCTCTTCTGACTGGTCTGGCGAACCATCATTGACCAGGATAATTTCCAAATGAGGGTAGGTCTGATGGATAACCGTTTCCAAACATTGTCTCAAATAAGCTTCTACATTATAGATGGGAATGATGATACTCACTACTTCATTTGTTTCCATGCTTCTTCTCATTTCTCTTTAAATAATCGCGAATCGCTGCCACCATCTCCTGCACCTGATCATCCGCAAACACTTGGTTCACACCATTCTCTACATGATTGGTTCCTTCAAAAGAGAAAATCGGTAAGCCCAATTGCTGGATCCTTTGCGTCATCTGATCCACCTCATCATATGGATTGATATCCAGATAAAAATCCAATTTTTCTAGGACCTTTCGACTGGTCAAGGGATCAAAAGAGGGATAAAGAAAGAGGTTGGGGTAGCGTTCCAATTGCACCAAGTTAAAACCAAAATGGCTATGGGCAAGAACATGAATCGCTACGTCTGGCAACTCTTTTAGCAACATCTCCAACTCGTGGATATCTGCTGTATGGGTATAAATAGCCGCATGATAAGGAAAAGTTCCCACTAGATCTTGATAAGTTTGCTTCAAAATCGGTTTTCGAAGCAAAATTTCCTCCCAAGATAGGGCATAATAAAACCACCATAATTCACGAAAACGATTGAAGCGTTTGGAGGTCCATGGTTTATTATGAGAGGTGTAATGAATGACCGCAGGAATCCCTTGGAAGGCCTCATACCAATCCAAGTCCCCATAGAGGTACTGATCCTTATCAGACCCCACTTGTAAATTATAGGTCCAAGGTAATGGAAACCACGCATTTTTGAAATACAGATTCAAAATTCCTTGATCTCCATAAACATGCTGATGGTGTTCACGAGTGAGATCAAAAAGAGCATCTGTCACTTGGTGCTCTTGCCACCAAGTCTTATCAATCACCAAAAGCCCAGCATTAAATCCATCTATCGTCGTTGGCTTATCGACCACCGCGCCCAGTCCATAACCTTTTAGATCGACCTCAAATAAAGGCGATAAATCCTGTGTAAAGATCATGTCACAATCCAGATAGAGGATCCGTTCTTCCTCCACAAACTCTGGAATAGCGTAACGGAAATAGGTCGCATAGTGAATATGGTCACTTGGAAGCGAGAAGGATTGGAATTGCTCGGGAGACATCCGACAATTGATCACCTCTGAATCCAACTGGCGCAAGCGCTGATTCATGATAGCAAACCACTCCGTTGGTAGATCTTCATTTAAGACATAAATTTTCAACTGATCCTGATGGGTACACAGTGACTTCATAGCGGTTTCCAACTTTTCCATATAAGATAGATCCGCTGAAAACACGACAGCTTTTTTACTCATAACTCCCCCTTATTTTCTTCCATTAGAATACCATTTTCAAGAGAGGAAGACAATTTCTACGCCCCAAAAAAGAGGCCTAAACAAATGTCTATGACCTCTTTTACAATGTTTTCTTATTTAGTTTCTAATACAGCTAGTGCGTCGTCTACCAAGCTTGCCCCTAAGACATGCTTGAAATGATTCAAGGCAAACTGGTGATTTTCAGGAGTGAGCGACGCCACTGCAGGTTCTACGACTTCGATCTGGTAGCCGAGATTGTAGGCATCAACCGCTGTATGAAGGACACAGATATCAGTCAAGACACCTGTCAAAATAACGGTATCTACATGGCGTTCCCGCAGGCGGATATCTAGGTCCGTTCCTGAAAAAGCAGAATAATGACGTTTATCCATCCAAAAGACGCGTGGATCCGCTTTATGCTCCTGATAAAAATCTGCCAAAGGGCCGTACAAATCACGTCCGCTGGTCCCAATGATATTATGAGGTGGGAAGAGCTTGCTTTCAGGATGAAATGGATCCTCTACATCATGCGCATCAATGGCAAAAAAGACATAGGCTCCTTGGTCAAAGGCCAATTGGGTCACCTGAGCAATGGTCTCAGAAATGGCTTGTGCAGGAGCACCTGCCGTAAGCTTACCATCATCTGCTACGAAATCGACAGTGTAGTCAATTGAAATCAAGGCTTTAGTCATTAGTAATCTCTTTTCTTAATTTCCTCAAAGATATCTGGAATCAACACCTTGAGATAGGTTCCCTTCATTCCAAGAGAACGGCTTTCAATAATACCAGCTGACTCCAATTTCCGGAGTGCATTGACAATCACAGAGCGAGTAATGCCAATCCGATCCGCGATGATAGAAGCAGTCAACTGTCCCTCATTTCCTTTCAATTCACTAAGGATGGCAGAAACAGCCCGCAACTCCGAGTAAGACAAGGTATTGACAGCCATATTCACCGCTGTCCGACGACGAATATTCTTCTCGTCTTCCTCGCGTTGGTAGTTCAACATTTGAATTCCTACCACGGTACTCGCAATCTCAACCAAGATCAAATCATCATCCGCAAACTGTTTATCATTGCGCCAAATGATCAAGGAACCCAACCGAATCCCAGAAACATGAATAGGCGCAATGGTGGTCAAGCCATCAGGAAATTCAGACTTGGTTTCGACCGGAAAGATACTCAAATCATGGTCCACATCTAAATTAGCTTCTGTATCGTAGACTAAACTAGCTGCCTTGGCATAATCTTCTGGTAATTTTTTATTTTGAAAGAAAGCTTCTACCCGGTCATTGTTGGTCTTGTAACGCATGAAATAACCAAGAAGGGTTCCCTTGCTATTAATGATACAGGCATTACAGTGGATAATATCCGCTAATTGCTGGGCAATATCATTATAAGGCATCTCGAACTGCAACTGTTCATCAGTCCGTTTCAAGATGGATGTAATTTTACGTGTCTTTTCTAATAAGTTTGCCATAATAAACCTCGCATATAGTCAGCTCAAGTATATCATATAAGTGTGGGAATTTCAAACAAATTATCTGAAAATTATTTATTTTTTCTACAATTATGCGCAATTCAGAAAAATGTCGTTTCGATGACATGGATTTTATAAAATGAATCAAAAAAAAGATTGAAGACTTTCCTCTTCAATCCTTTATCTAATTAACGTTTGTATTGCTTCAAGAAACGAGTCATTTTTTCTTGAATTTGAGCTAACTCATCGACACGTGGAAGGTAAACGATCCGGAAGTGATCTGGATCTTTCCAGTTAAAGCCACGGCCATGAACCAAGAGAATTTTTTCTTGCTTCAAGAACTCTAAAACAAATTGCTCGTCATCATCCACGCGGTACATGTCCCGATCAATCTTAGGGAAGATATAGAGACCAGCCTTTGGCTTAACAGCTGAGAGGCCTGGAATATCATTGATGGCTTTGTAGATAAAGTTCCGTTGTTCATAAATTCGACCACCTGGAAGTAAAAGTTCATCCACGGATTGGTAGCCTCCAAGAGAGGTTTGCACAACATGTTGAGACAAGACATTTGAACAAAGACGCATATTGGACAACATGTTCAAGCCTTCGATATAGCCCTTCACATGATGCTTTGGTCCGGACAGAACCATCCAACCAACACGGAAACCGGCAATCCGGTGAGATTTTGACAAGCCATTCATACTCACACAGAAGAGATCAGGCGCTAAACTTGCGATAGCCGTGTGTTTTTCACCATCCATGACCAAGCGATCGTAAATTTCATCCGCAAAGATGATCAAGTTATTTTGACGAGCGATCTCTACAATCTCAAGCAGGATCTCATCTGGATAGAGGGCACCTGTTGGGTTATTCGGGTTGATGACAACGATAGCCTTGGTGTTTGAGGTGATTTTCGACTTGATATCCTCAATATCTGGATACCAGTTTGCTTCTTCATCACAAAGATAGTGAACCGCATTCCCACCAGCTAGGCTGACGGCTGCTGTCCAAAGAGGATAGTCCGGCATGGGAACCAAGACTTCATCCCCATTGTCGAGCAGTCCTTGCATGGACATGACGATCAGCTCACTCACTCCATTCCCAAGGTAAATATCATCAATATCCACATTTGGAATTTTTTTCAACTGGCAGTACTGCATGATAGCCTTGCGGGCTGAAAAGATTCCTTTTGAGTCTGAATAACCTTCACTATCACGCGCATTCATGATCAAATCATGGATGACTTCATCTGGAGCTGTAAAGCCAAATTCAGCAGGATTCCCCGTATTCAAACGTAGAATTTTTTCTCCATTTGCTCGCATGCGCATGGCTTCTTCCAAGACTGGACCACGAATATCGTAAGCGACATGTTCGAGTTTGCTTGATTTATTATATTCCTTCATATTCTGCCTCGATTCACGAAATTATCTCTATTATACCACTAGTTCAAATAGAGTACAAACCGAGGACTTTAAAAATTCTGCAAAAATATAGGAGAAAAGCGAGACTTTACCTTTACATTCTAGCTCAAAAGAGATAAAATATAAGTGTATAAAGAATAGGATTCCCTTCTATTCTATCCATGTTTTCAAGCTATAAGGAGGTAGGATTATGTCTCAAAAATACGAAAACATTATGGTCGCTGTCGACGGTTCTCATGAAGCAGAATTGGCCTTTGAAAAAGGGGTTAACGTTTCTCTTCGCAACGGCTCTAAATTGACTATTGCCCACGTCATCGATACCCGTGCCCTTCAAAGCGTCTCAACTTTTGATGCTGAGGTCTACGAAGAATTGCAAGAAGAAGCCAACGAATTGCTCAAGGGCTACAAGGAACGTGCTGAAAAAGTCGGCGTTCAAAATGTTGTGACTGTTGTAGAAATGGGAAATCCAAAAGTCCTCTTAGCCAATGATATCCCAAGTAAGGAAGGGGTTGACCTTATTATGGTCGGGGCTACCGGACTCAATGCCTTCGAACGGTTAATGGTCGGATCCTCCTCAGAATATATCCTTCGCCACGCCAAAGTAGACTTACTAGTGGTACGTGATAAGGATAAAACCATGTAAGAAAGAAAAAGTTATATTGAAAACTTTCCTTAGGTGAGTACGGACGTCAGCGACCTTCTTCGAAGTTCCATGACTAAGTTTTGAGCCTAAGGTCTCAAAACTCCCGAGTGCTAGAAACAATAGTGTTTCTAGCACTTTTCTCACGGCGGAAAGTTTTTCAATATTTTTTATAAATTTTAAAAATAAGAACATATTTCGACTTCTTTATAGAACCCTTTACTTATCTTAGTAAAAAATAGTTTGTCTACATTCTAAAAAAGGTTTGGAACCTTTGTTCCAAACTTTTTTAGTTGTCTTTTTTTGCTTCTTTTTGTTTTGCATGTTTTTCGTAGGCCTTGAGCTGGCGATCGAGTTCTTTTTTGATGGCTGGTTCTGGGGCGTATTTTTCTTCCCAATCATCTGGCTTCAGAATTTTGTGGGTTACTGGATCAAAGTGCGCCTTTCCATCTGGGAAAATCTTGCCCATATTGGCCCGGTGAACAATCTCAAAGACCTCTTCAGGATCAACTCCCATTAGTACAAAGCTACCATAAGTCAGATAGAGGGTATCAATTAAGGCATCAACCTGCCCTACCATGGAGATCTCAGCTGGATGCTTGCTCCGAACCTTATCTGCAGCCTTATCCAAGGCTTCGTGAAGAGCTGCTACCGAGCGGTCAAATTCTTCCTCACTTGTGCTAGCTGCTCGGACAAATTCAACCAACTCCTCTTGCTTGAACATGGTTCGATAAAGGGCGTCTTGAGGCTGCCAAACAACTGGTTTCTCCTGGGTTTCCCCATCCATCACACCATGGAAGGTTTTGACCTTATTGAAGTGATCATCCTTAGAAAGAAAGAGTTCTTTCTCTGAGAGAATACCAAAGTGTTGCAGGGCCTTTTGAATGCCATCCTTGCCATTACTAGTCGTGGTATGCTTGGCAATTGCCTTGACACTGGTCGTCCCATTTCCCATCGCAATAGACAAGCCAACACCTGACAGCATCTCTAAGTCATTATCAGAATCTCCAAAAGCCATCACTTCATCGATGTCAAAGCCAAATTCCTGACCAACGATGCGGATCCCTTCTAACTTGGAAATGCCTGGGTTGAGGACATCTGCTGCAAATGGACTAGACCGTGTGAATTTCAGATCCGGAAACTCTTTTTCAATTTTTGCAGTCTCTTCTGGACTCGATAAGATCAACACTTGGTAGATCGGTTCTTGCGCTAGTGCATAGAGGGTGTCCTGATCTTGTGGGACGACCTTGCTGACCACTTTGTTAAATCCTCGACTGACTGTACGGGCCATTTTACGGGGCACAAAGCGACTGGACCAGGTTGAAATAGGACTCATCCCAAAACTCATGATCCGAGAACCAAATACCCCATCCTTGGTACCGAGAGCAATTTCCTTACGGTGTTCTCGAGCATAGTCAATTAGTTGGTGCAGACTCTTTTTATCGATTGGGCTAGTAAACAGCACGCGGTCCTTGGTCAAAATATACTGACCATTATAGGTCACTGCAAAATCAAAACCATAGCGTTCCATAAACGGTTTGACAAAGGCCGGTCCCCGACCTGTCGCAAGACCTACATAGATCCCTTCTTCCTTTAAAGACTGAATGGCTTTTTCTGTTGATTTTAGGACCGCTCGACTATCATTGACCAAGGTTCCATCGATATCAAAAAAGACTGCTTTTATTTCCATGTCTACTGTTTCTTTCTTTTTATGATAAAATAAATTATATCACATATTCCAAGGAGCTTCACATGTTTAAGAAAATTTTAGCACTACATACCGGAGGGACCATTTCGATGGCGGCAGATGACTCTGGGGCAGTGATTACCAATGAAGTCAATCCCATGACCCAAGTTACTTCACCAATTGAAGGGATTGCAGTCACCTCAGAGGACTTCTTCAACCTTCCCAGCCCTCAAATGACCCCCCGTCACATGTTAGCTCTATATCAAAAAATCAAAGAGGAAGCCCACAACTACGACGGCATCGTCATCACTCATGGGACAGATACGCTGGAAGAAACGGCTTATTTCTTGGATACCATGGAGTTACCAGAGATTGCTGTGGTCATTACAGGAGCTATGCGAAGCTCCAATGAGCTCGGAAGCGATGGTGTCTATAATTTTCTGACAGCCCTTCGAGTAGCTGCCGATCCAAAAGCACGCGATAAAGGGGTCTTAGTCGTCATGAACGATGAAATTCATGCGGCTAAGTACGTCACCAAAACTCATACCACCAATGTCAGTACCTTTCAGACACCAACCCACGGTCCACTAGGTTTGGTCATGAAAAAGGAAATCCTCTTCTTTAAAACAGCCGAGCCAAGGGTGCGCTTTGATCTCGATACCATCGATGGTTTCGTTCCGATCATTGCTACCTACGCAGGGATGAAATCCGATCTGCTGGACATGCTGGATCTTTCAAAGCTGGATGGTCTCATTATCGAAGCCTTTGGAGCTGGAAACATCCCTAAAGAAACGGCACATAAACTCCAAGAGCTTATAGATGCAGGCCTTCCAATCGCTTTAGTATCCCGTTGCTTCAATGGAATCGCTGAACCCGTCTACGCATATGAAGGAGGAGGCGTCCAACTCCATCAAGCAGGTGTCTTTTTCATCAAAGAATTAAATGCACCCAAAGCGCGCATCAAACTCCTCATCGCCCTCAATGCCGGCCTAAAAGGACAAGAACTCAAAGACTATATCGAAGGGTAAAATAAGATACAAAGGGCGTAGCGGATACAGTCAAAATAGGGAATACGACGAAGAATCCAAAAGATTCTAGGAGGATTCATCTTTTTGACACAATCCGCAGCCCGTGTTCAATTAATAAGATACAAAGCCCGTAAAATGCCATCTTAAAGGGAGTAGAGTGGAATCCAAAGAATTTCCACTCTACTCCCTTTTTATATTTTAGTCTAAATGTTCTTTCTTTTCTAAGTAAAGCGAGAGCAGATGCCAATCGGGGTGTTCGCGCCAATCTGGCGTGGCTACGATCTGGCTGGCAACTTTCCTTGCTTCTTCCAGAATGGGATAATCTTCTACCAAATCCGCCACTTGAAATTCTGGAATCCCAGATTGACGGGTTCCAAAGATTTCACCTGAACCCCGCATTTTCAAATCTTCTTCCGCCAGCACAAACCCATTGGTTGTCTCTGTCATGATTTTCATGCGCTGCTTGCCACTATCTGTCTTAGGATTGGCTACTAGAATAGCATAGGATTGCTTATTTCCCCGCCCAACCCGGCCTCGAAGCTGGTGCAGTTGGCTAAGACCAAACCGATCTGCATCCATAATGACCATAACGGTTGCATTGGGTACGTTGACTCCTACTTCAATAACGGTCGTAGACACCAAAACATCGACTTGGTGCTCTTTAAAGGCCTGCATGATGGCATCTTTTTCTTCACTTTTCATCTTCCCGTGAAGCAGAGAAACGCGTGCTCGCTGCCCAAAGAAGGCCTCTAGCTCTTCTTGGAGGGCAAGGGCGTTTTTCAAATCTAGCGCCTCTGACTCCTCAATCAGTGGAGAAATAAAGTAAGCTTGAGAACCTTTGCCAAGTTCTTTGACTAACCAGTCGAGGACCACTTCTAACTGCTCATGCTTGACCCAACGTGTGATGATTTCCTTGCGTCCCGCAGGCATCTGGTCAATGATGGACACATCCATATCTCCAAAGGCTGTAATAGCCAAGGTCCGGGGAATAGGGGTAGCCGTCATCATCAGGACGTCTGGATTTTGTCCTTTTTCTCGAAGAATACGGCGCTGGGAAACCCCAAAACGGTGCTGTTCATCAATAATGACCAAGCCTAGATCTTGGTAGTGAACTCCCTCTTGAATCAAGGCATGTGTCCCCACAATCAGTTGGGCTGTTCCTGAGGCGATCTCTTCTAAGACTTCTCGTTTCTCAGCCGCCTTTAATCCTCCTGTTAGAAGGGCAATTGGCAAATCTGGAAAAAGATTTTGCAAGCTTTCCTTGTGTTGCTCTGCCAAAATCTCCGTTGGAACCATCAAGGCAGCTTGCTTCCCAGCGCTTAAGGCTGCATACATAGCAAGACCGGCCACGACTGTCTTCCCGCTTCCCACATCCCCTTGTAAGAGGCGGTTCATATGATAAGGAGAGGCCATATCTGTCAAGATTTCATTCAAGCTGTTTTCTTGAGCTTGCGTTAGCTCAAAAGGAAGCTGTTTTTTTCGTTCTGCTAATTTTTCTGGATCCCAGGCCAAGGAAATCCCTTGGCTGGCATCGTGGTTTTCTTCCTTTAACACTTGGAGTTGCAGCTGGAAAAAGAGGAGCTCTTCAAATTTTACCCGGCGAAGAGCTTGCTTGTACTCTGCCAGATCCTTAGGAAAATGCATAGCTTGCACTGCTTGGGAACGAGACATAAGTTGATAACGATCTCGTAAGATGTGGGGTACATTCTCTTCTAAAAGCTGGTCCAAACCCTGGTCAAACGCTATTTTAATCAATTTCACCAGGCTGTTTTGGCTCACTCCTTGCGTCACTCGATAGACCGGCTGCAAATCATCTTCCACTTGAGCCAGGAGTTTCATCCCTGTCAAACTGCCTTTAGCCTTGTCCCATTTCCCAAAAATCGCCACAGTCTGCTGAACCTCGATTTTGTCTGCTAGATAGGGTTGGTTAAAAAAATTAACAGCAATCACTTGGTCTCCCTGTTTGATCGAAAAACGCAAGCGATTTCGTTTGTAGCCATAATATTGGACATTGGCTGGCGTTGCTACCACCCCAGAGATGACGGCTTTTTCCCCATCTTCCAACTCTAAAACATTGCGCGTTTTGAAGTCTTCATAGCGAAAAGGGAAATACAAGAGCAGATCTTCTAAGGTTTTAATCCCTAACTTTTTAAATTTTTCCGCCGATTTTGGACCGACTCCAGGCAGTACGGATAAGGGTTGGTGTAGATTCATTTCTCCTCCTTTCTTTTATAAAAAAGCAGGTCCATTCGGGAAAATCCCACCTGCTTCTTCTTATTCTTCACCTGTATAGTCACGAGGAATCCGATCACTCAAGAGACAGACCACTTCATAATTAATGGTCCCACGGTAATCTGCAACCTCTGTTGCCGTGATTTCTTTCTCGCCCTCTCGTCCAATCAGGGTAACCTTGGTCCCCAGAGGCAATTCTTCTGGAAGGCGAACAGTAATCTGGTCCATCGAAACGCGACCAACAATGGGACAATAGTCCCCCTTAATCAGCACATGAAAGTTTTGCATCTCTCGGATCCAACCATCCGCATAGCCGATAGGAATCGTCCCGATCCATTGGGGTTCTTCTGTCGTATAGGTTGCCCCGTAACCAATATCTTGACCAGCTTCTAACTGTTTCACATGAACTAATTCGCTCACCAAACTCAAAGCTGGCTTAATTTCATATGGCAAGGCTAACACAGATCCGCTCGGATTCAAGCCATACATGACATCTCCCAAGCGCACAGCTGTGAAAATCGTATCCGCATGCCACAAAGAGGTGGCTGAATTACTCGCATGGACAATGGGAGGAAGGGTTTCAAGAGCAGCCAATACTTCTTTGAAAAACTGGTATTGCGCTTGGAATTTTCGATCATCTGCCTCATCTGCTGTCGCAAAATGAGTAAAGATTCCTTCAATTTCAGCTCCAGCTGCTATGAGAAGGCGTTCAGCTTCTTTGATCTCTTCGATCGTTCGGAATCCAATCCGCCCCATTCCAGAATCCACCTTGATATGGACCTTCAATCCTGAAAGATCTGCTTCTTGTCCAAGCAATTGATCCAACCAAGCAAGACTCGCCACCGTTAAGCGGATGTCATGCTCTTTGGCTAGATTCACTGTTTCACTTGGCACAACTCCCAAAATCAAAATAGGGTGTTGCAAGCCTTCTTCACGGATTTCGAGGGCTTCATCCATATTGGAAACACAAAAACCATCTACCTGAGGCGCCAATTTTTTGGTCACCGCAACGACCCCATGACCATAGGCGTTGGCCTTGACGACTGCATATTTCAAGGCTTGACTCGGAATATGGTCACTGACTTGTTGCACATTAAAGGCAATGGCATCCAAATCGACTCTTGCAACAGTTGGTCTATGTTTACTTGCTTTCATTTTCTTCCTCCAAAATGACACTGGTCGACACTAGGTCTCCCTTATGACTGATCGAAATCCATACCTTCCCAGAAAAAGGAGACTTGGAAAAATAGGGAGCTCCGTGGGCATCATTTAAAATTTCTAACTCTTGAAAACCAACCGGTCCAATCCCTGTTCCCATTGCCTTCGAAAAGGCTTCTTTGGCGGACCATCGGCCCGTTAAATATTCCATTTTCCGTTTTCCAGACAATTCCTCAAAGCGCTCTCGCTCAGCCTCGGTTAAGACTTTTTCAGCGAATCGAGTATTCTTCTGATAGGCTTTTTCAATCGCAGCGATCGATTCGATATCGATGCCATGTCCTTTGATCATCTTGTTTTATCCTTATTTATCGTTTCAGTATCGTTTTACTGACAAAAGAGAAGGGGCTAAAGAATCACTCCTTCCGCCCCTGCCTTTTACTTATTCATCGTTGCAATTTCTTTGACCAAGGCCTGTGTTTTTTCCCAACCCAGGCAAGGGTCTGTGATGGATTGACCATAAACCACTGGTTCATTTTGACGGCCATCTTCTAGATAGGATTCAATCATGAAACCACGAACTAAAGTTGCCAAATCCTTGTTCCAAGCACGGTTCATCATGGTTTCTCTCACGATGCGTACTTGCTCTTCGAATTGTTTGCCAGAATTGTCATGGTTGGTATCCACCAGGATGAAGGGATGTTGCAAGCCCATTTCGCTATAGCGTTTTGCTGCCGCTAGCAAATCTTCATAATGGTAGTTTGGAATATTCTTACCACTTGCATCCAAGCCCCCACGAAGGATCGCATGGGCTAAAGGATTTCCTGATGTTTCCACTGCTTGGGCATTGAACAAAAAGTTTTGGGGATGTTGGGCTGCATAAATCGCATTGAACATGACAGAAAGATTTCCAGAGGTTGGATTCTTCATGCCTGTCGGAGCAGAGATCCCACTAGATACAAAGCGGTGCTCCTGGTCTTCAACTGAACGAGCTCCAATGGCATGATAAGAAATTAAATCCTCAACATAAGGAAGACTTGCTGGATAAAGCAACTCATCCGCAGTTGTCAAACCAGTCTCGGTAATCACACGGTAGTGGAGATGTCGGACTGCTTTCAAACCATCCACAAAGCTTGGTGCTGCATGTGTATCTGGTTGGTGCATCAAGCCTTTATAGCCATCCCCATTGGTCCGAGGTTTAGCCGTATAGACCCGCATCACAATGAAAATTTGATCTTTCACTTGCTCTTGCAAGTCTGCCAAACGACGGGCATACTCCATCACAGCTTCTTCATTATCAGAAGAGCAAGGCCCGATCACAAGAAGGATCCGTTGGTCTTCTCCTTTGATAATAGCTTCCAATTCTCGATCACGCGCTTCTTTGCGCTCCAAGGCTGGACCTTCCAAGCGGTAAAGCGAAGTGATCTCTTGCTCATCAATCTTATTGCTCTTCGTAATGAATACCATACGGCCTCCTTATGCTAGCTAGACCCATCCTCTTTCTATTTCAGAGGAGCTCTTAAAATTTACGTCCGTGACAGTTTTTGAATTTCTTACCTGAACCACAAGGGCATAAATCGTTGCGTTTCACTTGTGACAAGTCAATATCTGCTGGAATATCTTGTTGTTGCGCTGCAATGTTGCGAGTCGCAGTTGTTGAAATACTGTGTTCCGCACGTGGACGTTCTTGTTCATGAATTTGGGCTTTCATCATGAGACGAGTCACATCAAATTCAATCGATCCGATCATGTCATTAAACATACGGAAACTTTCTGATTGGTATTCTACCACTGGGTTATTTTGCGCATACCCACGAAGTCCAACCGCATTTCGCAATTGATCCAAAGCATCAATATGGTCCGTCCACTTGCTGTCCACCACGCGAAGGATCAAGACTTTTTGGAATTCTTGCACAGACTCTTCGTCACGCAATTTCGCTACTTGGCTGGCATAGATTTCTTCTGCACGTGCATACAAGTAATCGATAACTTCCTTGTCAGATTTTCCTTCAATATCGCTTGCAGAAATCGTATCTTCCGGAACCAAATTGTATTTGGCAAAGTTCAGAATCGCTTCAACGCGTTCTTCCTTACTTGAGTGGCTGGCTCCTTCAACAATCCGTTTGATGGTCCGTTTGATCATGGCCTTGATTTCAGGTGCCAAGTCACGGTTAGCTGTGATAACATCATAGCGTTCAGCGTAGATAATTTCCCGTTGTTCCCGCATCACGTCATCGTATTGAAGGACTTGTTTACGGGTATCGTAGTTGTTTCCTTCAACCCGTTTTTGAGCACCCTCTACCTGACGGGTGAACATGTTTGAACGGATTACTGATTCTTCTTCGCTCAACTTGAAGCGATCAAGCACTGCTTTGATCCGTTCAGAACCGAAACGACGCATCAATTCATCTTCAAGAGACAAGTAGAATTGAGATTCACCTGGATCCCCTTGACGTCCTGAACGTCCACGAAGCTGGTTATCAATCCGACGGCTTTCGTGACGTTCTGTCCCGATGACACAAAGTCCACCGAGTTCGCGAACACCTTCACCAAGCTTGATGTCGGTACCACGTCCGGCCATGTTGGTAGCAATGGTAACAGCACCACGTTGACCAGCGTTCATGATAATTTGCGCTTCTTTGTAGTGGTTTTTCGCATTCAAAACTTCGTGAGGGACACCTGCTTGAACCAACAATTGAGAAAGGTAATCACTGGTTTCAACGGCAACGGTACCTACTAGGACTGGTTGACCTTTTTCATGACGAGACTTGACATCTTCCACAACAGCCTTGAATTTTGATTTCAAGCTTGGGTAGAGAAGGTCTGGATGGTCAATACGGGCAATCGGACGGTTGGTTGGAATTGGAATCACGCGAATGTTATAAATTTCACGGAATTCTTCTTCTTCAGTTTTCCCTGTCCCTGTCATCCCTGACAACTTCTTGTACATACGGAAGAGGTTTTGGTAAGTAATCGATGCAGATGTTTTGGTTTCTTCTTGAACTGGAACACCTTCTTTGGCTTCAATCGCTTGGTGAAGTCCATCAGAATAGCGACGTCCTTCCATGGTCCGACCAGTAAATTGGTCGACGATCAAGATTTCTTGATCTTCGCTGACCACATAGTCGATATCCAAAATCATGATGTAGTTGGCACGAAGGGCGTTGTCGATAAAGTGAGTCAAAGCTACATTTTCAATATCGTACAAGTTTTCAAGATTAAAGTAGCTTTCTGCTTTATCGATTCCTGAATCAGACAAACCGATGGTTTTAGATGGGACATCGATAATGTAATCGTCCTCTGTCAAGGTCTTCACATAAGCATCCGCCATGTGATAGAGCTGGCTCGTATCAGAAGCTGTCTGACCAGAAACGATCAACGGAGTACGCGCTTCGTCAATCAAGATGGAGTCTACCTCATCGACCAAGGCATAGTTCAATGGACGTTGAACCATATTTTCTGCACGCACAACCATGTTGTCACGCAAGTAGTCAAAACCAATCTCTGAATTGGTTGAGTAAGTGATATCACAGAGGTAAGCTTCTTTTTTCTCAGCTGGAGATTTTGCTGCAAGGTTGATCCCTACTGAAAGGCCAAGCCATGAGTATAGTTCTCCCATCTCTGTTGCATCCCGTTCTGTTAAGTATTCATTGACGGTAACAACATGTACCCCTTTACCAGACAAGGCATTCAAGTACACCGGCATGGTTGCTGTTAGGGTTTTTCCTTCCCCTGTACGCATCTCTGGAACGTCACCATGGTGAAGGACGATTCCCCCCATGACCTGAACCTTGTATGGGAACAAACCAAGAACCCGTTTTGCAGCTTCACGAACAACTGCAAAAGCCTCGTACAAGAGATCATCCAAAGACTCACCATCTTGGTAACGTTGCTTAAACTCAACTGTTTTCGCTTTTAATTCGTCATCCGTCAAAGCTGCCATTTGGTCTTCATAAGAAAAGACCTTATCAGCCATTTTTTCAAGGCGTTTGATTTCGCCTCGATCATTTTCAATAATTGTTTTTAATAAATTTGCCATTTTTTTCCTTACTTTGAATTTTTCAAAATCTAAAATGTTCTTTTTATTCTAGCATTTTTTAAACATTTTTTCAAGATCAAGGCTGTATCTTACAAGACTTTCGAGTGGTTTTTTTCGTGTAAGAAAATCCAAAAAGATGCCTGCTCAAGCAGACATCTTTTCTTTAGGCGATCGTTATTCAGACAAATGGTAAGAATAGCTTGCCACAACCACTTCTTCATGCCAACGAAGTGCATACTTCAATTTCAAACTCATTTGGTTGTGGAGAATATTTTGCCAGTGTTTTTTAGGGATAAATTGAGGGACTAAGACTGTAACGGTGTTGCCTTTTTCCTTGGCCTCCTCAGCTACTTTTGAGACAAATTCAACTGTTGGCTGGATAATATCCCGGTAACTGGTCATGACATTTTCAAAGCGAATATGAGGGAAATAACGCTTAAATTCTTCTGCTACCTCAGCGTCCTTGACCTTGGTTTCTTCCGTTGAGACGTGCATCGCTATAACATCGTTTCCTAGGCTATTTGCATAACTCATAGCTCCCACACTTACCTGAGTGACATTCCCAACAAGGACAATCACGGTATTGCCCGCATAACTTGTCTTTTCGATCTTACCTCCCAAGCGCAATTGAGCCGCAACTTTATCATAGTGATTACGGATACTCAAGAACATCCAAAGCAAGAGACCAATAATAGGGAAGAAGGGCCAGATCTCACGCAAACGGAATAATAAGAGGATCAAGACAATCCCATAACAGATGGCTGCCCCCAGGATATTGGCAAGGGAATACTTAAGAAATCCTTTTTGATATTGGCGTTTCCAGTGGATCACCATCCCTGTTTGAGAAAGGGCAAAAGGAATGAAGACCCCAATGGTATACAGCGGAATCAAGCTTTCTGTTTGCCCATCAAAGATCAAGAGCAAGACGATGGCACCAATCGCCAAGGTCAAAATCCCATTAGAATAGCCCAGACGATCCCCTTTTTCCATATACATGTGTGGCATGTATTTATTTTTAGCCATGTTAAAGGCCAACATTGGAAAGGCGGAGAAACCGGTATTAGCCGCAACTGCCAAGATCAAGGCTGTTGATAATTGGAAGATGTAAAAGAAGGCTTGTCCAACTGGGGAATTCCCTAAGATGGCTTGGGCCATTTGGGCTAGAGTTGTTACCCCTTTAGCCGGAACGACACCCACCCAGTAATTGAGGAAGGTAATCCCTGCAAACATGATCCCCAAAATCAAAGCCATAATGGTCAAGGTAGAAGCTGCATTCTTTGCTTTTGGTTTCTTAAAGAAAGGAACCGAATTGGAGATGGCTTCAACCCCTGTTAGGGAAGCGGATCCACTCGTAAAGGCCCGCAATAAGAGAATGACACTAACCCCTGAAATGGTTTGACCCACATGAGCAGTTGCATTATAGGCCAAGTGACCCGTCAAAATTTGGATCACACCATAGCCGATCAAGGCAATGGTACTGACAATGAAAAGGTAGACCGGAATCATCAACGATGTCGCTGATTCGCGTAGCCCCCGAAGGTTCATCAGCATCAAAATCAAGACCAATAAAATGGAAATGTGAAGATTATAAGGATGAAGAGATGGAATCGCTGACGTGATGGCATCTGCACCGGAAGACACAGATACTGCTACTGTCAGCATGTAGTCAACCAAGAGACTACCACCAGCGATCAAACCCGCTTTGGGAGACAAGTTCTCCGTAGTCACCATATAGGCCCCTCCCCCTTGAGGGTAGGCATGAATGACCTGGCGATAAGAAATCGTTAAACTGGCTAGGAGAACCAGGACCACAATCCCAATCGGAATGGACCACCAAATGGCTCCCGCTGAAACAGTCATCAAGACCAGGATAACTTGCTCTGGACCGTAGGCGATAGAAGAAAGCGCGTCACTAGAGAGCATGGCCAAGGCCTGCATTTTCCCAAGCAATCCGCCTTCACCTTCTGCACCAGATTTCAACGGACGGCCAATAAACCATTTTTTCAATGTTGAAAACATAAAAAACTCCTTGAAAAAAGATCATGAGGCCGGGAATTCCCTGCCTCTTTTTCATAAAACAGGGGTTATTCTACTCCTTTTTTTCAAGACTGTCAACTAAAATTGTGAAATTTTCGTAAAGCTTTCATTGTGTTCATTCATTCAAGCTCTCTTAGATCAGCCAGCTTCTTTTCAAATTGATCCAAGCAAAAAACGAGGCTGGGACAAAAATCCTAGCCTCTCAATTATTTTTGGATTGTCGAACAAGACGCAGTGGTTGAGTGGGCTCTACTACGCTGATTTCATCAGCTTATACAGCTCTACTCAACTGTGCGGAGGTGGGACGACGAAATCGAATTCTAACGAATGACCGATTTCTGTCCCACTCTCACTTTTTTATTTTGCTTGATTTTCAACATAAAAGGCAATGACATCCGAAGTGTACTGGGCTGTGCCAGCTCCAAACTTGTCGATGTTTTCCTTGAATTCTGGATTATAGACATAGCCTTTGCCGATATGGCCAAAAACCTCTATAGAGCAGTCAAATCCATACGTTCGAATCGCGTCTAAAAGTTTGGCGGCTTCTTCTTGGTTTTCCGATGCTGTTACTGGCAAACCTGCTTGGAGGTTTTTCGCCAAGGCTTGAAAGACTTGATTAAAGGCTCTTGTCGCCTCCTCTTCTCGACCTTTTTGACGTTCAAGCGCTTGGTCCATGACTTCTTGACCGTACTTCTCTACCGCCTCTTGCTGGTATTTTTGAGTATCTTGGTAGCTAAATCCAGTAAATTTTTCCTCAATGGTCATTTTTCTTTCTCCTTTTTGTTCTTGAATGGTTTTTTGCAAGGTAGAAATCAAGGTATCCAAACGTTGTCTTTCTTGAGTCAAATAGTCCAACTGTTTGGTCAAATGGGGCAATAAGTTAGATTTTTCTTCGGCTAAGAGTTCTGCTATTTGGTCTAAGGAAAATCCTAGATACTTGTAGTAGAGAATCACCTGTAATCGTTCTAAATCTTCTTGACTGTATGTCCGATAGCCATTTTCAGATTTCACAGGGACGAGAAGTCCTATCTTGTCATAGTGGTGCAAGGTCTTGACAGAGACACCCGACAGCTCTGCAGCTTCTTTGATATGGTACATGATTTCCTCCTTGTACTCAATGAAAATCAAAGAGCAAACTAGGAAGCTAGCCGCAGGTTGCTCAAAGCACCGCTTTGAGGTTGTAGATAGAACTGACGAAGTCAGTAACATATATACGGTAAGGCGACGCTGACGTGGTTTGAATTTGATTTTCGAAGAGTATTACAAGGATAGTATAACCCCTCCCCTTAGGTCAGAGTCAAGGCTTAACATAAAAATAGTTTTCAGATAAAAAAGGCTTGAGTTGTTTCACAGCTTTTAACTCAAACCCTTTCTTTTTTATGGATGACTCACGATCAATTCTAAACCTTGCCCTTCCAAAGTCCAAGATTCAACATCGCTCGGTAAGATAAAGTGACTTCCTTTTTGAATTGGATAATCCTTTCCATCGACCGTCAATTTTCCTTCTCCGGCTAAGACGCTCAACAAGCTGTAATCAGCGGTCTTTTCAAAATCAGCTTTTCCAGTCAGTTCCCACTTATAAACGGTGAAGAAATCACTGGCAACCAAGGTGGTCATACGAAGATCATCAATCACAACTGTATCTGGATGGCTATTGGCAGGCTCTCCAATGTTCAAGACATCAATTGATTTTTCAAGATGAAGCTCCCGCAAGTTTCCTTGAGCATCCTTGCGGTCAAAATCATAAACCCGGTAGGTGGTGTCACTCGACTGTTGGGTTTCAAGAATCAAAATTCCAGAACCAATGGCGTGCATGGTCCCGCTTGGCACATAGAAGAAATCTCCAGCCTTGACTGGAACCTTTGTCAGCAAAGCATCCCAGTTCTTGTCCTCAATTTGCTGACGGAGTTCTTCTTTTGACTTGGCATTGTGTCCATAGATAATCTCAGATCCTTCATCAGCCGCAATCACATACCAACACTCAGTTTTTCCAAGTTCTCCTTCATGTTCCATTGCATAGGTATCATCTGGGTGCACCTGTACACTAAGCCAATCGTTGGCATCCAAAATCTTTGTTAATAAAGGAAAGACAGGCTCTTTACGATTACCGAATAATTCCCGATGCTCTTGATAGAGCTGATCCAATCCCATTCCTTCGTATGGACCATTGGCTACTTTAGAAACTCCATGCGGATGGGCTGAAATCGCCCAAAATTCACCGACATGGTCGCTCGGAATTTCGTAACCAAATTCTTCTTTCAGACGAGTTCCTCCCCAAATTTTTTCCTGCATGACTGAATGTAAAAATAATGGTTGTCCCATAATATCCTCCTCGCATTTCATGTTTCTATTATACAAAAAAAAGAAAGTTTTTGAAAGCCCTTTCCATCATTTTCCTCTCTCGCCAGAAACTTCATTTTTGTGTATAATGAAAGGGATGACACTAAAAGAAAACATTATCCAACTGGCGCATTCTATTGGGATTTCAAAAATTGGCTTTACAACCGCTGATGACTTCGCTTATTTGGAAAAATCGCTCCGCTTGGCCGTTGAGGAAGGACGGAATTCTGGATTCGAGCATAAGAATATTGAAGAGCGCATCCAACCCAAATTAAGTCTCTCCTCCGCAAAGACCATCATCTCAATCGCTGTCGCCTACCCCCACAAACTCAAGCAACAACCTCAAAAAACAGCCTATAAAAGAGGAAAATTCACTCCAAACAGCTGGGGGTTAGACTACCATTATGTCCTTCAAGACAAGCTCAACCGCTTAGCTACTGGGATTGAAGAAATGACGCAGGATTTTGAATACAAGGGCATGGTCGATACTGGAGCATTGGTTGATACGGCTGTCGCCCAACGAGCAGGGATTGGCTTTATCGGAAAAAATGGCTTGGTCATTTCAAAAGAATACGGTTCTTACATGTTTCTGGGCGAATTGATTACCAACCTCGAAATCGAACCGGATCAGCCAGTCGACTATGGTTGTGGAGACTGTCGACGTTGTTTAGATGCATGCCCAACCTCCTGTTTAATCGGAGATGGCTCTATGAATGCCAAACGCTGTTTGTCCTTTCAAACCCAAGACAAGGGCATGATGGACCTAGAATTTCGCAAGAAAATTAAAACGGTCATCTATGGATGTGATATCTGTCAGATTAGTTGCCCTTATAACAAAGGGCTAGATAATCCCTTGGCAACAGAAATCGATCCTGATCTGGCTCATCCAGAGTTGATTCCTTTTATCGAGCTGTCCAACGGACAATTTAAGGAAAAATTCGGACATGTTGCTGGAAGTTGGCGAGGCAAGAACATCCTCCAGCGCAATGCCATTATCGCACTAGCCAATGCCAATGACCGCTCTGCCATTCCTAAGCTCCTGAACATCATCGAGACTTCACAAAATCAGATCCATATTGCAACGGCTATCTGGTCTTTAGGGCAACTGCTCCGTGAAGTCACGCCGGACCTTGTTGAGCTCTTACGGAATATCAAACATCCGACCGATGCTATCATAGAAGAACGAACTGCTTTCTTTGAAAAATTCAGTATTCAAGCAGATTCACAGCTACAATGAAAAAACACTAAGGTTGTATCCTTAGTGTTTTTTTAGTTCCTTCAAGAAATACCAACTACCCATCTCTACTTGGTTAAAGCTAATCTCACTTGAATAGACTTCCTTGTAACCATTTTTCGTGTAAAAATAGACATTTCCTTTGGTATTGGTATAAAAGGCTAGTTTTTTTCCTTGGATCTCTTCCAAGAAAGGCTCAATTCCTTCTGTCATAAAGCGACTGCCATAGCCCTGCCGTTGGTGTTTAGGGGCGACTGCGAGAAGCATCAAATACCAATCAAAGTCTACATTTTGCTCCAATTCCTTATCCGTGTCCTCCATAAATTTAAAGTAGGCCAACATATTTTTCAAGGAAATAAACTTGAGCAAACCAAATCCCCCATTTAAGAGATAGGCCCGAAAAGGAATCGGTCCCTTTTGCAACAAGGCTACCGCATAAATTTCATCGTTTTTTTCTGCCACAAGGCAAATATGGTGCTTAAGAAAAACCTTCACCAAGATGCGCATCATTGCCTCAACAAAGGCTGGGTATTGCTTGGGATCCCGAACCAAATCCTTGATAACTTTTAAAAATAGATAGTCCTCAAAGGCTGTACTGGCTACTCGAACCACCTGATCCAGATCTGCTTTTTCTGCTTTTCTGTACTTCATCTTCTCTCCTATTCTAAGTCCACTTTCCAGTATACACTATCCCTCGCTCTTAGACAAAGGTCAATTTTCAGCAATTTGTTCATTCAAGCCAGCAAAAAGAGTCCTCCCCAGACGAGTCCCAGCCCCCAAGCGACGAGGACATCCTTGGGATAATGAACCCCTCCAAGAACTCGAACAAGGGCTAATAGAAGAGATAGGAGCATGGAGCACATTCCTAGCGGAAGAGACAACTGACAGACACACATGGAGATAATGGTCGCCGAAAAAACATGTCGGCTAGGAAAGGAATGACCGGATGAATTTTTTTCTAATAAGGGTTGAATCTCCCATTTTTCATAAGGTCTCGGAACATTGACCCAATGACGAAAGAGGCTAAACAAGACAAAACCCGATGCAGGAATCCAGATAAAAGGCCAAATGCCTCCCATTGAAGTTTTCTTTAAAAACAGCCAACAAAAGACCAGGCCGTAGATGCCTGGCATCACTAAAGTCAGGATTCGATTCATCCTTTGAAGAACCTGCACACGATGTGGCTTTCTCGTAAAAGGCAGGGTTAGCCAACGATAAAATTTCGGATAATCTTGAAGATTGGGCTTCATGTTGGCACTCCTGTCTATCATCTCATTTTTGTACTACTAGTATACGCGATCCTAAGAAAGCCTGTCAAGCCAGGCTTCTTTTTTATCTTTTCTTTCTTCTTTTTCACATGATTTAGCACTAAAATTTGATGATTTATCATTTTTCTGTCTCCAAGAAACGTCTTTTCCATTACTATTATCGATAAAAAAATGAGGCTGGGACAAAAGTCCTAGCCTCTTAATTGTTTTTGGATTGTCGAGCAAGACGCAGTGGTTGAGTGGCCTCTACTACGCTGATTTCATCAGCTTTTACAGCCCTACTCAACTGTGCGGAGGTAATCGAATTCTAACGCATTACCGATTTCTGTCCCACTCTCATTTTTTCACTTTGTATGTTACGCCCTTTGTATCTTGTTGGAATTGCGACAGGACGAAGGTGGATCGATACCATCCACCTGAGGAGTTAGTGAGTCGTGTCGGCAAGGCACCATTGTGCTTGCCATTACACGAATTGAACACGCCCTAAATGCTGGGTGAAAAACGCTAACTATACTAGCACTAACCTCCAGACACAGTAGCTGATTGGATTCTTCTCTCGCCCATCAGCTCGGAAGAATCCTAATCAGCCTTGTGGGGGTAGGACGACGAATCGTCCACAATCGCATAGCTTCTGTCCTACTCCCTATTTTGACTGTATCCGCTACGCCCTTTGTATCTTGTTGTTACGCTACTTCTTCTGTGAATTGGCTATTATAGAGATCAGCATAGAAGCCATTTTGGCTCATGAGTTCTTGGTGGTTACCCTGCTCGATAATATTTCCATCTTTCATCACGAGAATCAGATCCGCATTACGGATAGTGGACAAGCGATGGGCAATGACAAAGGAGGTCCGGCCTTCCATGAGTTTGTCCATGGCTTTTTGAATCAACTCTTCTGTACGGGTATCGACAGATGAGGTTGCTTCATCCAAGATGAGGAGCGGGGCATCCTTCAAGAGGGCACGCGCAATGGTCAAGAGTTGCTTTTGACCGACGGACAAGGTGACAGAATCATCTAGCACGGTGTCATAACCATTCGGCAAGGTCCGAATAAAGTGATGGACCCCAACAGCTCGTGTTGCTGCTTCCACCGCTTCGTCTGAAATATCCGTTTGATTGAAGACCAGGTTTTCTCGAATAGTCCCCTCAAATAGCCAGGTATCTTGCAAGACCATCGAAAAGGCATCATGAACTTCTTCACGGCTCATGGCCTTAGTATCCACACCATCGATGGTAATTTTACCAGCTTGAATGTCGTAAAAACGCATCAAGAGATTGACCATGGTGGTCTTACCAGCACCTGTTGGACCAACAATGGCCACCTTCTGTCCTGGCTTCGCTTCAGCTGTAAAGTCATGGATAATGGTCTTATCTGGTGAATAGCCAAAACGCACATGTTCAAAGGTGACATGCCCTTTTGGCTCTTCCAATTGACGAGTTTTTTGGGATTCGTCTTCCATTTCTTCTTCGTCTAAGAATTCAAAGACACGCCTCATAGCAGCACTAGCTGATTGTAATTGGGTAATTCCTTGGGCCATTTGACCAATTGGTTGGGTAAAGATACGGACATAGGTCATAAAGGCCACAATGGTCCCAATGGTAATATCTCCATTAATGGTGAGGGCAGCCCCTACGATACAGACCATGACATAACCAAAATTCCCTACAAACTGCATCAAGGGCATCATGATCCCAGAGAAGAATTGGGATTTCCACATGCTATGGTACAAATCTTGGTTGATGGCATCAAAATGATCTTTGGCTTGATGGCGGCCATTATAGGAAATAACAACATTGTGGCCACTATAGATTTCTTCAACATAGCCTGAAACTTTGGCAAGATTATCTTGTTGCTGTTTAAACAAAGGCTGACTCTTGACCATAATGATGCTAGAAAGAGCAAAGCCAGCAAAGACGGATACAATCGCTGTGACAGCTAAGTGCCAGTCCGTCTTAAACATCATGAAGATGGAGCCGATCAATAAGACGATAGAGGAGACCATTTGAACCAAGCTTTGGTTAAAGGATTGGGTCATCAAATCCACGTCATTGGTCACACGAGACAAGGTATCTCCTTGTTCGTGACTATCAAAATATTGGAGGGGTACACGATTGATCTTTTCAGCGATGGCATTGCGCAAGCGTTCTGCGAAGCGCTGAATCATTGTTGAGATAATGAAACTACTGCTGTAGGACACCAGTGCTCCAACTCCATAAAGGATGGCTAAGGTCAGGGCAATCGAAGTGATTTTGTCAATATCAATGGCGCCTCCCATCCCTTTTGTGATGGTATCCGTGATTTCTTTTAACTTATCCGGTCCAATAACCGTGATAATACTCGATACGATTGAAAAGAGGATAGCAACTAGGAAAAATAGGTGGAAGCCCTTCAAATAGGGAGAAAGTTGTCTCCAAAGGGACGATTCTTGTTTTGTTTTATGCATGTTCCAACTCCTCCTTAGACAATTGTGAATAGGCAATTTCTTGATAGACTTCATTGGTCGCAAGCAATTCCTTGTGGGTACCTTGACCGACGACCTTCCCTTGATCCAAGACCAAAATCAAATCCGCATCCATAATGGTCGAAATCCGTTGGGCAACGATCAATTTGGTCGTATCTGCCAACTTTTCTTTTAGGGCTTGTCGCAAGATCCGATCTGTTTTATAATCCAGGGCTGAGAAGGAATCATCAAAGATGAGGATCTCGGGCTTGCGTGCAAGGGCACGCGCAATGGCCAAACGTTGACGTTGTCCTCCAGAGAAGTTGCTTCCTCCTTGCGCTACTTCTGTATCCAAGCCCTTCTCTTTTGCGGCAACAAACTCTTTGGCTTGGGCCAATTCAAGAGCTTTCCAGATGGCTTCATCCTCTAATTTTCCTTGACTACTTTCTCCAAATTCCATATTGGAGCGAATCGTGCCGCTAAAGAGCACTGCTTTTTGGGGAATGTAGCCGACTTTATTGTTCAATTCTTGGTGGCTATAATCCTTGACATTCACCCCATCCACTAAGATCTTTCCTTCTGTCGCATCGTAAAAACGCGGGATTAAATTGACCAAAGTGGATTTACCAGAACCAGTTGATCCAATGAAAGCAACAGTTTGTCCTTTTTGAGCTGAGAAGGTCACGTGCTCAATCACCGCACGAGAAGTCCGTCCATATCGGAAAGATACGTCTTGAAATTCTACGGTACCTGCTTGGTCTGATTTTTCTTTTGACTCACTTGGGAAGCCTACAGACGGTTCAAGAGCCAAGACCTGATTAATCCGTTTTGCGGATACTAGTGCACGAGGAAGGATAATCAAGATGGCCACCATCATCATAAAGCCAATGACAACCTGCATGGCGTAAGAGGAGAAGGTGATCATATCTGAGAAGACCTTGGTCCGATCCGCTAATGCAGGACTGGCGAGGATCTTTGTAGGATCTTTTGGCATGGCGATATCATTGATCAAGTGCGCCCCAATCCAGTAAATAGCAAGGGTCAAGCCACTTGATACCACTGTCATGACAGGGTTCATCAAAGACATCAACCGATAAACAAAGAGATTTAGACGGGTTAAGCCCTTGTTTTCAGCCTGGAATTTCTCGTTTTGATAAGCTTCCGCATTGTAGGCGCGAACGACCCGCACCCCAGTCAAACTCTCCCGTGTCGTCGCATTCAAGGCATCGGTCAAACCTTGAACCTTTTGCTGGCGAGGAAAGGCAATAAGAACCAGAACAGAGAGAAGAATCAAGACCATCAAGACCGCAATCCCAACAGACGTTGTCCAGGCACTGCTCTTCCCCCAAATCTTGGTCAAAGCCCAAATCGCCATAATGGGACCACGCGTCACAACTTGCATCCCCATGACAATCATGATTTGTAACTGGGTCAAATCATTGGTTGTACGAGTTAAGAGAGAGGGAACGGAGAATTTCTTGATCTCGGCATCAGAGTAATCCATCACTTGATGGAAAATCTCTCCTCGAAGTCGCGTCGTAAAGCTGGCAGCGACTCTTGAAGCCAAAAAGCCCACAAAAACTGCCATCAAAAAGCTTCCAAAAGAGAAGAGCAACATCTTGCTTCCCGGATCCATAATATCAGAAACCTTGGTCCCATCCTTAGCTAAGAGGGTCGTGATATCAGATAAGTATTCAGGAGTCTTTAAATCCATCCAAACAGCCAGACAGATAAAGACCGTACTAAGGGCAATCATGCCCCATTCTTTGGCGGTTAACCGCCGAAACATATTGATCATTCCTCGCTCCTTTTTTTCATATTCTCATAAAATTGATGCATGACCTTGAAAAAGATGGCCAATTCTTCTTCTGATACACCAGCCATCATCTTCTGGTCCACTTCCTCAAAGAATTGCTTCATGTCATTCAAATTGGCTTTCACACTGTCTGTTAGGTAGACATACTTGGCCCGTTTATCGGTCGGACTAGCCTCTAAATAAATAAAGCCATTTTTCTCCATTCGCTTGATCAGATTACTGGTCACGGATTTTGCGATATGAAGTTCCTGCTCAACATCCCGAATCAAGGTCACTTTTCCCTCCTTTTCACGATGAGATAAGAAGCTCAATACCTGACCTTGTGGTCCTGCGCTAAATTCAAGCCCCTGCTTCTTGGCCTCTCTTTCTACCATGAGGTGAATGAGATGGCCGATTTTTTTAAATTCTTGTAACGGTTTGTCCATCATTCCTCCAAATAGTTCTCATAAGAACTTTAAAGTTACTATGAGAACTATTTTAGCACAAAAAAGATCCCTGTCAAGAAAAAAGTTTCTATAAGAACTAAAAAATGGAGCCGAATCGACTCCATCCTTCATCTTTAGATAATAATGCCTTCTAGATGATCCATTTCATGCTGACAGATCTGGGCTGGAAAACCTGACAAACGAATCGTTTTTGCTTTCCAATTCACATCTCGATAGGCCACTGAAATCTCCTCATAACGAGTGGTTGGCCGAATCCCTACCAAGGATAAGCATCCTTCCTCTGTTTGGTAAGGCTTTTTCTTTTCAAGGAGAACAGGATTAAACAGGACCAGATTTTCACTTCCCATTCGGATGATAATCGCCCGTTTTTTCACCCCGATCATATTAGCCGCTAAACCCACACACTCAAGGAGATGAGCATTTAAGGTGTCCTGCAAATCCAAAGCCAAGGTGCGATCCTCAGGTGTCGCTTCTTCTGACTTTTGACCCAAGAATAAGACATCCTTTACAATATTCTTTTTCATTCCTTCCTCACTTCTTGATAGATAGACGAAAGAAGTGAGTGGGACAGAAATCGATAATTCGTTAGAATTCGATTTCGTCGTCCCACCTCCGCACAGTTAAGTAGGGCTGTAAAAGCTGATGAAATCAGCGTAGTAGAGCCCACTCAACCACTGCGTCTTGCTCGACAATCCAAAAATAATTGAGAGGCTAGGACTTGTGTCCCAGCCTCCTCGCTCTTGTTTCTAACCTCTAAGAGACAATTGCTTCTTATTTTTTTAGCTTCTCGCTCACTTCTTTTGCAAGGACAAAGTTCCCCAAGGTCGCTGAACCATTGCCAGCAACTGCAGGTGTCACAATGTAATCTCTCACATCTGGTACAGGGAGGTAACCGTTCAAGAGAGCAGTAAATTTCGTGCGAACACGATCTAACATGTGTTGTTGAGCCATGACTCCTCCTCCAAAGACAATGACGTCTGGGCGGAAGGTAACTGTCGCATTCACTGCTGCTTGTGCGATGTAGTAGGCTTGAATATCCCATACATTGCTGTTGAGTTCAATGTTTTCCCCACGAATACCTGTACGAGCTTCGAGACTAGGACCAGCCGCAAAGCCTTCCAAACAGCCATTGTGGAAAGGACAAACACCCTTGAATTCTTTTTCCACATCCATTGGGTGTTGAGCCACATAGTAGTGACCCATTTCTGGGTGTCCAGCTCCCCCGATAAACTCACCACGTTGGATGACACCAGCTCCGATTCCTGTTCCGATTGTATAGTAAACCAAGTTTTCGATATGGCCACCTGCATTATTACGTGCGACTACTTCTCCATAAGCAGAGCTATTCACATCTGTCGTGAAATAGATAGGTACATTCAAGGCACGACGGAAAGCTCCAACGATATCTACATTGGCCCAATTTGGTTTTGGAGTCGTTGTGATGAAACCATAAGTGTTTGAATTTGGATCGATATCAATTGGTCCAAAGGATCCGATCGCAAGCCCAACTAGATCTTCAAATTTTGAGAAAAATTCAATACACTTATCAATCGTCTCAATTGGCTTGGTTGTTGGAAATTGTACTTTTTCCACAACATTATAGTTTTCATCACCAACCGCACAAACAAATTTTGTACCGCCAGCTTCCAAACTTCCATATAATTTTGTCATGTTGGCTCCTTTTTTATTATGAAAAATATCCTGTATTTATTATAGCATATTTTGTAGTCAATCTTTTTCTCTTCTCTAAAGAAAAAACACACCTTTTTTTGAGAAATAAAATTCAAGGACTGGAGATGATAGACCAGTCCTTGAGAACTTATTGTTTCGATTAAGCTTTGACTTCGATGATCGCATCACCCTTCGCAACAGATCCAGTTGCAACAGGTGTGACAGAAGCAAAGTCAGCTGTGTTAGTGACGATCACCATAGTTGTGTCTTCAAGACCAGCTGCGGCAATTTTCGCTGCATCAAATGTACCAAGGACATCACCAGCTTTGACTTTATCGCCTTGAGCTACTTTTTGATCAAATCCTTCACCGTTCATTGATACGGTATCAATCCCAACGTGGATCAAGATTTCAGCACCATTAGCTGTCTTCAAACCGTAAGCATGTCCAGTTGCGAAAGCAATGGTTACTTCAGCATCTGCTGGTGCATAGACAACGCCTTCAGTTGGTTTGATGGCAATCCCTTGTCCCATCGCACCACTTGAGAAGACAGGATCATTCACATCAGCAAGTGCTACAGCACTACCAACGATAGGAGAGATGATGGTTTCGTCTTGAAGAGATGCTGGAATAACTCCAGTTGTTTCTTCTTCAATAATTGCACCAGCTTCTTTGTCCTCTGCAGGAACTGATGAAGCTTCATCTTCATAACCAAACATATAAGTCAAACCGAAACTTAGTGCAGTTGTAAATACAACCATAAATACATATTTCAATAATTGACCATTTAGATAGAGAAGTGTACCTGGAATAATTGTAATACCAAATCCTGTACCAGCCAGATTTAACATAGATGCAATCCAACCACCTACAGCACCTGCTCCCAAAGCAATAACGAATGGTTTCACATAACGCAAGTTCACCCCGAAGATTGCAGGCTCAGTAATACCTAGCAAAGCAGAAATAGTTGCTGGGAATGCTAAAGCTTTCACTTTTTGAGATTTAGATTTTACTGCCACTGCTAAAGTAGCACCAGCTTGCGCAGTCATAGCTGCTGTAATGATTGCATTAAATGGATCTTTTTTATCTGCAGTAATTAATTGTGATTCAAGAAGATTAAAGATATGATGGACGCCAGTAACGACAATCAACTGATGAACCCCACCGATAAGAAGCCCTGCAAGTCCGAATGGTAAATTTAAAATAAACTTAGTTGCATTCAGTACATATTCTTCAATGCTGTGGAAGAATGGACCAATAATAAACAAAGCGAGGAATGACATGATTGTTAATGTGAATAATGGAACCAATAACAAATCTAAGACATCTGGAATTTTCTTATGGAGCCACTTTTCAAGTTTCGCACCAATTAGACCAACGAAGAAAGCGGGAAGAACTGAGTTCTGGAATCCAACCACATGATGGAAGATACCAAAGTATGTTGCTGCTTTAGAAGGATCTTCCGCTACAACCCACGCATTTGGAAGTGTCGGACTAACCATCATCAAACCAATTACAATCCCAAGAACAGGATTTCCTCCGAATACTCGGAACGCAGACCATGAAATCAAGGCTGGGAAGAAGGCAAACGCGGTATCAGTTAAAATTGTTGAATATGTATAAAAATCAGTAGATTTAAATGCGTCTGCTGTTGTACCAAACAAAGCCAAAACCTGGTCTTGAGCAATAGCACCGCGAATCCCCATAAACAATCCAGTTGCAACGATCGCTGGTAAAATTGGCACAAAAACGTCTCCAAAGGTACGGATCGCACGTTGGAACCAGTTTCCTTGTTTAGCAGCTTCAGCTTTCATTTCATCTTTTGATGATGTTGGTAAGCCAAGAGCTACTACTTCATCATAGATCTTGTTTACAGTACCAGTACCAAAGATGATTTGGTATTGACCTGAGTTAAAGAAAGCACCTTGTACTTTTTCAATGTTCTCAACAACATCTTTGTTGATTTTTGATTCATCTTTTACCATCACGCGAAGACGAGTCGCACAGTGAGCAACACTGCTAACGTTCTCAACCCCACCGATTGCATCTATGACTTTTTTTGCAATTTCTGTATTTGACATTTGCAAAAATCTCCTTATTTTTTATTGTTTTGAAAACGGTTCACCCGCCTCTACGTTTTTAATTGTACCACGTATTGAAAATATGTCAACCGTTTTGCAGGATTTTTTTGAAACTTTTTTGGACTTTTTGACACATTTTGATAGCATGAAACTATTTTCATTTTAAGACAGGCCTATACTACGCTTTTTAGCACTTTAAACCAGTCTTTTATTTTCATTTTCTTTCATTTTTTCATAGATTTCCAACTTCTCCTCTTTTCTTCAAGCTACAAAATAGATGTCAATCGTTTGACATTTTTTGCCGTTTTTTTCATTTATCGCTTGCATTTTTAATAGGAAATCGGTACTATGGAAGTAAGAAAAAATTCGGAGGAATAAAATGGAATGGACAACTGAACGTCGTTACAGACGTTACGAAGACTGGACAAAAGAAGAAAAGCAAGCCATCCAAGAAAACATGGCGAAATCTCCTTGGCATACACATTATCATGTAGAGCCAAAAGCTGGTCTCTTAAATGATCCTAACGGTTTTTCCTACTTTGATGGAAAATGGATCTTGTTTTACCAAAATTTCCCATTTGGTGCAGCCCATGGGTTAAAATCATGGGTACAAACAGAAAGTGAAGACTTGGTTCATTTCAAAGAAACTGGTGTAACGCTTCTTCCAGACACAGATCTGGATAGCCATGGAGCTTATTCCGGATCAGCCATGCAGTTTGGTGACAAACTATTCCTATTCTACACTGGAAATGTTCGTGATGCAGAATGGGTTCGTCATCCTTACCAAGTCGGTGCTTTGATGGACAAGGACGGAAAGATCGAAAAAATTGACAAAATCTTGATTGATCAACCGGCTGACTCTACGGATCACTTCCGTGACCCACAGATTTTTAATTTCAAGGGTCAATACTACGCTATCGTTGGTGGTCAAGACCTTGAGAAGAAAGGATTCATCCGTCTCTATAAGGCTGTAGATAACGACTATACCAACTGGGTTGCAGTCGGTGACTTGGATTTTGCAAACGATCGGACAGCTTATATGATGGAATGTCCTAACCTCGTCTTTGTTGGAGACCAACCCGTTCTCCTCTACTGCCCTCAAGGCTTAGATAAATCCGTTCTCGATTATGACAATATCTATCCAAATATGTACAAGATCGGGGCAAGCTTTGACCCAGAAAAGGCCAAAATGGTTGATGTATCTGAATTGCATAATCTCGACTATGGTTTTGAAGCCTATGCCACTCAAGGATTTAATGCACCCGATGGACGTGCCTATGCTGTCAGCTGGCTAGGTCTTCCAGACGTTTCTTATCCAACAGATTCCTATGACTACCAAGGAGCTCTCTCACTAGTCAAAGAATTAACCATCAAAGATGGCAAACTCTACCAATACCCAGTTGAAGCGATCAAGGACTTGCGCGCTGAGAGTGAGGCATTTGCCAACAAGGCACAAACCAAGAACTGCTATGAATTGGAATTGCAGTTTGAAAAGGATAGCCAGAACGAAATCGTCCTCTTTGCCGATGCAGAAGGGAAGGGCTTAGCTCTCACATTTGATCTGGCTAAAGGATTGGTCACAGTCGATCGAAGCCAGGCTGGTGAGCAATATGCCCAAGAATTCGGTGCGAGCCGTAGCTGCACAATCGCTAACCAAGCAACAACCGCTAATATTTTCATTGACAATTCGATTTTTGAAATCTTTATCAATAAAGGAGAAAAAGTATTTTCTGGTCGGGTCTACCCACATGCAGATCAAAATGGAATCTTGATCAAGTCTGGAACCCCTACTGGAACTTACTACGAACTTGATTATGGTCGCAAAGCTAACTGATGTCGCCAAACTCGCCGGTGTCAGCCCTACTACTGTCTCACGGGTTATCAATAAAAAAGGATACCTGTCTGAAAAAACGATCCAAAAAGTCCAAGAAGCCATGCGAGAATTGGGCTATAAACCTAACAATGTTGCTCGTAGCCTCCAAGGAAAATCAGCCAAGTTAGTCGGCTTGATCTTTCCCAACATCAGCAATGTTTTCTATGCTGAATTAATCGACAAACTAGAGCACCAACTCTTCAAACACGGCTATAAAACCATCATCTGCAATAGTGAGCACGACTCCGAGAAAGAGCGCGAATACATTGAGATGTTGGAGGCTAACCAGGTAGATGGCATCATTTCAGGAAGTCATAATTTGGGCATTGAAGATTACAACCGGGTAACTGCTCCTATCATTGCTTTTGACCGCAACCTCTCCCCAGAAATTCCAGTTGTCTCTTCTGATAACTATGCTGGTGGAGTCTTAGCAGCAGAAACCCTGGTCAAAAGTGGTGCTAAAAAGATCATCATGATCACTGGTAATGACAACTCCAACTCCCCAACAGGCTTGCGTCATGCGGGGTTTGCATCGGTTCTACCTGAGTCCATGATCATCAATGTTTCCAGTGATTTCTCCCCTATTCGCAAAGAAATGGAAATCAAACAGATCTTAACCCAGCAAAAACCAGATGCCATTTTTGCCTCCGATGATTTGACGGCGATCTTGATCATGAAAGTCGCTAGAGAATTAGATATTCAGATTCCTCAGGATTTGAAAGTGATTGGTTATGATGGAACCCAGTTCATCGAGACCTATACACCTGAACTGACAACCATCCAACAACCCCTCAAAGACATTGCTATTCTCATGGTGGATCTTTTACTCCAAAAGATCGAAGGAAAAAAAGTAGCGACTACCGGTTATTTCTTGCCCGTTAGTCTCCACTCTGGAAAAAGTGTCTAAAAGCAGTATCCCCTCAGTAGAAACTGTGGGGATATTTTTTACCAAAAAAAGAGCCAGTAGGCTCTTTTTACTTATTCTTCTGTCACAAATTGACTGAGGACACCGTTGACAAATCGTGAAGAGGTTTCATCCGAAAAGGCCTTGGCCAATTCCACCGCTTCATTGACTGCGACGATCTGTGGTGTATCAAACTCTGTCATTTCATAAATTCCCAGACGAAGGATATTTTTCTCTACCAAGGTCAAGCGCTCAACAGTCCAGCCGGTTTTCAAATGTTGACCGATTTGTTGGTCTAGTTGATCTTTTGACTGATAGACACCCGTCACGAGATTCATGAGAAAGGCAGGAAGATCGACTTCTTTGTCTTCTGCTAGGTCCTTGTCATGTAGATAAGCAAAGTGACAAGCTTCAACAATGTCTCCATCGTATTCCAAGGCCATCAAGGCTTGGAAGGCGCGCTCACGCAAATCTCGACGTGATTCTAATAAAATTTCATCAGTCATTGAGGAAGTCCTCATTAAACAAGTCTTTCAAGTCTGGTTTTGGAGATTTTTCCGTTGCGATACCGACAACGTGAATGTTGACAGCATCCAAGGTTACATCTGCCATATCATAAACCGCAGACTTGACCGCCTTTTGAATCGCTACAGCGACAGATGGCACAGCAACTCCGTACTCCAAATAGAGATAGATGTCTACTGAAACTTGACCATCTTCTTCCGTATGAAGGTAGACGCCACGTCCAAGTGAGCGTTTGGACAAGCTATCTGAAACACTCTTGTTTTCAAGCGAATAGACACCCTCTACTTTTGCTGTCGCAATCGCAATAATTTTTTCTAATACACGTGGTGCAATAACGATGTCACCAAATTGTTCAGTTGCCATAGAAGTTCCTTTCTATTTGACACCCTGAGATGTCTCTTATGCACGAGAAACGTAAGTTCCTTCAGCTGTATTGATAATCAATTTTTGTCCTGCTTCGATGAAGTCTGGAACGTTTACCACAAGGCCAGTTTCCATTGTAGCTGGTTTACCAGAACCTGTCACAGTAGCACCTTTGATAGATGGTTGAGTTTCTGCAACAGTCAATTCAACAGTTGTAGGAACTGTTACACCGATTACTTCGCTTCCGTAGAATTGAATTTTTACTTCTGAGTTTTCAAGGATGTAAAGCAATTCTTGTTCTACGTTCACAACTGGAATTTCATATTGGTCATATGTTTCAGTGTTCATGAAGTAGGCTGTATCATCCATTTTGTACAAGTATTGAGCTGGAACAGTTTCGATAATCGCTTGTTCAAATTTTTCTTCTGGACGGTAGCTTGTATCAAATGTTGAACCAGTACGGACATCACGCAATTTCATACGCATGATAGTGTTTCCTTTACCTGGTTTGTGGTGGCTAGCTTCCAAAACGCGGATCAATTTTCCGTCAGCTGTTTCAAAAGTCATACCAGCTTTCAATTTACTTGCTTCGATCATGTTTTATTACCTCTTTTTTAAAAATAGATTACTCTTTATTGTAACACACTATTTGATTTTTCTCAAACAGCAATTTTCTCTTTTTAGGAAGGCTAGAAGGCGGAGAGAGATTGCAGGAACGAGCCCTTAAAATATCTATATTTCCAACTCCATCTTCTCTATTCCTTATTGGTCCACAGGCACAATGTTGCCATCAGCATCTTTGGTGACATGGACATATTTGCCATCTACTTCGATGTAGAAGGTATGAGGCTTGTCTTGCGCTGGAGAGGCTTGTTTTTGAAGGTCATTGCCAAGGGCTTGACCCAAGTTCATCCCCATGATCATGTTCATGCCATTACCACCTTCATTTTTAGCAGCTGCGACCAAGGCTTCATTGCGAGCACGACGTTCTTCGATTTCAATGGTATTGTACTTCATCGCTGCCAATTCACTGTCCAGTTTATTGACCTTGGCCATACTGTCTGCATCGTAGCTCAAATCTTCGATGAGGACATTGGTTAATTCGATACCATATAATTCTGTCCAAGTCTTGTTGACTTCGCGTTTTGCAACTTCATTGAAGACGTCTTGGTCTGCATTGATATTGTAAATATCCGCTTTATTTTCTGCTGTATATTTTGAAATGGCCACTGCAATTTTTGGAGCCAGATTTTGGCGCAAGGTTCCCTGAGCCACATCTTCCAAGGTAAATGGCTTATCTGCAGTGATTTGACGACTGACTGCACTGATGTAAAAGAGTACAGGATCTGCTACTTTAACATCATAAAGACCATAAAAACGAATACTAAGAAGTTGTTGGTAACGGTCGCTAAAATACTCGACTGGATTTTGAGTGCCAAATTTATTTCCTGTAAAAGGTTGCATCCGCACAAAAATAATTTCTTGTTGGGTGACCACTTGGCCTCCAAATGAGAAACGATTCTTGAACTGATCCCACGTTCCTTTCACACCACCCTTTTCAAACAACCAGGCATTTTCACCGGCTTGCCATTCGTGGCTCCCTGCTTCTAGAAGGTCTCCTAGAAACGTTCCATTATTGACCAAGAGAGCAACATATCCTTGGGGAACGATGACAACAGAGCCATCTGTCAATAGACCTGTATTTTGGTTGCTCTGACGAGAGCGCCCATCTGGATCTTTGGTCAAGAGCTGTCCCTTAATGGCCAAAGCTGTTGCTGGAACAGCTTCCGGCAAGGTAATGGCTTCCTTAAATTTACTATCTTGAAAACTTGAAATGCCCGCTGAAAGGGCTGCTTTAATAAATCCCATACATTCTCCTATCTGTAGAATTCAATTTCATCCACAACTTCGTAGACATCCAAGACCCAATCTTTTGGATTGTGCTTCAAGGATGCTTGGCAATATTCACACTTGTCGATTGAATCAATCGTCAATGGCGCACCACAGTTCGGACAATGATCACTAACGACTTCTGAATTCTTAATGATCTCTGTCTGCGCTCCATGTTCACGGAGGAAGACCATGCGGTAAACAGTAAAGAGATCTTTGGTTGGATCCCCTTCGATCACACGACCCGTTTCATCATTTCGGATGTAATCTCTCATTGTCGATGACAGAATGACTTCGATGCGGTCATTACCATCTGGATTTTCGATAAAGTCTTTGATCTTCGAATCTTCCACACGCACGCGCTCAAGAACATTGGTTGTTTTGGCGCGAATATGCTCTTGCAACTGCGTCAAGTGTTGCTCATAAAGACTCGTACTTTCTAGATTCCGCACGGAATTCCAATCTTTTTCTGTCCAGGCAGACTGCAATTGAAGATAAACCAGCTTAACTTGCGACAAGAAGCGGTCTTCATCAAACATTGGATCCAGTTTACGGATGCGACGAATCGCTTCATAGTTGTTCTCAATTGGTCGACCAGCCCGTTCTTCGGTTGTCCGTTTTGGACCACTATTTGAATAGGACGAATCATCACTCTCATTAGCCTCTTTTGCAATATTATAGACAAATCCAATCAATCCAATGATGGCGACAACTGCTACCGCCCCACCAGAGTCTGATCCAGAACTAGAACTGTAGCTACTGGATCCACCAGACCAGCTACTGCCACCAGACCAGCTACTTCCCCCTCCAGACCAGCTACTACCACCACCACCGCCAGAATGAATAGTGCTACTACCACCACTATGCGTATTGCCGACACCAGCATGAGCAGAAGGAGCAAATGCAAATAGAAGGGCTACTAGAAGAATTCCCAATACTAAAATTCGTTTTTTCATAGGCCTCATTTCTTATCTTTGTTTGTTACACAGGGGTTAAGAAAATACTGTCTATTTTATAGGACAATCAATTCTTTAGGAGCAAGAGTCAAGACTTCACAGCCAGTTTCTGTAATCAAGAGGTCATCTTCGATCCGCACGCCAGAGAGACCTTCGATATAAATACCTGGCTCATCTGTTAAGACCATACCTGCTTGAATCGCTTCTTTAGACGTTTGGCTGAAGTATGGTTCTTCGTGGATATCTAGCCCAATTCCATGACCGATTCCATGAGTAAAGTATTGACCATAGCCGGCTGCCTCGATCACATCACGTGGGATTTTATCAAAATCACGGAAGCCAAGTCCATCTTTAGCCGCAGCAATCAAGGCTTGATTGGCTTTCAAAACGGTTTCGTAAATTTCTCTTTCCTTGTCGCTGACATGTCCTGCATAGATAGTCCGTGTCATATCGCTAACATAGTGATTATACAAGCAACCAAAATCAAGGGTCAAGGCATCTCCTGCTGAAATGACCCGATCACTTGGAGTCGCGTGAGGCATGGCAGAGCGTTCACCAGCTGCTGAAATAATATCGAAAGATACACCAGAAGCTCCTAACTCCCGCATTCTAAAATCGAGGAAAGTTGCTGCTTCCAACTCTGTCGTTTTCCCTACCTTGATATAGTCTAAAATATCATGGAAGGCTTGGTCAGAGATGCTACAAGCTTTTTTAATGGCCGCAATCTCCGTTTCATCCTTAATCAAGCGCAATTCCATGACAAAGTTCGCTAGGGATTGAAGGCTGATGCCACTGAAAACAGAAGCCATGCGGGCATGGTAGGCCACCGTCACTTCGTCCTCAAAACCAAGTTCTTTGATTCCAAGGTCCTTAACGATCTCTGCAGCTGCAGTCAACTCATCGCGGGTTTCCACAATCTCTACAAAGGGGAAACAAGTCGCATGGGCATGGATGGTGTAGCGCGAATCTGTAAAGAGTACCACGCGTTCTTCTGTCACCAAAGCGGTCCCGTTTGAACCCCAGAAATTGGTTAAATAATAAACATTTTTCAAATTGTTAATCAATACCGCTTTGAGGTTTTGGGCTTTCATTTTGTTTCTTAAGTTGCTGATCCGTTGATTCATTGTAATTTTCCTTTCAAATATTGTCCTGTGTAGCTAGCAGGATTTGCTGCTACTTCTTCTGGTGTTCCGGTCGCAATAATGGTTCCGCCACCGACACCGCCTTCGGGTCCTAAATCGATGATATGGTCTGCTGTCTTAATGACATCCAAATTGTGCTCAATCACAAGGACCGTATTGCCATCATCCACAAACCGCTCTAAGACTTTGATCAAGCGAGAAATGTCTTCGGTATGGAGTCCGGTCGTTGGTTCATCCAAGATATAGAAGGATTTTCCTGTAGAGCGCTTGTGCAATTCAGAAGCCAACTTCATCCGCTGCGCTTCCCCACCTGAAAGGGTGGTCGCTGGTTGCCCCAGCGTTACATAGCCCAAGCCCACATCCTGGATGGTCTTGAGTTTGCGTTCAATTTTTGGAATGTGCTTGAAGAATTCAACTGCCTTGTTGACCGTCATATCCAGCACTTCTGCGATATTTTTTTCCTTGTAGTGGACTTCGAGAGTCTCACTATTGTAACGACGTCCATGGCAGACTTCACAAGGAACGAAGACATCTGGCAAGAAGTGCATTTCAATCTTGATGATCCCATCTCCTGAGCAGGCTTCACAACGCCCGCCCTTGACATTGAAACTAAAGCGGCCTTTTTTATAGCCCCGAATTTTGGCTTCATTGGTCTGAGCAAAGAGATCGCGAATGTCATCGAAGACGCCTGTATAGGTCGCTGGATTGGAACGAGGAGTCCGACCAATCGGGCTTTGATCAATGTCGATCAAGCGATCGATATGCTCAATCCCCTGAATCGTCTTGTATTTCCCTGGTTTTTCCGAATTGCGGTTGAGCTTTTGAGCGATGGCTTTTTTCAAGATGCCATTGATCAAGGTCGATTTTCCAGAACCGGAAACTCCAGTGACTGCGATGAATTTTCCTAGAGGAAAGCGTGCTGTGATGTCTTGTAAGTTATTCTCACTGGCCCCCGTAATTTCAATATAGCGACCATTCCCCGAACGGCGCTCTGTCGGAACCGGAATCTTGCGCTTGCCGGACAAATACTGGCCAGTGATGGATTTGCTGTTGCGTGCTACCTGCTTTGGAGTTCCTGCTGCAACGATCTCTCCCCCAAAGACACCGGCACCTGGGCCGACGTCGATCAGGTAGTCTGCCTCTCTCATGGTATCTTCATCATGTTCGACGACGATCAAGGTGTTGCCTAAATCGCGCATCTTCTTGAGACTGGCGATCAGGCGGTCATTGTCCCTTTGGTGGAGGCCGATAGACGGCTCATCCAAGATATAAAGGACACCAGAGAGGTTGGAACCGATCTGGGTTGCCAAGCGAATGCGCTGGCTTTCTCCACCTGATAAGGTCCCAGCAGATCGTGACAAGGTCAAGTAATTGAGCCCCACATTGTTTAAGAAGGTCAAGCGATCCTTGATCTCTTTTAGGATCGGTCTTGCAATCGTAGCTTCATTGTCTGTTAAGATCAACTGATCTACGGCTTTTAAGTGGTCCGCAATCGATAGATCTGACACTTCCCCGATATGCATCCCCTTTTCTCCTCCGACACGAACAGAGAGAGCTTGGTCATTGAGACGGTAGCCATGGCAGGTCGCACAGGTCAATTCGTTCATATAAGAGCGCATTTGGTTGCGGGTGAAATCACTATTGGTCTCACGGAAACGACGGTGAATATTGTTTACGACCCCTTCAAAAGGAATCTCAATATCGCGAACCCCACCAAACTCATTTTCATAGTGGAAGTGGAATTCCTTCCCGTTTGACCCATAGAGGACCAAGTCCTTTTCTTCTTGAGAAAAATCGGAAAAAGGTCGGTCCATATCAACGCCAAAATGGATCATGGCTTGCTCCAACATCTGTGGATAGTAGTTGGAAGAGATCGGATTCCAAGGAGCAAGTGCTCCTTCACGAAGTGTTAAGCGATCATCTGGCACCACCAAATCCAAGTCCACCTCTAGCTTAATGCCCAGCCCATCACAGTCTGGACAAGATCCGAAAGGCGCATTGAAAGAAAAGAGGCGGGGCTCTAATTCAGGAACGGTAAAGCCACAGACTGGACAAGCATAATGCTCAGAAAAGAGTAGCTCCTTGCCATCCATGGTATCAATCACCACATAACCATCCGCAATCCGAAGGGCTGCTTCAATCGAATCAAAGAGCCGCGAGCGAATGCCCTCTTTGATCACGATTCGGTCCACCACCACTTCAATCGTGTGCTGCTTGCTTTTAGATAGTTCTGGAACCTCTGTCACATCATAGATCTCACCATCGACCCTCACCCGGACATAGCCGTCTTTTTGCACCTTTTCAATGATATTCTTGTGCTGGCCTTTTTTCTTGCGAATAATAGGAGCTAGAATTTGCAGGCGTTGGCGCTCTGGTAATTCCAAGACTTGATCGACAATTTGCTCAACCGAAGAAGCCGTAATCGCTCCATGCCCATTGATACAATAAGGCGTCCCTACACGCGCATAGAGCAAGCGCAGGTAGTCATTGATCTCTGTTGCCGTCCCTACTGTAGAACGGGGGTTTTTACTGGTCGTTTTTTGGTCGATGGAAATAGCTGGACTCAAGCCGTCAATGGAGTCCACATCTGGTTTTTCCATATTTCCCAAGAACTGCCGGGCATAGGCCGATAAGCTCTCTACGTAGCGGCGCTGACCTTCTGCATAGAGGGTATCAAAGGCCAGACTGGACTTTCCAGATCCAGACAAACCCGTCACCACGACTAATTTGTCCCGTGGAATTTCCACGTCTATATTTTTTAAATTATGGGCGCGTGCCCCATGAATGACAATTTTATCTTGCATATTCTTACTCTAATCACCTTTTTGTTAACCTCCATTATAACAAATTTTTTAGTATTCTTTTATCCAAAACCGTCCTTTTTCTGATATAATGTTAAGGTGTAAAAAAACAAGGGGAGGCACCATGAAACAGGTCTTTTTATCGACAACGACTGAATTTAAGGAAATAGAGACGCTGGAACCCGGTAGCTGGATCAACCTTGTTAACCCTTCTCAAAGTGAATCGATGGAAATCGCCTCTGCTTTTAATATCGATATTGCAGACTTACGGGCACCACTCGATGCGGAAG
>ERZ1699244.70-NODE-70-length-43997-cov-5.842512_pt1 | contig 43997 bp, 31 predicted proteins | sample MGYA00581534_ERZ1699244 | MGnify/ENA primary metagenome ERZ1699244 (study PRJEB42319, sample SAMD00040331) | human oral metagenome | material: saliva | host: Homo sapiens | study: EMG produced TPA metagenomics assembly of PRJDB4115 data set (Metgenomic analysis of...
TCACAAGGATGCTGTCTTGATCAGAGAACTCTCCAAGGTAACGACCATGGTCTTCGTAGTTGATACGGTTGACATCTGGGTCGAACCACACCTTACGTCCACCCAATGTAGAGTGTCCGTGGCTCTTGAGTGAGATACGATGAATACTCTCTTTGGTCAGCAGATTACCCTTTGCAGCACGTCCCTTAATGAGAATACTTGCAAAGTCACGCTCCATGAAGATGTTTTGCTTCTTCTTATCTGGGTTCGGATCGAGTGTAATCTTTATCAACTCAGCCTCGCCATTAGGGTTAGCGGTGAAATAATTGATTCTTGAACCCGGCGTACCGAGAGTTACGTCGTATTCCTTATCACGTGTGATAGAAGTCACGTTGAAGCGTTTGATATAGTAAGGTCCCGTCTTTCCGTCACGATAAACGACGTTATAAATCGTACGCTTATCGTTCTTCTTAAACACCTGTACGTGAAGTACACCCTTACCCACAAACACCTTGTCGGCAATTCGGATTACCTTATACTTACCATCACGGTAGAAGATAATCACGTCATCAAGGTCAGAGCAGTTCTGAACGAACTCTGCCTTCTTAAGACCCGTACCAATGAAACCTTCCTGACGGTCAATATATAATTTCTCGTTGGCATCTACCACCTTAGCAGCAACGATAGTGTCGAAGCTCTTAATCTCTGTACGACGTGGATGGTCGCTTCCGTATTTCTCTTTCAAGTGTGTGAACCACTCGATAGTGACGCGAACCATCTCGCTAAGGTCCTTGTCAATCTCGGCAATCTCTGCCTTAATCTTCTGAATCAGTTCGTCAGCCTTATCCTTATTGAACTTCAAAATGCGCTGCATCTTAATTTCCAAAAGGCGGATGATGTCGTCACGTGTCACCTCACGGATAAACGTCTTCTTATATGGCTCGAGTTTTGAGTCAACGAAGCTCACAACTTCATCAATATCCTTAGCTGTTTCGAACTTACGCTCCTTATAGATACGGTCCTCGATGAAGATACGTTCAAGCGAGTTGTAGAACAACTGTTCCTCTAATTCATGCTTGCGAATCTCTAACTCTAACTTCAATAAAGCCTTCGTATGTTCGGCAGAATTGCGCAATACATCTGATATCGTCAAGAACTCTGGTTTGTTGTCTCGGATGACACAGCAGTTTGGCGAAATGTTTATCTCGCAATCAGTGAAAGCATAGAGGGCATCAATAGTCTTGTCGCTTGACGTACCCGGTGTAAGATGAAGTTGAATCTCCACCTCCGAAGCAGTCATGTCCTCTACTCTTCGAATCTTCAGTTTGCCTTTCTCAACAGCCTTCGTAATAGACTCTTGAAGCGTGTTAGCGGTCTTTGTAAAAGGAACCTCACGGATGACGAGGGTTTTATTATCGAGCTTCTCAACCTTTGCACGTACCTTCAGAACACCACCACGCTGACCATCATTATACTTCGATACATCAATGCTACCACCTGTTGGGAAGTCTGGATAGAGGTTAAACTCCTCACCACGCAGATAGCTGATAGCTGCATCGCAGATGTCGTTGAGGTTATGTGGAAGAATCTTGGATGACAAGCCTACAGCGATACCTTCAGCACCCTGTGCTAAAAGCAGTGGGAACTTCACAGGAAGCGTAATCGGCTCTTTGTTTCTTCCGTCATAAGAAAGTTGCCATTCTGTTGTCTTCGGATTGAATACAGTCTCTAAGGCAAACTTTGATAGGCGCGCCTCAATGTATCGTGGCGCAGCAGCACGGTCACCAGTGAGAATGTTTCCCCAGTTACCCTGCATGTCGATGAGTAGGTCTTTCTGTCCTAACTGCACCAAGGCGTCACCAATAGAGGCATCACCATGTGGGTGAAATTGCATCGTATGACCTACGATGTTTGCTACCTTATTGTATCGTCCATCATCCATTCGTTTCATAGAGTGGAGAATACGGCGTTGTACAGGCTTCAAGCCGTCCTCGATATGAGGTACGGCACGTTCCAAGATTACGTAGCTGGCGTAATCTAAGAACCAGTTTTTGTACATGCCAGAGAGATGATGTACGGCAGAGGCATCAAACCTATCGGCAGGTTTATAATCGGAATGGGAATCCTGTTCCTGAGTCTCTTCCTCAGGAGTCTGTCCATTCAAGTCTTTTATTTCGTCATCCATATAGTTCTTGTTTTATCACTTAAAGAAGCAAGCTTCATAAGACTGCAAATGTACGAAAAAAAAAGTAAATAGGCAAATTATAGCTTATTCAAGTGTTGGATTTGGTTTTCTGTTTGTAGCCTACTCTTGTTTCACTCGTCTTATAGCCCTTTTTCAAGCCAAATGGGTTGTTATCATCTGAATAGATAACCCCTCTCAATGATTGAACTGAGCCTCCGCACCATTGGTGCGGGGCGTTAGCACGCATGGTGCGGAGGCTTAACACCATTCGTGTTGGGCATTAATAAGTCTGTTGGAAATGTAAGAAAAGTTTGTGGTTGTCGGCACATTACTATATCGTGAAGTGTTATTAACGAGATAGCATAACCTCAAGTAAATCAAAGGACAGACTTATGAATAATCGATTTAGTATAAAGTTTCGTGGTAAACCTGTTCTTATTCGGCTAAAAAAGCGTAACTTTGCGGTAAAAATTAAGGTATAAATAGATAATTATGGCACAAGAGGATGTTTTCAAGAAGATTGTAAGCCACTGTAAAGAGTATGGTTTCGTCTTCCCAAGTAGTGATATTTATGATGGTTTGGCAGCTGTTTATGACTACGGTCAGAATGGTGTTGAGCTGAAAAACAATATCAAACAGTATTGGTGGCAGTCAATGGTATTGCTGCATAGCAATATTGTTGGTATCGATGCCTCTATCTTTATGCACCCTACAGTATGGAAAGCAAGTGGCCACGTTGATGCTTTCAACGACCCATTGATTGACAACCGCGACTCAAAGAAGCGTTATCGTGCTGATAACCTTATCGAGGATCAGATTGGTAAATACGAGGAGAAGATAGAGAAGGAAGTAGCTAAGGCTGCTAAGAAGTTCGGCGAGTCTTTCGATGAGGCTAAGTTCCGTGAGACTAACCCACGCGTTCTTGAAAATCAGAAGAAGCGTGACGACCTTCATGCACGCTATACCGAGGCTATGCAAGGACCAGACTTGGAGGCTTTGAAGCAGATTATTCTTGACGAGGGTATAGTAGATCCAATCAGTGGTACAACTAACTGGACAGACGTTCGTCAGTTCAATCTTATGTTCTCTACTGAGGTGGGTGCATCTGCCGATGCTACTAACAAGATTTATCTGCGTCCAGAGACAGCACAGGGTATCTTCGTAAACTTCCTCAACGTACAGAAGACTGGTCGTATGAAGTTGCCTTTCGGTATCTGTCAGATTGGTAAGGCCTTCCGTAACGAGATTGTTGCACGTCAGTTTGTCTTCCGTATGCGTGAGTTCGAACAGATGGAGATGCAGTTCTTCTGCCAGCCAGGAACCGAGATGAAGTGGTTTGAATATTGGAAGAAGCATCGTTTGGCATGGCATGAGGGTCTTGGTATGGGTGATGAAAACTATCGTTTCCACGATCACGAGAAGTTGGCTCACTATGCTAATGCAGCAACAGATATCGAGTTCCATATGCCATTCGGCTTCAAGGAGGTTGAGGGTATTCACTCACGTACTAACTTTGACCTTTCTCAGCATGAGAAGTATTCTGGTCGTCAGGTAAAGTACTTCGATCCAGAACGCAATGAGAACTATACTCCATACGTAGTAGAAACATCTATTGGTGTTGACCGTATGTTCCTTTCTGTTATGTGTCACAGCTATACAGAGGAGGCATTGGAGAACGGTTCAAGTCGTGTTGTCTTGAAGTTGCCAGAGCCATTGGCACCTGTTAAGTGTGCAGTTCTTCCTTTGGTTAACAAGGATGGTCTGCCAGAGAAGGCACAGGAGATTGTGAACAGTCTGAAGTTCCATTTCAATACACACATGGAGGCTAAGGACTCTATTGGTAAGCGTTACCGTCGTCAGGATGCTATCGGTACTCCTTTCTGTGTGACAGTAGATGGCGATACTTTGACAGATAATACTGTTACATTGCGTTATCGTGATTCTATGAAGCAGGAGCGTGTGCCAGTTGAGAAGTTGCGTGAGATTATTGAAGACCGCGTATCTATCACTTCTCTGCTGAAGAAGATTGATATTGACTAATTAAAAGAAGGATAGCAGAGTAGGCTTTTTAGAATCTAATAGAGTAACAAGATTCTTTATTGTTTCTAATAATCCCACTCCGCTATCCCTTTCTGATTTAAATAAAAGACTATGACAAAGAATATAAAGATGCTTATTCGTCGTGCTGCAAGTGTCTTCTGCTTGGGCGGAATGCTGCTTTCTGCAGGTCTCTTTACCTCTTGTACGGAGAAAGATAACACTGTAGAGGAATTTGCTAATTGGCAGTCGAAGAACGAAACTTATTGGAATAAGCTTTATACTGCGACACAGCAGAAAATTAAAAGTGGGGACACTTCTTGGAAGATAATACTTAATTATACTTTTCAAAATCAGAAACAGACTTCTGGTTCTGCACTGACTTATAGTCCTGAGGATTATATCATCGCACATGTAGAGCAGGCTGGGGCAGGCACAGCAAGTCCGTTGTATTCTGATTCTGTGTCTATGCACTATATGGGTCGTCTGATTCCATCTACGACTTATACGTCAGGGCTTATCTTTGATAAGTCATGGTCGAATAATACTTTCAATGCAACAACATCACGTCCAGCACATAGCAACCTTGGTCTGACCTACAATTCAGAGGGTAAGGCGGTAAGTCTTGTCGATGGATTTACAACAGTTTTGATGTCAATGCATCGTGGTGACCATTGGACAGTATATATTCCTTATCAGTTGGGTTATGGTGCGAGTGCTTCGGGTATGGTGCCAGCTTACTCAACGCTTATCTTCGACTTACGATTGGTTGACTTCTCTCACCCTGGTACTAAGTTGAAAGATTCATAATTTAAGGTGTATTGTCATAGCCTTTTTGAAAGGTCTGAATGACCTTTAATCTTATAGGTAGGGACACAAGTTCCCGTGTGTTCGACTCAATAATAGCAGTGAACAGACGGGAGCAAGGTCCCTATTTTACTTTTAATAATTCGATATTCTTAGCGAGGGGCTTTTGTTTACTATCTCTCTTTAAGCTCTCATTATTTATTATTCTGTTTCTCATTTATTCCAAATTATAGTTTCCCGTGCGTATATCCTTTAGTAAGTCTGTTACTGAAAGTCTTCTTGCCAAGATTCGTAGTGGTGAGATGATGAGCAGGAATGAGAAGTTTAATCTCATTATCCAACTCAGTATCCCATCTATCTTAGCGCAGGTGACGACAGTTCTAATGTTCTATATTGATGCGGGAATGGTGGGCTCGTTGGGTGCTGAACCATCAGCAGCTATTGGACTTGTCGAACCAGCGACATGGCTTTTCTTCTCTTTAGTGAGTGCAGTGACAATGGGCTTTTCAGTTCAGGTAGCTCACTTTATTGGCGCTAACGACTTTGTAAAGGCGCGTGCGGTGATGCGTCATGGCTATATCTTCGGACTATGCTTCGCATTGCTTTTGTTGCTGATAACTTTTCTTATTGGTTCTCGCCTTCCTGTATGGTTGGGTGGTGGTACTGATATCCAGCATGATGCAACTGTTTATTTCCTTATCTTCTCTCTAATTATTCCCTTCCACCTTATTGAATATATGTCAGCAGCTATGCTGAAGGTGTCGGGTGATATGCGTCGTCCGAGTTTTATGGCGATATTAATGTGTGTGTTGGATGTGATTTTCAATTACTTCTTTATTTTTCCTACACGCACAGTTTCTCTTTTTGGAGTAGAGGTGACGATGCCGGGTTTGGGTGAAGGTGTGGCTGGTGCAGCTCTTGGAAGTCTTTTATCCTTCGTTTGTGTAGCACTTCCATTGGCTTATTATGCAATCTTTCGCAGTCCTATCTTAGCTTGGAAACAGGACATTGAACGGTTTGTTTGGCGTTGGCAATATATATGGAATGCAATGAAGATAGGTGCACCGATGGCGTTACAATATCTTCTGATGAATGGTGCACAATTGGTTTCTACAATGATTGTAGCTCCTTTGGGTAACATCGCTATCGCAGCGCATTCGTTTGCGATTACCGCAGAGAGTCTTTGTTACATGCCAGGACATGGTATTAGTGAGGCTGCCACAACATTGGTGGGGCAGAGTGTAGGTGCAGATAGGCGTGACCTTCATCGTAGTTTTGCGTGGATGACTGTGTCGCTTGGTATGGTAGTCATGGCATTTATGGGTATTGTGATGTATATCTTTGCTCCAGAAATGATTGGCTTATTGTCTCCTGTGGCTGACATCCAGGTTTTGGGAACTTCTGTTCTTCGTATTGAAGCCTTTGCCGAACCATTCTTTGCTGCAGCTATTGTTGCTTATAGTGTCTGTATAGGAGCAGGCGATACGCTGAAGCCATCCTTAATAAACTTGGGTAGTATGTGGCTTATCCGTCTGACCTTGGCTTATGCACTGGCAACACAGTACGGTCTTCGTGGTGTCTGGTTTGCTATGGCTGTTGAACTCTCTCTCCGTGGAATGATGTTTATCTTCTATCTTTTCAAGCGTCTTCGACGAACATAACTGTCATAGGGTGAGGGATAAAAGTGGGTAGTAGTCTTTCTTATAAAGTCTTTTTTCTTTTTATAAAAGTGAAGAATTGCAATTTCTTTTCATGAAAAGAATAATTATTTTCATGAAGAAAAATATTTCTTTTCATGTAAATAATTTATTATTTTCATGACTGTAATTTACTTCTGATGGTAAGAATAAAGGTTGCATGCCCCATACTTCATGAAAATGCTTGGTAAAAACCTACTGATTTCATCTCTAATCTGTATGGAATATGCGGATTGTTGTATATTAGTTTCTTCTATATATATAATAAGGTGAAGTAATCCAGCTATGACCGATATGTCAAAATAGCAATAAAATATGGTGTAGAATATGTGTTTTTAATGCTATTTTTAAAGGGGAGTGTTAAAACGCAAATTTACCTCTTTAGAGATATTTTATTGCCCAAAACAGTTAAAAAGATGTTGAAAAACCACTTTTTTACCTAAAAATTAGATTTTTTTCTATGAAATAATGTAGTCTATTCAAAAAAAGTGCTATCTTTGCAAACCGAATATAATTAAGTCGCTAAAATTAACAGAATTAATATTAAGCATTTATGAAAAAGTTTTTGATTGCACTTTCGATGCTCGCTATGGGTATCACAAGTACACAGGCTCAGGTAGCTTACGAGAAGGCTAAGGCATTTGACAACGTTTACCTCGGTGTAGAGGGTGGTGTTACTGGTCCTCTTAATTTCAAACATTTTGCTCCAGTTAACCCTGCAGCAGGTCTTAAGCTCGGTAAGCAGTTCAGCCCAGTTTATGGTGCAAACCTCGAGGGTCTCGCATTCTTCGGTGATAACCGTTGGCAGACAGGTTCTTTAGGTTTCTCTAACAGTCACACAATTGTTCGTGCCATCAACCTCGGTTTGAACGGTACTATCAACTTCACAAACCTTTTCTGCGAGTACAACCCAGATCGTCGTTTCGAGGTAGGTGCTGAGGCAGGTATCGGTTACTGGATCACTTATGGTGACAAGCACATCATTCAGACTAATAATGTTGGTGATGATACAGAGTTGACAGCTAAGACTGGTCTTACTTTCGCTTACAACCTCGGTGAGAAGAGAGCATGGCAGCTTTATGTAGAGCCAGCTGTTCTCTGGAACCTTACACATGGTCCTGGCGATGCTGTACAGTTCGGTAAGCAGGCTGCTCAGCTTGGTCTCTTCGTAGGTCTTAACTACAAGTTCAAGACTTCTAACGGTACACACAACTTCAAGGTTTGGAATGTTGGTCAGTTGAACGATGAGATTAACTCTCTCCGTGATCAGCTTAACGCTAAGCCAAAGGAGGTTGTTAAGGAGGTTGAGGTTGTTAAGGAAGTTATTAAGGAGGTTCCTGCACAGACAACTCAGACTCTCTGCATTGACAACTTGGTATTCGTAACATTCGCTCAGGGTAAGTACTTCCTCACAAACGAGGCTAAGAAGGCTCTTGATGATGTTAAGGCTGGCCGTCACGTACAGATCGTAGGTACAGCTTCTCCAGAGGGTCCAAAGGCACTCAACGATCGCCTCTCTCAGAACCGTGCAGACGTTGTTGCTAAGTATCTCCAGAACCGTGGTGTCATCGTTGACGAGGCTAAGGGTCAGGGCGTACAGGGCGTAACTTCTAACCGTTTGGCTGTTGTTTACGTTAAGTAATTAAGCTACCAATTAGCTAACCTTAATAAGGTTGGTTGACTGAAATAATAAACAGGGATGAATCTTTAAGGTTTGTCCCTGTTTTTTTATGTCTTGTTTATTCGTTTATTACCTGTAATGCTTTATTTATCTGTGTAAGAAAAAATATATCGAGCTGTGAAACTGGGTGTCATTTGTAAATTAGACCATAAATAATAGAATACCTCTCTGTTTTATTTTGCCCTTTAATCAATTTAGCGTACCTTTGCATTGATTTCATGTTATTTGATAATGTCAAAGGAAAATAGATTCGACCTTTTAAATAAAATACAATCGCCTGCAGACTTGCGTAAGCTTTCTTTGGATGATTTGCCAAAGTTATGTCAGCAGTTGCGGAAGGATATCATAGAAGAGGTTGCCGTTAATCCAGGTCATCTTGGCTCCAGCTTAGGTGCAACTGAAATAACGGTGGCGTGCCACTATGTTTTTAATACTCCAGAAGATCGTATCGTATGGGATGTCGGTCATCAAGCATACGGCCATAAGATTTTGACGGGTCGTCGTGAGAACTTCTGTAATAACCGTAAGTTAAATGGTTTGATGCCATTCCCTTCTCCTTTTGAGAGCGAGTATGATACCTTTACTTGTGGACATGCCTCTAACTCTATCTCGGCTGCCTTGGGCATGGCTGTTGCTTCTAACCTTACGAAGCAGCATCGTCATGTCGTTGCTATTATTGGCGATGGAGCTATGAGTGGTGGTTTGGCTTTCGAGGGTCTGAACAATGTTTCCAGCCAACCTAATGACTTGCTTATCATTCTTAATGACAATGATATGTCTATTGATAGGGCAGTGGGTGGTATGGAACAGTACTTGTTGAAGCTTGACACCAACGAGACATACAATCGTTTACGCTTCAAGGCGTCACAATGGCTGCATGATAAAGGCTTATTGAATGATGAACGTCGAAAGGGTTTACTGCGTTTTAATAATGCTCTTAAGTCAGCCTTAGCACATCAGCAGAATATGTTCGAAGGTATGAATATTCGTTACTTCGGACCTTTTGATGGGAATAATGTTGAAGAGTTGGTTCGTATTCTTCGTCAGTTGAAAGATATGAAGGGACCAAAACTACTCCATTTACACACCAAGAAGGGTAAGGGATATGAACCGGCTGAGAAGAGTGCGACGGTATGGCATGCTCCAGGTAAGTTTGACCCAGAGACAGGTGAGCGTATTGTGCAAGACTCTAGCAATGAACCACCTAAGTTTCAAGATGTATTTGGAAAGACGCTATTAGAACTTGCAAAGAAGAATCCTCGTATTGTTGGTGTTACACCTGCCATGCCGACGGGTTGTTCTATGAACATAATGATGAAGGCTATGCCTGACCGTACCTTCGATGTGGGTATTGCGGAGGCACATGCAGTCACTTTCTCAGCTGGTATGGCAAAGGATGGTTTACAGCCTTTCTGTAATATTTATAGTGCCTTCTCACAGCGTGCATATGATAGTATTATCCACGATGCAGCTATACTTAACCTTCCTGTAGTCCTTTGTTTGGATCGTGCTGGATTGGTCGGTGAAGATGGTGCGACGCATCATGGTGCTTTTGATATGGCTTTCTTGCGTCCAATTCCTAATCTTACCATCGCCTCTCCGATGGACGAACGTGAACTTCGTAGATTGATGTACACGGCACAGTTGCCTGATAAGGGAACTTTTGTGATTCGTTATCCACGTGGTAATGGTGTTTTAACTGATTGGGAGTGTCCGCTGAAAGAGATAGAGGTAGGAACAGGACGTCGTCTTCATGATGGCTGGGATGTTGCTGTATTGAGTATCGGACCTATTGGTAATGATGTTGAAAAGGCTATAAAACTGATAGAGAGTGCTGAATCTCCAAATACAGAAGGTCATTGTCCATCAATCGCACACTATGATATGCGTTTCTTGAAACCATTAGACGATAAACTTCTTGAAGAGGTTGCAAGTCGTTTCTCACGCATCATAACGATAGAAGATGGTGTACGTAATGGTGGATTAGGTTCTGCTGTAACAGAGTGGATGAGCGATCATGGTTATACACCACAGATAACTCGTATGGGTATGCCTGACCATTTTGTAGAACAGGGAACGGTACAACAGCTACGTGAAATTTGTGGAATAGATCTTGAAAGTATCAAGAAAGAGTTAATTAAGGCTAACTGATAATTTATCACTTACGCCTCACCATCGTTCAAACTAAAAAGAAAAAGAAATGAAAATCATCATAGCAGGAGCATACGCCATAGGAACTTACTTGGCAAAACTGCTTTCTCGTAATATGCAGGATATCGTACTCATGGATGAGAACCCAGAGAATCTGGAGAAGATCAGTAGTGAGTATGACTTGCTAACTATGGAATGTTCACCTACGAATATCAAGGGATTGAAAGAGGCTGGTGTTGAACATGCTGACCTCTTTATCGCTGTTACTCCAAGTGAATCAGCTAATATCGCAGCTTGTGTTATGGCACATCAGTTGGGTGCGAAGAAGACAGTTGCACGTGTGGACAATCCAGAGTATGTTGAAGAACAGAATAAGGAGTTGTTCCGTCAGATGGGTGTCAGTGATATTATCTATCCAGAAATCCTTGCAGCAAGGGATATTATCAATGGCTTGAAGATGTCATGGGTTCGCCAGCGATGGGATGTACATGATGGAGCATTGGTAATGTTGGGTATCAAATTGCGTGAAACTTGTGAGATACTCAACCGTCCTTTGAAAGATATTAGTGGTCCTGATGATCCTTATCATGTAGTCGCTATAAAGCGCAATGACGAAACGATTATTCCTGGAGGTAATGATACTTTGCAGTTATATGACTTGGTTTATTTCATGACCACAAAGCAGTATATTCCGTATGTTCGTAAGATTGTTGGTAAGGAACATTATGTCGATGTACAGAATGTTATCTTTATGGGCGGTGGTAAGACTGCTGCACGTGCCGTAAAGATGCTGCCTGAATATATGAATGCGAAGATTATCGAACAGAATCCTACTCGTTGCGAGATTCTTAATGATATCTTCAGTGAAGACAGACTGGTTATCAATGGCGATGGTCGTGATATTGGTTTGTTGCAGGAGGAGGGAATCCGTCATACACAAGCTTTCGTGGCATTGACTTCAAATGCAGAAACGAATATTCTTGCCTGTCTTACGGCTAAACGACTGGGTGTTCGCAAAACTGTTGCATCCGTAGAGAACTTTGATTACGTGAATACAGCTGATGGACTTGACATTGGTACGATTATCAATAAGAAAGCACTTGCAGCCAGTCATATCTATCAGATGATGCTTGATGCAAATGTAGCAAATGTGAAGTTCCTTATGTCTATCAATGCTGATGTGGCAGAGTTTGTGCCAAGTCCTGAGTCAAAAATCACTCGAAAGGCAGTAAGAGAATTAAATCTTCCGAAGGGGGTAACGATCGGTGGACTCGTAAGAAGCGGAGAGGGAATGCTTGTTTCTGGTAATACACAGATTGAAGCAGGCGACTCTGTTGTGGTCTTCTGTTATAATGTTGATATGAAAAAGGTGGAGAAATTATTTATTTAACCATGCTTAATCTGAAACTTATTTCCAAAATTCTTGGATCCTTGTTATGGATAGAAGGCGTACTGATGCTCAGTTGTCTATTCGTGTCCTTGTTTTATAATGGCAGTGACGTTATACCATTCGTGTGGAGTATTCTCATAACAGTAGGTGCTGGTTTTATCTTCCGACTGTTAGGTCGTCATGCTGACAATCTTCTTGGACGTCGTGATGCTTATTTTGTTGTAACGATATCTTGGATTCTTTTTACGATATTCGGTACACTCCCCTTTATGATTAGCGGAGGTATTGGGAGTTTCACTGATGCTTTCTTTGAGGCTATGTCAGGCTTCACAACAACTGGTGCAACAATTATAGACTATCCTGAATATCTACCAAAAGGACTCCTTTTCTGGCGTTCATTGACACAATGGATTGGTGGATTGGGAATAGTATTCTTTACTATAGCCATTCTCCCGTCTATGGTGGGCGGTTCGGTAAAGGTCTTTGCGGCTGAAGCGACTGGTCCTATCAAGAGTAAGCTACACCCACGTCTGAGCACAAGTGCTAAGTGGATATGGGTAGTTTATTTGGTTCTGACTACTGCCTGCATTCTATCATATAAGGTATGTGGTATGGGATGGTTTGATGCTTTCAACTATTCAATGACCAGTACTGCGACGGGTGGATTCTCTCCGGAGAGCGGTTCTATCACAACCTTTCATTCTCCAGCAGAGGAGTATGTCTCTGCATTATTCTGTTTCCTATCTGGTGTCAACTTCACATTGCTATATGCCTCGGCAGCAGGATTAGATATTAAGAAGCTCATAAAGAATAGCGAGTTCCGTTTCTATACCACCATGGTACTCTCGTTTGCTATCTTTATTGCTTTTGAGCTTGTTTATCGTAATCATTATGATATAGAGCATGCCTTCCGTAGTGCGCTCTTCCAAGTTGTTTCCTTTATAACAACGACAGGACTTTTCAGCGATGATGCTGCTAAATGGCCTCATGTCACATGGGTTGTCTTGGCTGCTTGTATGTTCTTTGGCGGCTGTTCTGGTTCTACCAGTGGTGGTATCAAGAGTATTCGTGGTGTGATGTTATTAAAGGTGGTGCGTAATGAGTTCCGTCAGATACTACACCCTAATGCTGTCTTACCAATGAAGGTTGATGGAGTGAATATACCACAGTCAAAGCGTGTAACACTTTTAGGTTTCATCGGACTTTATCTTATTCTGACGCTCTTCTGTGCTTTTACAATGATTGCCTTTGGTATTGATAACACGAATGCTATCACAATTACGTTGAGTTGTTTGGGTAATGTTGGACCTACATTGGGTATGGAAATCGGTCCTACAATGTCGTGGGCACAGTTGCCAGACTTTGCAAAGTGGATTTGTTCATTCCTCATGCTTGTAGGTCGTTTGGAACTATTTACTGTCTTGGTACTTTTCTCTCCAGCTTTCTGGAAGGAAAACTAAAGGTAAACAAAGGCTATCTTCCTGTCTGACTCGTACGGGAATCACAACTTTTATAGGCTTTTATTACTCCTGTCTTACCAACGATAGTGAATTATTTTCATGAAAAGAAATATTTATTTTCACGAGAGAAAATATTTCTTTTCATGAAGAAAAAGATTTATGATCGTGAAAGTAAATTGTTGATAACTGTAAATGCTTTCTCTATTTACTCCCTTCGGATGTTATATAGTGTGTTATACGATGTCAAAAGTGCTTTGTTTTTATTTGCTAAAAGGAAACAAAACAATAATAAGAACTATGAGCATTAGGTTATAATGCCCCGATTTGGGTATAATATGGACTATAAAAACTATCATACAAAGTTCTTATCAGTATTTTAACAGTAATTGTGTTGGGAATAAGTTGATAATGTGTAAATTTGTAACCGATAAACTTAAATATAATAACCAAAACGCACTATAAATGAAAAAGAACAAATTATTGAGTTTAGTTGTTGCACTTATGGCAACACTTTCACTTACTGCTTGTCTGAATGATGATTATGAAGAGCAGGCAAAACGAAACCTCCCAACTGCGGCTGAACTGAAGGCTGCAAGCCATACTATTCAAGGTCTTTATCATGGTAAACTTTCCAGATATGGTCTAAACGAACGGGAACAGATAGAAAAGCAGGATTCTGTCAGTACCACTTGGGAAATCAAGGATGATACAACACTCATCATCAAAAATATCCCAACTAAGATGTTGACAGCAAGTATCATTGATACTAACTTAAAGCAGGCGGTTGAGGCTTTGCCAAATCAGGAAATCAAATGTGCTATTAGCGTGTTCAGCGTGAAACCAATCCTCTTTTATATTGCTCCTTATCGTTTGGATTTAGGTAAGGTTACTTATGGGGGTAAAACTCATGATGTAGCTATAGCTTTCCTTTTCAAGGCTGATTATACCTATGGTGGTTATGATACTGACCGCAAGGTGCTTGGTGCTCGCCTTTTAGAGGCAGGAATGGTTGTTGATGGTGTATTCGACAAGTCTGTTAGTAAGGGTGCAGATAGCTTCTATCTTGCTTCTGAACCAAGAGTATAAGTTTTATAAGACAATATAATCAAAAGCCCGAGAACATCTATTTGGATGTTTTCGGGTTTATTTTTTTTATAGTATAAGAAGATAATCGTTACCCTTTCTGTTGCGATATAGTTGGATAAGGAAAGTCTGAATGGATAGTGAAACTGTAGAAAACGATAAATAAAAAGAGACTATATTCATCTGTTAGATTGGAATTGTGACAATATTGTAGATTCTTTCTGCCATTCTGTCAGTCTATGTCTGTTGGCACATCATTTGTCTAATTATTGGCGAATGACGCTGTCAGTAGCAGCTGAAGACGATATTAGTCTGATGCTACTACGACGGACAAGCGTCAATAACTGAATACGAATAATAATAAAATAAAGATATACAATTATGGGAAAGATTATTGGAATTGACTTAGGAACAACAAACTCTTGTGTTGCTGTATTTGAAGGTAATGAGCCAGTGGTAATCGCTAACAGTGAGGGTAAGCGTACTACACCTTCTATCGTGGGCTTCGTTGAAGGCGGCGAGCGTAAGGTGGGTGACCCTGCTAAGCGTCAGGCTATCACAAACCCAGAGAAGACGATTTACTCTATTAAGCGTTTCATGGGTGAGACTTACGAGCAGTGTCAGAAAGAGGCTGAGCGTGTTCCATTCAAGGTTGTTAATGAGGGTGGTTATCCACGTGTACAGATTGACGACCGTAAATATACTCCACAGGAGATTTCTGCAATGGTATTGCAGAAGATGAAGAAGACCGCTGAGGACTATCTCGGTCAGGAGGTGACAGATGCAGTTATCACCGTACCAGCATACTTCTCTGACTCACAGCGTCAGGCAACTAAGGAGGCTGGTCAGATTGCAGGTCTTAACGTACAGCGTATTGTGAATGAGCCTACAGCTGCAGCGCTTGCTTACGGTGTTGATAAGGCTAATAAGGATATGAAGATCGCCGTGTTCGACCTTGGTGGTGGTACGTTTGATATCTCTATCCTTGAGTTCGGTGGCGGTGTGTTCGAGGTACTTTCTACTAATGGTGATACTCACCTTGGTGGTGACGACTTTGATCAGGTAATTATCGATTGGCTCGCTGATGGCTTTAAGTCTGAGGAGGGTATCGATTTGAGAAAGGACCCAATGGCTATGCAGCGCTTGAAGGAAGCTGCTGAGAAGGCTAAGATTGAGTTGTCAAGCTCTTCTTCTACAGAGATTAACTTGCCATACATCACAGCTGAGGGCGGTGTTCCAAAGCACTTAGTAAAGACTTTGACTCGTTCACAGTTTGAGCAGTTGGCACACAGCCTTATTCAGGCTTGTCTCGTTCCATGCCAGAATGCTATCCGTGATGCTAAGTTGCAGACATCAGATATCGATGAGGTTATCCTCGTAGGTGGTTCAAGCCGTATCCCTGCAGTGCAGACATTGGTTAAGAACTACTTCGGTAAGGAGCCTTCAAAGGGTGTTAACCCTGATGAGGTGGTTGCTGTTGGTGCAGCTATCCAGGGTGCTATCCTTAATAAGGAGAGCGGTGTAGGTGACATCGTATTGCTCGACGTTACTCCATTGACCCTCGGTATTGAGACAATGGGTGGTGTAATGACAAAGCTCATCGATGCTAACTCTACTATCCCTTGCAAGAAGAGCGAGGTGTTCTCAACCGCAGCTGATAACCAGACAGAGGTTACTATCCACGTTCTGCAGGGTGAGCGTCCAATGGCAGCACAGAACAAGTCTATCGGTCAGTTCAACTTGACAGGTATTGCTCCAGCTCGCCGTGGTGTTCCACAGATTGAGGTAACATTCGACATCGATGCTAACGGTATCCTTAACGTATCAGCTAAGGATAAGGCAACAGGTAAGGAGCAGAGCATCCGCATCGAGGCTTCAAGTGGTTTGAGCGAGGATGAAATCAACCGTATGAAGGCTGAGGCTGAGCAGAACGCTGCAGCCGACAAGGCTGAGCGTGAGAAGATTGACAAGCTGAACCAGGCTGACTCAATGATCTTCACCACCGAGAACTTCTTGAAGGACAACGGTGATAAGATTCCAGCCGACCAGAAGTCAGGCATCGAGTCTGCTCTCCAGCAACTCCGTGACGCTCACAAGTCAGCTGACGTTGCAGCAATCGATACAGCTATCAACAACCTCAACACCGTTATGCAGGCAGCATCACAACAGATGTACAGCCAAGCAGGCGGTCAGCAGGCAGGCCCTCAGCCAGGTGCAGATGCTGGTCAGCAGGAGCAGCCAAAGCAGGATGACACCATCCAAGATGCAGACTTTGAGGAAGTGAAGTAAAATAACAACTAATATAATCGCAGTAATCCGATAGTGGGTTACTGCGATTATTGTGTTTAATATCAACTAAGAGCTATGAAAGAGGAAATCAGACGAGAACTTGAAGCACTTATTCAAGAGCAAGAGAAGCGTATCTCAAAATTAAGGGGAGATTTTCCTCTTCTAGATTTTAATAGTGATAATGAATATGCGGTTTATTCCTATGGTAAGGAAAATAGGAATTATCAAAATTGGCTTGCAAAAACCAAAAGATTTCTAAGCTTAAACTTTCATAATGACAAATATATCAAAGAATTTGAAGTTATTGGGGAGAAAGAACTGAGTAAGAACCAGCAAGAAAAATTGTTAGCCATTCTTAATGCCTTTTTAAAGTATAGCACCCCTATTAAGAATATCCCAGCAGGTAAAACAACAAGAAAAGAAACCAATATAACCATCAACAACACAAATACACAAACACAGCAGCAGTCCCAACAGCAATCTATTAAGATTCTCGTAAAAGCACTTGAAGACCAACTTTCGGTAACTCAGCTAAAAGAGATAAAGCAGATTGTAGTAGAAGAAAAGGGAGATTTAGAGAAGGCTAAACCGAAACTTATTGAAAAAATAAAATCATTTGGCGAAAATGTTGCTTCAAATATACTTGCAAATATTATAACCAATCCTACTATTTGGTCAAGTCTTGGTTGAAGTCATACTCTATGACCCTTGAACAATACAACCAATTACCCTACAATAACGAACATTGTGCTGGCACTCACTGTGAGAAAGCCAGCCAGTGCTTGCATCATACAACCTACACGATACTCGAAATAATTACGAAGGAGCATTATATAGTTCTAAATCTGTATGTGGTAATGGGTACACAACTTTATAGTTCCTGACAGCTATTGCTATAATGAAATGTTTTGGCGAAGAATCTTTTGCCTGTTATCATATCTCTACGCAACATGGGATAATCTAAATCAAAAATATATCAGATATATAGTATTTTAAGTGTTTCATTTTGGCTCTTTGCGATGTAGGAAGTATATTTGTGACGATTTTGTAATACATTGGTTATTACAGTTCATGTATGTCTTGTTATTTACGTAATCACTGATTATTGATAGCATCAAAGCAATATGAAAGAAAACATCGTCATCAAGTATCGCCATACGGTACTTTTCTATCTCTTGGCAACCCTTATCCCATGGATATTCTGGTTTGCTGCAAGTTATGTAAGTCATCATGTAGTTTATTCGGAAAGCACATGGGTAGCGCCATTGTTGGGACTGGCTGGACTTTGTTTCCCAATGATTCTAACCATTATGTTAGTCTCTCGACATCAAGACCTTCGTAAGGATTTCCTTGGACGATTCCTAAACTTATCTTCCGATAAGTGGCAATATTATCTCACAGCCTGTCTACTGATGCCTGCAAGTATCTTGTGTGCTATGGCAATATCTCTGTTGTTCAGTTACAGTCCATCACAATTCATTATTACAGGTCATTACACCTTTACGTCGGGTGTCTTCCCTGTATGGTTCCTCCTTATTCTTGCACCTACACTTGAGGAACTTGCGTGGCATGGTTATGGAACAGACTGTCTCCGTTCTCGAATGAGTCTCTTCAAAACATCTATGCTGTTTGCTGCTTATTGGGCTATATGGCATTTCCCCCTTGCAGGTATTAAGGGTTATTATCACGCAAACGTAGTGAGTGAGGGATGGCTTTATAGTCTGAACTTCATCGTTAGTATCTTCCCTTTTGTCTTTTTGATGAATTGGCTTTATTATAAAACCAACCGAAATATCCTTGTTGCTATTATCTTTCACATTACGGCAGGTTATTTCAATGAAATATTTGCAACTCACCCTGATAGCAAGTGCATACAAACAATATTATTACTTATCGTATCTATCATTGTTGTACTAAAAGACCGCCAACTCTTCTTTAAGCGAACATTGGCATAATATCATTTATCCACAACACCTATCCTATGACCATTGAACAATACAACCAATTACCCTACGACTATGCGCACTGTGCTGGCACTCATTGCGAGAAAGCCAGCCAATGCTTACACCACACCGCCTACACGATGCTCGAAACAGGTGGACGGGAGCAGTATATGATGGTGAACACGCATGTGATTGCAGATAAGAAGCCTTGTCCGTTCTTCGACCCTAACAGCAAGGAACGTTTTGCATGGGGAATATCACGAATCTATGACAATGTGCGGGTGGCTGATTTAAGTGATATCCGCCAAAATCTCATCTACACCTTTGGGCGCACAGCCTATTATCGAATTAAACGAAAGGAACGTGTACTGACTGAAAGTGAGCAAAAGGAGATAAGAGACATCTTCACAGACATGGGTTACGACGGCTATGCAATTGAGTTCGATAGCTATGAAGAACAATACCCTACACTTATGCGCACCTACAAACGTATATAAAACAAAATATCTTCTCGGAATCTTACTACTGTCCCATCGGTCAGTATCAGCTGTTTCATCATTATGAAACTCAAGTTTCAGACACATGAAACTCAAGTTTCATCAGAGTGAAAATAGGGTTTCAGCAATATGAAACAGGATGTAGGATAGTGCTATAATTTACGCCATACATATTGATTGGTAATTATCATAAGTTTCGTTGACCACGCTGAATTATCTCATTAAAACTCGTTCGTAGTCAATGTTCTGCAATACAAGGCGGTGACGAGCATTATTGAAGTGCGGGGAGATTAGGTTCCTCTCTCTCCGATAATCTTTTGTTTTTATTCCAGCAAGATAGAAGAGAAGGTGTGGAAGGTCGTCCGTCATAAACTTATTGTTCTGAGCTTTCAACGTTTCCATAAATATTTTATGATGTTTTTGCCTATAAGCAGGTGAGCACCATATCCAGAAGGGTATCTCAAACTCTTCGTGATATTTCTTGATATCGATTTGTTCTGTCTCAGTCAGTCTACCAGCCATTTGCGCATCTTTGCCATAACAATCCTCTCCATGATCAGACAGGTAAATGACAATAGCCTCCTGCTGTCTGAATAGCTCCACAATCTTACTCAACACAATATCATTATAAAGCGTGGCATTGTCATAATCAGCTATCGTTTGTTTTTCTTCATCCGTCAAGTATCTTCGTGGATAATCCTTTATTCCGAACTTCTTCATTTCGTCTTTACAGCGCATTGTATATTGAAAATGCTGACCTAATAGATGAAAGATAATCAGTTGAGGCTTCTTGTCTTTTACATTGATATGTTTATAATCGTTTAGTAGCTCATCATCGAATGAATGAATCTCGGTATTCCGGTAATCAAACATCTGTTTGTTCAATTGTGGATGATTGAGAAAGAAACCTCCCATGAGGTTATTCGTCCAATCGGGCGTATAGTTTATCCCATACGGAAACTGATTAGACAAGAAACTGACATGATAACCTGCTTTCTTGAATACTGCTGGGAAGAGTGCATAATCGCTCCAATCGCCTTTCTCTCCAACTGACTGTAAAGAGAATATCTGCTTGAACACTCTACTTGTAAGATTCCATGGCGACACAACATCGGTAAATACTGCTAAAGAGTCTTTACCCTGCTTCAAGGCAAGTTGGTGGGGTGTTGTTGGTAAGGGATAGCCATATAGCTGCGAATGATGACGATTGGCACTCTCACCCACCACGAGAACAATGATTGGCGATGTCGTTGCACATGAGTCTATCTTTATCTCCCTATTTGCTTTTATCACTCCGTCAACCTGCTTTGCTATTAAATGATTAGAATAAAGTCCATACGCGACATGCTCAACAGGGTGATAAATATGTGCAAAGCCATTCACTACTGCAACTTCAAGTTCTGACAGGTTTCGTGCTGTATATAATTGCGTTTTATCGTAAACACTTAATGCTATGCCTACCAAAAGGGTAACGGCCAAGGTTGATGCAATGATAGGTTGCTTAAAGAATGAACTACGAAACGTCTGCTTCCTTACAGCCATAACAATATGAAACAGTGCAATCAATAAGATTACTCCTGCTGTTGACCATAAGAGTTCAGGCTTAATATATTGTGAGAAAAACTCTGTGGATTCTCTGCCTGTCGTTTCTTGTGCCAAAAGCAGCATTGTTGGTGTAATTGGTGTACCGAAAAGTGTTTTGCAACAAGCATCGATAAAGGCTATGCTATACGTGATACTGCATAATATTATCTGTAACCCTCGACGTAATATCTTGGGGCAAAGGCTTAACAGAAAGCTGACAACATATACATCTGCCAACAATTCCAAATAACCAAAAAGGTTGCGATGGCTTACATTCATGATAACACCAACCAACAACATAAACACAAAGAAAAGTGAGTTTACTTCTATCGGTTTCAGTAAGTAATCTGCGAAAGTGCGTTTCTCCTTTGGCGTACTCAGTTTATCTTCTTCTTTCTCCATCTTCTCATGTAGTAATAATTACTTGCAAAGGTACAAAATAGTATCTTTCTCAGCAAAAGAAGTTATATCTTTACAATGAACGAGCTTACATCATAAATATATGAAAAGGGCGAGAGATTTCTAATGGCTTAAAAATAACATCCTTGCAACTGCCGTAAAACTGCAAGACCTTACTCATAACATAGACCTTTCTCGTATTCCTTACACCACGAAGAAGGATAACAAAAGCATTAAGCAATACCAGAGAGAATCTGCTTACTTACGTAAACTCAAAACAGTTCCATCTATAAACTTACTTAAATAGGACTGTCATGTCCGAAAGGTATATCGCATCAAAAGAATACAAAGGCAAACACTACATAAACCCCTAATTTAGTTTTAAATTCATTTGCTGTCATATTTAACATTTCTCGTAAAGCGTTAAGTACCAGATGAAAGTAAGTGAAAAGAGCATGACAGATATGACAGGAAACTGCAAATCAACTTTCTTAAGATTCTTTTAAATGGTAGGAATTTACTTAGATTTTTCAAGCAGAGATACCATGATGTGTATGCGAATGTAATAGACACATTAATAGAAGGCTTGAAGATAGGCAAGGAAAAAGTGATATTGATTTCCTATCAGATTCTGAAGCTAAAAAATAAATTAAATCTATATAGACAACAACAGGCAGAGTGGGATAAAAACGAGTTAGCTTCTAAAGACTGCTATTGAGTGTAGCCAAACGGCTATCGTACGACATGAAATCTTTGGAATCTACGCATATTAACATGGTTCTAAGTATTTAAAATTAATCGAATCGATGATTTTGTACTTGTAACCATATTTTTCTCAACATTCCTTGTTTTTTATAAATTATTTAAGTATTTTTGTGCAAAATAAATAATATGGATAAGATTTTAAATAGAATATGCAATATTGATAATCATCCAATTGCAAAAATGGATGAAAAATTCCGTATACAATATGTAGAAGGTTTAGCTGCATGTTTATATTATATATCCAAAGGCTCAGATATTGCAAAAATGATAACTTTTGCATGGGTAAATTCTATTCATGCTATACATGATAACCTTAATTCACTATGGACGGCAAATACTGAAGCAGTAAAGAAAGCAATATCATTGCACAGAAAGGGAATGAAGTTCTTTTATATGAGAGAATCTTTCTTCTTTGATGTCTTTTATCTTGCACAGGCAAGTGTTTTAGACGAAGCTGAACTTGAAAAGTCATCAGAATATTTGCGCAAGAATGTATGTGGATTTTTCTCAAAGAAATCTTTAAACAAGATTTTAGTAGCATACAAAACTGGGGAGTCATGTATTGATGGAGTAAGTTCGGCCCAGATAGCACACAGAAAAACTAATAATAAGGTTTTGTCTGGAACAGAAAAAAAGATACTTGTGGTTGCAAATGTCAGTGCAGGGAAATCTACTTTAATAAACGCATTAGTTGGTTATCGTTTAAATAGAATAAAGACAACAGCTTGCACTGACAAATTGGTATATATTCATAATAAGTGTTCAAATGATGGCATAACAATCAAAAGAAACAATGGTACGTACACCTATAGCAGTAATATTAATGAAGGGGATAGTGACACTTTAATAGAGGCTGCATTTCCTTTCAAATCTACTTTGGGGAATGAACATATCTGTTTTATAGACACACCAGGTATAAACAACGTTGAAAATATTAGTCATAAACAAATAACAGAAGAGGTTATTAAAAAGGGTAATTATGATGCCGTCCTTTACATTTCAAATTGTCAGTACTTTGGTACAAACGACGAGCATAACTTACTCAAGTTCTTAAAATTAAATGTAACAAAGCCTATATTATTTATCCTAAATCAACTTGATGTATTTAATCCTGAAGAAGATTCAATTCCTAAAATGTTGAACGATTACAAGTCTGATCTTATGAAAATTGGATTTAAAAATCCTACAATAATACCAATTTCTGCATATGCGTCATTTCTGTTCAGATTAGATTCTTCATGTTTAACTAAAATAGATGTCATAAAAAAACATAATATGATTAAACTATTTAAAGAAAAATATTATCATCTTCCTCAATATATTGGACAAGAATTTTCATCTGAATTAATAGAGATGACTGGTATAAAAACTTTAGAATCGGAAATAATAAGAATTTAATACATAATATATGAAAAAAATTCAAATTAAGTACAACCCGTACATTGTTGATACAGAAATCATTGTGAATGGGGAAAAACCAAAAGCAAATAGTGCTTTAAATGTCAAAAAGAAAAGACTTCAAGAATGGGTTGAAAAGTTCCCTCAAATCGTACTAGAAGAATATCGTGATAGCAATATAACGATCGATTTTACAGGAACAGTGTCTGATTATGAAGATATTGTGTCTTCATTCAATGCTTTTGAAGAAAAATTGTCTGTAACATTTAATTTCAATAAAACAGCAGATATAACAGATGTCGAGAAAACAATTGATAAGATATTTGAAGAAATCAAAAAAGGGCCTATTGCTGAATTAAAAGACAAGAAAATCGTTAATGCCTTTGAGAAAGCAAAAGATTCTAAGTTTGAGATAAATGTAGTGGCAACAATGAGTTCTGGTAAGTCAACACTTATCAACGCTTTGTTGGGACAACAACTTATGCCTGCAGCGAACGAAGCTACAACTGCAACTATTGTAAAGATTATCGACACAGATCAAGATAATTTCTCAGCTGTTGCATACGACAAATCTGGTCAAGTTGTTACGAAACTAGACAACGTTACATTGGAAGATATGCAAGCTCTAAATGCAGACAAAAAGGTCTCTACTGTTGAAATTAGAGGTAAGATTCCTTGTGTTTCATCTGTTGGTATGAAACTTGTATTAGTTGACACTCCGGGACCCAATAATTCTCGTGATAATAGTCATGAGGAGATGACGTACAAGATGATTTCAGATTCTGACAAATCTCTTGTCCTATATGTCATGAATGGTCAGCAATTAGGTATAAATGATGAAAAAATCTTTCTTGACTATGTGTGTAAAAGCATGAAGGACGGTGGTAAGAAGGCACGTGAACGTTTTATTTTTGCTGTAAATAAAATGGATGCATTTAGCCCGGAGCCACAAGACGATGGTCCAAAATGTATCACAAATGCCCTTAATAATGTCAAATCTGGCCTTGAAGATAGAGAAATTTATAGCCCCAACATCTTTCCTGTATGTTCTCTCCCCGCTTTACAGAAAAGGGCTGGATTTCAAGGAATACGCGCACGTGCTATTCATAATTTCAAGGACATGTGCAAATATTATGACGTAATGCACTTTGAGAAGTACTATGAGTACAATAATCTTCCTCTAACTGTTAGGACGCGTCTTGATGATTTTATAGGTCAAGCTAGTAGCGATGACGATAAGCTGGAAGTTCATACAGGTATAGTTTCTATTGAACAAGCGATTGCTCAATATATCAACAAATATGCACGTACAACTAAAGTTTTTGATTTAGTTCAATCGTTTAATGAAAAATTGAATGAATTGGCAGCAGTCGCACATCTTGAAGATGCAATCAGAAAAGATAAAACGGCAAAGGCAAGACTCGAAAAGCAAATAGAAACAATAAATGCTCATATTCAGTCCGCTAAAAATGCTAAAGACAGATCTGAAAAGATTGATAAAATTGACTTGACGACAATTGTTGAGAACCGTGTAGAATCGTACATGACTGAAATAAAGAATAAGCTCAGTGTAATGATGTCAGGATGCTCTAACAAAGTCGAAAAGATAAAGGCACAACAACAATGCGCAGAACTAGAGAAAGAGTGCAAATCGATTTCACTTCAGATTAAGGTTCAAATAGATAAAATACTTGAAGATGCTTACAAGGACACAATTACAAAGATTTTGGAAGATTACAAGCGATATCTTACAGAGTTGAATATATGTGTTGACTCAGGTACTCTTTTATTCAATCCAGCAAATCTCGTATCTAGTTCTTTAGCCGATTTATCTTCAATCATAGATGCAAAGACTGAAACGGAAGATGAGAGTTATTACAATGAGAAATATAAGTGGGTTCCTTCTCAAAAGAAGTGGTATAATCCTTTTTCATGGCTTAACGAAGGAGCGCATTGGGAGGGGAAAACTATAGAAAAGTTTGTTGACTATGTTGATATGAATGAAGTAGCATCTGATTATATTGTCCCATTCCAAAAGAGCTTAGATAGTACAAAAAATGATGCAATCAATCACGTGCATTCAGAAACTCAGCGTTTGAAAGACTATCTTAAGGGTGAATTAGAAAAAATAGACAAAGTCCTTGAACAGAAGTTGGATGCACTTTCTAAAACAGAAGCAGACAATATCGCAAAAACAGAAGAGATTGCCAAGAAGGAGAATAACCTTAAATGGCTTGAAGCAATACAGAGAAAAATTAATAGTATTATAAATTTCTAAGTATGAAAGCAAAATTTATTAAAGCTGTTGAAAGTGGGGACCTGGTAAGTATCCGCCTTTTCATATCAAATGAGCTTATGCTCGATCCTCGTGGAAAAAGTTTTTCAGAAATGAAGAGTTTTGCAGAGTCAAAAATTAGTAATTTATACGATGTTGATGACGCCAAGTCTTATTCATCCACTCAAGCAGAATGGAACGAGAAGTTTCTGTTCTCAATCAAGAATGATTTGGACAATAACTTTTCAAAGGAAAAGTTGGCAATTTATGAAAATGTTGCCAAGTATGTCTTAAAGGAAAAAGCCGACCAACTTAACAAGGAAGAAACGTCTTGCTCTCAAAGAAAATATTCGGAGAATGTTGACAGAAAACAAAAGAAAAACAATAAAAAACTTTATATGGGTATTACAGTTGGCGGTGCAGCTGTTGCTGTAACAGGCTTATGTCTTTCTCGAGTCGTTCTTGCTTCTTTTGGATTTGCTGGAGTAATTATTGGTGGCATCTTACTATATAATGATACACGGAAATGAGTACTGTTTACGATAATAAGAAAAATGTCGAGTTTCTTGATGGGGGGATGTCACCTTCTTCAGAAGTTTCGCAGTCTACAGTCGTACAATCTGTTAGAGAAAATGAAGAGTTAATCTCTTTGCAACCATCAGAAGATCATTCATTTGATAAGATTAAGAAAGAAATGAATTCTTATCAAGAGCGTGCGTCTCAAGCTATGGAGTTAGTGGATGATATTGTACTGAAAAATTATCTTACAAAATTATCTATGTATGAAGTTGTTCCATGTAACGATTTGAATACTGATAATATCATTCTTTTTAAAATTAACAAAATGGTTTATGAAAAGGATGAATATGTAACAGATAAGTTTATAAGTGTTGTTAGTGCAATGACCTATACAAATAGCTCTATATATTTGATAGTTGATGGACATGAGTCAGGCACAAACTTTTATTTAGGAATTAAGACTGAAGACGAGAACCGTCAAAAGAGTACGATTGCTGAGACTTTCAAAAGTTCAATTTTAGGACAATTCCCTGGTGCTGAAATAGAAGATTACTCTTATGTAAAAGTTAATTCTGAACATTCAAAACAGGATAAGTTACTACATAGAATTACTGAAGCTGCTAGTGTTAGCTCATGTGTTGGAATTCCTTCTTATAAGAATAGTAAAGGTGAGTACACTAATGCAAATTTTATTCAAGGAATAGAAAAATTTGCTTCTGCTATGCAGGGAAAAGAATACACTGCAATAATTCTAGCATCAAATGTACCGCAGAATGAAATTTCTGAAATAAGAAAGAACTATGAAAAAATTTATACAGAGCTCTCAGCTGTAGCGACAAAACAACTTGCGTATAGTACTAACGAGTCATTGGCCAATGCTATAAGTAGAACAAAAGGAACTACGGACACTCATACTGTTAGTGTAGCAAAGTCAGAAGGTGACTCAATTACACATACTGACTCAATTACTGATACAGATACAACAGCAATATCTCATTCTGAATCTGAGAATAAAGAGAATATGCTCGGTAAGATTGGTAAAACTTTGGCTTTTGTAGGTGGTACTGTTGCTAGTGTGGCTGTTGTTGTAGCAACAGGAGGTGCAGCTTTGCCCGCAGTAGCGACAGCTGGTATAGCTGCGTTAGGTGGTGCTGGCGGTGCAGCTACTGCCGGAGCTGCGATGGGTATTGGCGGAGCTGTTTTGGGTATGGGAAGTAAGTCTAAATCTAAATCTGATAGCATTACTAGAACAAAAAGTACGTCACATACGACATCTGATGGTGTGACGCATACAGAAACTGAGACAACAACTATCAGTGATGCTCATTCTGATTCTTTCAGTGAAACCGATGGAACAACTTCTACAGTTGGTACTTCTAAGAATTTTACAATAACAATCCAAGATAAGCACATCCTTGAAATTCAAAAAAGAATTGATAAGCAACTTGAAAGAATAGAGATTTGTGAAAGTACAGGACTTTGGTCAACTGGTGCGTATTTTTTATCGTATAACACAGATAGATCTACAGCAGAAATAGGTGCTACTATTTTCCGTTCAATTATGCAAGGTGAACAGTCTGGTGTTGAAAATTCAGCAATAAACACTTGGTATCCAGATGTGGAGTCAAATTTCAATAATATTGTACATTATATAGGAGCATTGTCTCATCCATTGTTCTTGTATGACAATCCTTTAGATAATACTAAGGTTGAAATACTTCCAACCTCATTATTGAGTAGTAAGGAATTAGCAATCATGATGGGATTACCTAGGAAATCTGTTCCTGGATTTCCTGTGATTGAACACATTTCTATGGGCAAAGAGGTCGTAAGGTTAAATAAGTCTGATTCAATTGAACAATTACAATTAGGTTGTATTTTTGATCAAGGAATTGAGCGCAAGAACAATATCGTTCATCTTGATGCTAAGAGTTTGACTCAACATACTTTTGTAACAGGTTCAACTGGATGCGGAAAAAGTAATACGATTTATTATCTAATAAAGCAAATTAGAAATCAGGTAAATGCACCAAAGTTTATGGTTATTGAACCTGCAAAGGGCGAATACAAGGATGTCTTTGGAAACGAGCACATCTATGGTACAAATCCATTGAAGACTCCTTTGCTTAAAATCAATCCATTCCGGTTCCCTGAAGGTGTTCATGTCCTAGAGCACATTGATCGACTCGTTGAAATTTTCAACGTATGTTGGCCTATGTATGCAGCAATGCCTGCTGTTCTTAAGGAGGCAATACTTAATTCCTATGAAGATTGTGGATGGGATCTATATAATTCTACCAACAAATACCCAAACAAACTCTTCCCAACATTTGCAGACCTGCTAAATGAATTGGTACTTGTCATTAATACGTCGGCATATTCAGAGGAAGTAAAAAGTAATTATCAAGGATCGTTAGTGACCAGAGTAAAGTCACTAGACAATGGACTATGCAAACAAATATTCTCTGGGCAAGAACTGGGAGATGCTGCATTATTTGACGAAAATGTCATAGTCGACCTAAGCAGAATTGGTTCTCAAGAAACAAAATCGTTAATTATGGGGATACTCATTATGCGCTTGAATGAATATCGTTCTAATAGTAATATTCATCATAACAGTAATTTACGTCATATTACTATTCTTGAAGAGGCACATAATATTCTCAAACGTGATTCGGTAGAACAGAGTAGTGAGGGAGGAAATATTGCAGGTAAAAGCGTAGAAATGATTTCAAATGCTATTGCAGAGATGCGCACCTATGGTGAAGGTTTCATCATTGTTGATCAATCACCTGGCGCTGTCGATGCATCTGCAATACGAAACACGAATACGAAGATTATCATGCGCCTTCCTGATGATTCTGACAGAAAAGTTGCAGGAAAAGCTTCTGGAATGAAGGACAACCAGGTTGATGAAATTGCAAAGCTTCCTACTGGAGTTGCAGTCGTTTATCAGAATGATTGGGAGGAACCTGTATTATGTAAAATAGGTAAGTTTGATGAACAAGAAATTATCTTTGAGTATATTCCAAATTATCAAGAAGATAATGAAAAAAGTAAGAATTTTACATTAAAAGCTGAGATTTTAAAATTTCTTCTCTGTGGTCGTATTTCAAACGAGATTGATTTTGATATTGATAATATCGGGTTCAACTTGAACAAGGAAGATTTAACAACCCATTGCAAGATCTGCCTCTATGAACTTCTAAATGAATATAAGAAAAATAATAAACTTCATATCTGGAAGGATAATAATTTTGAATCTCTTTCACAACTGGTAACTAACATACTTTCTGCCAAGTATGAAGTCAAAAAGATTGCTAGTTCTACTGGTAATTTTGTAGAATTAACATATAATTTAATCCGATTAATTGATGAAAAGGTAGAAGGCTTACCAGAAGAGCTTAAATTGGTTGCTTCACAATGCTTGATGAGAGATTATTCTTTATATGGTGATGTCGAAAAGAATATTTATAATGCTTGGTATCAAACTATTAAAATTAGCAGATTATCATGATAAATCCGTTTAACATATCAGAAATTAAACCTATAGAATCTCCCTTGGTAGAGTTGTCGAAAGGATTCGAACTTTTACCAGATAGAGAACTGAATAAGTCTTTAGGAGAGAAATCAATGGGTATAATCCCGCGAAATGGTGGAAAATGGTCGGGTGAGCCAGGTAATTCTACATGGAAACCAGATCCTGAGATAACGCCAAGTAACAGGAACTATTCAAACACTGAAGGGAAAACATGGGGTGAGATTTTGGACAAATATGGTATAGAAGGTATACATTTCAATAACGGAGAACCTGATTTTTCCGAGATTAGCAAAGCTACTGTCAAAATTGATGATTTCTCTGATGCAAGATATGGAGCAGGAGGTAATTTCGATCAAGCTGATAAAAAAATTGCGCAACAAATAGGTTGCACAAAAGAAGAAGTTCGTCAATGGCGCATAGAAAACAATTATACATGGCACGAACGAAGCGACTGTAAAACAATGGATAAAATACCTCGTGAAATACATGGTAATATTGCTCATAGTGGTGGAATTTCAAAAATGAGAAATCAATAAATATGGAAGATAAAGTTTTCGGCACATTGTCCTTCCGATTCGGTTGGACAAAAAAAGAACAAATAAGATTCTTTGATAAGTTGTATAATGTTCGTATACGTACATCCAGTTTAAAAGACGAGTTACCTACAGAAATCCAACAACACTCCTATCTTAGCTTTGAAGTAGAAAAAAATACAATTTGTGAAAAGGCAAAAATCTTGATAGACAACTTTATAGATGTTAACAAAGAACAAATATCTGAACAGCTTGGTATACAAGCTATTGAAAATTTAGCGACTTTGCTTACTCCATACGAGGTGTTATTTTTCAAAAATGGTAAATATGCAATACTATTTCAGACAAAATGGTCTGAGAGTGACATGTGCATATTATGTGATGGAGCAAACTTAAAAGTTGACGAAGGATATATTTTAGAGTTTGAATATTGATACCGGCATTTGAATTGCCGCAATCCATCAAATGTATCTTGGTGTAGGAAATCAGATAAACAAAGGTGAACACCTAACGATGAATATCCATACAATAGGCGTTCAACCTGTAACTATTCAGCGGTATTGACTAGTCTGTATTCTCTCCTCTAAAATCTTCATAAAAAGGCAACAAAGAAGCTTGTTTTTGCATATTTCAGAAAGTATCTGTACCTTTACGCCTATGGAAGAGCAAGTTACGGACATATCAAAAGTATTACAAGGCATAACGGAAGAGATGCGATTGTTGCGTGAAACTGTCAATCAGCAGTATGCCGAGATTATCAAATTGAACCATAACATTAATGCCCTGAACCTCCAAATTCGCAAGAAAGATACTGAACTTACAAACTTACGGGAACGCTTGGCCAAGTATGAAAACTCTGATAAGAACTTCTAACAACAGCAGTACTCCCCAAATAAGGAGCGTATGAAGGATGAGGTTGTCAGAAGAACAAGAAGCCTCCGTAAGCCAAGTGGTAAGAATCCAGGGGGGGGACAAAAGGGACATGATGAACATAAGTTGTCTTGCTCTTCTGTCCTGACGAAATAATTGATGAGGTACTCAACTATTGCACTCGTTGGGGAGAACTTTATCAGATGCAGAATGTGTGCTTAAAATTTCTATACAGACAACCACAAACCCTTTGGAATTCTTATCTCCACAACTGTTCTAATCTGCTCATCACATGAAAAATACTACTTGGTACAATTTCGTCATATATTATTGCTATCAGTAGAATGTCATGTAGAACATACCTATGAATTATTTTCTATTAATGCTTAACGGGACTGATATATTCACAAAAAAGATGTACCTTTGTATTGTGAATAGTAGATAGTGAAGAGATTCTATTACATTAACTTAAATTTTAACTATGTTAGTCAACAAGGAAGAAAACATCGTACAATGTGCTGCTGAGTTAGCTCGTGAGCTACACAAAGGGCAGGTGGACAAGGCTGGGGTTGATTATTTCACTGGCCATCTTACAGCTGTTGCCCAAATGGGCAGTACATGGCAAGAGCAGGCTATGGGTTATCTGCACGATGCAAGTGAAGATACTCCCTATTCCGTTGAGGAAGTGCTTAACTTGTTAGCTGATAAATTAGGAACTCCCTTGTCAGATACCGATAGGCTTGAACTTGCCGATGCTTTACATTTGCTCAATCATCATCTTGCACCTAACAGAAAAACATATATTCATCGTATAAAAGAGAATACCCTTGCAACTGCCGTAAAGATGCACGACCTTACTCACAATATGGACCTTTCTCGAATTCCTAACCCTGTGAAGAAGGATTATGAACGTGTTGAACAATATAAGCAAGAGTTTGCTTACTTAAGTAAGAGCAAAAAAGGATATGAAAACAAGCAACATGACTGAATATATAACACCAAATCAAATTCTCAACAACTTGATAAACTTGTTTCAATTAATCTTTAAGGTAACTGGCCCTTGCAACCTTAAATGTAAATACGTATCAGTATCAATAGCATATATTATGATGATTTTAATAAAAACAAATAACACAATATAATGCTAAGTAACAATACACTTCATGACGGTTTGAATACTTAAAGCCGTGTTGGAACTCAGAGAGAAATACATGGATAAGAAATCTAATTAAGAATAAAAGATTACACATGAGAAGTATCATTATTTTCTTTATTTGTTTTTCATTAACGTTGCATGCACAGGAAAAACAAGGGCATGTAATGCGCCCTAACAGTAGAGGTATAGGAAAATGTTCAGTGATTGGGCAAGCCCCAATTAAAGTTATATATGCTCTAAATGCTGATGATATTATCGATGAACATACTTATTTAGATTCTCAAGTGCTTCTAATAGGAAAAGGTTTGAGTAAGCTTTATAGTCGTTTCTTAGAACTAAACGATTCCTTACATGATGATTTTATTAAGCAAAATCCAAATGCGAATAGTATGCCGAGAATATGCTTTTCTGGTGGAAGGAACAGTCAGTATTGGAGCGAGTATCAATTTACTGACATTTACTCTGCTAATGGTATATACACTTGCTATGCTACGATGCCATGGGCTATGGAACGCTATAATGCTTTCTATACTGAGCCGATGTACCAACAACATTGGACGCTTTCTGATGAGCAGCTATCAATACTGGGGTATGATTGTCAAAAAGCAACTTGCCAATGGAGAGGTAGAACTTTTGAAGCTTGGTTTACTACCAAAATTCCTACACGCCTCGGTCCATGGATATTTGGTGGATTACCTGGACTAATATTAAAGATATATGATAAAGATCATCTCTACACATGGGAAGCTGTTGAAATAAAATCTGGCAATTTCCCAATTGTTAAAAATGAATATAAAGGATTTGTTAAGGATACACGTGAACATATTTATAAATTACAAGTAGCCGCAAATCGAGATCACCTTAAAACAGCTGGAGCCCGCGACTATCAAACAGGACAACTAAAATCAAAGCCACACCCTTACGAGCCATTAGAGAAAGAATAGATGAAAACTACAACCATATTCAGTCTACTGATTATCTTTTGCTTAAAGATACAAGCTCAAACTGTCATTGAAGGCAGTGTGTTAGACGCACAGGGCAAGTCTGGAGATGCCATTGTTACTGTAACGTCAAAAGGGAATAGTAGCGTACTGGCATTTGCAGAGACAGACAGTAAGGGTGACTATCGTTTGGAGGTAAATTCACAATCCGATAGCTTAACAATTACCGCAGCTGGTATGTCTATAGGGCAGCAAGTTAAAATTGTTGCTAACCGTTCACAACGATTAGACTTTCGAGTCAACGAAAAGGTACTACAACTTAAGGAAGTTGAAGTTCATGCTAAGAAGATACGACAAAACGGTGATACTCTTAACTATTCTGTTGGTGCATATCAACAGCAAGGCGATCGCACTATAGGCGATGTTTTAAAGCGTATGCCTGGTATAGAAGTATCAGATAATGGTAGTATAAAATTCAATGGGAAAAGTATCTCAAAGTTTTATGTTGAAGACATGGATTTGCTGCAAGGTCGCTATGGTCTTGCAACAGGAAATATCAATGCACAAGATGTTGGTTCGGTTCAAGTGCTTGAGAACCATCAACCAGTGAAAGCCCTACAGGGGCGAACACCAACCGATGATGTTGCTATAAATCTGAAATTAAAAAATGCTGCTAAAGGTACAGTAGCAGTAAACACAATGCTCGGTGGTGGTGGTCAACAATCTGGTGGATGGGGATTCGGAATGCGTTCCCTATCTGATGGACAAAATCCTATTGGCAGAAATCCATTATGGACGGCAGAGGTTGTAGGTATGTACTTTGCAAAACGTAGGCAGAATATAACACTCTATAAAGGAAACAATATAGGTGATGATGTTTCCCAAGAATTAACTTCACATTATTCTGGTATCAATGATGTGGGGCTTGTTGCTTTCGCTCCACTGGGAGTTGTTACGCCATCTGGCAGTGGATTACCACAGAAACGGACTTTTGACAATCAGTCACACATTGTATCAATGAACCACTTGGAGAAAATTGGCAAACAATCTGAAATAACTTTGAATATGTCATATCTCCATGCATCTATACGTCAAGAAGGTGTCTCAGAAGCCGACCGATTTTATAGTTCTAATCAACGACTATTAAGCAGCGAGTCGCTTATACTTGTAACACACATGAATAATCTTAGTACAAATTTAAGATACAATCGCAATGGTAAAAATGGTTTTATAGCCAATGTACTGAAGTTAAATGGAGAATGGAATAATGATAACGTACAAAGCCAACTCACCTCTAATCTAACAGGATCTGTCCCCATCAACTATGGAAACAATCGAGTTTATCAACATTTCCATCGTCCTTCGCTAACAGTAAGTAATACTATGAATCTCATCCAGAATTATGGTAAACGTACACTTGACTTGCATTTCTCTGTTGGTTATGCCCAGCGCCCTAACACATTGATGGTTGATGTGGATTCGCTTTTGCCACAAACATCAGTCCATTATAATCAAGAATTGAAGTCACGCAACATAGCTGGTGACTTCCATACTAACTTTACCTTTCACTTAGGATCGTTCTCTCTGGACTATGGAATTTTAGCTAATGCCAGCTTGCATGGCATAAAGACCGATTTAAGCGGCTTTACTAATTTGACAGCAAATGGTAGTCAAAATCATACATCACAGTCGGTACTGAATGATTTATGGTATAACACTTATGAATTATCGCTAAATCAACAATACAAATTCGAACAGGCTGGCTGGCGCCTCTCTTTCACCTGCCCCCTAAACTTATACACACAAACTCTTGATGACCATATCACTAAGAACAAGAATAAATATACTCGCTTACTTGTAACACCATCGTTTACTGTAAATTATGAGTGGCGTGATTGGAGTGGTAACATTAATGCAACATACTATAAGAATGTCGGAGATCCTGGAAGTATCTATAGTGGCTATATAATGAACAACTACCGAACATTTCAACGGTCGTATGTTGAACATTTGTCAGAAACAAGTTGCTTCACAACGAGTGCATCAGTTGGGTATCGTAGTGCTCTTACAGCAACCTTTTTCCGTATAAATGGTAACTATGGGCACACTCGTGACAATCAAATTTATGGTTATGAATATCGAGGTGCAACCAGTGTTGTACATGCCATTGATAAAAAAACATATACAGATAATTATGCTTTCGGCTTTGATGGCAGCAAAGGTTTTGATTGGTTACAATCAACCATTCGTGCTTTTGGAGGCTATAGTTATAGTAAGAGTGAGCGCCTCATTGCTCAGAATCTTTATCCTTTCCATTCTCGAACAATCAGTATTGGAGGCGGTGGCACTATCACTCCTCTTACATGGCTTAATATTGTCATTACCAGCGGATATGCATGGAATGTGTCATCTATAGATGCTCGTAATGATAATTCTTCACAGACTGTTCGAACAGCAACTCAGCGTATTAAGTTCAATATCTTTGTTACTAAGCAATTTACGTTTACTACTACAATAGAAGGTAATTACAATAATTTGACCGAAAAGAACAGGCACACATGGTTTGGAGATATGTTGTTTAAATACAAATTGAAGCATGTTGAATTAGACTTGCAAGCTAATAATCTTTTCAATCAGCGTCAGTACACAAGAGTTAACTATAGTGGTCTTGATATATATTCATCTACTTCACAATTGAGACCTCTTAACATAGTAGGAACTATACGATTTAAAATATTATAGAAAAGACATAAGACAATGCACTTGCAAAACGTATGAGAGAGGAGAATAATGTTAAAGCTAGTCACTTTAATTGTATTATTCTATTTACCCGTTAGAATTCAACCTTTGGAAAATGGAAAGCTTTTTCTATTACATTTCGACGACAAAGAATTCAAAGTAGTACTAAGTGATTTCTTTTCAGCACTTGATGCTAAATAAATAAGCTACACTCTATGTAGACAACAACAGGTCGAGGGGGGGTAAAAACAAGTTAGGTTCTAAAGACTGCTATCGGACATGGCCAAACGGCTATAGTACGACATAAAGTCTTTAGAACCTAACATAAACGAAAATCGGACATTAGACTATCTTGGACCAACTAATCCGTATTGTCTCTTGACAGCTTTTATACCATAAAATCTGTTCGGTATCTAATGCTCGATTAGGCTAAATATTTAGAACTTGTAAGCTACACCTACACCAAGTACCAACTGGTTGTAATTGCTGATAATCTGATACTTCATCTCAGCATTTAGGATGATGTTATCAGTAACAGCATACTCTACACCACCACCAAGGTTTATGGCAATACGACCATCTGTGCCCTTAACCTCGACCTTATCAATTGAACCATTCTGTTCGTTTTTAACAAGTACATCATTACGATATGACCAGTTTGTATAGCCAACACCTGCAAGAGGATAAACATTGAACTTATCAGCTACATTAATAAGATAGTGAGCATTTGCATTGATATCCCACATTGTCAAGCCCTTGTTCTTAAAGAAATAGTCAAAAGAAGCCTCACCTCTAAGATGATCAGTGACGTAGTACTGACCTTTAACGCCAAATCCGATGTTATTAGTCTGTGACCCGAATACAAACTGTGCACCAAGTGCTTTATCACCGGCCTGTGCTGAAGCCGAAAGACTCATAACGGCTGCACATACTAATAGTAAAAGTTTTTTCATTTCTATTTGTTTTATATAAAAAATTAAGTCTGGGAATATTGACAATCACTGGCTTGTAAGGCTTTTCCTACCATTCAAACAGAGAATGCCATTGCCCTTGTTTATGTCTTAAATTGAATAAGAACTGATTTTAAACACATGCTTAAACAGTCTTTTAGCTCTTAATTATATTCGTAAAAAACTTGCAACTATCTACTATACACCGAATAAAAGCTATACTGATAGATGCCTATCTAATCACATTGTGCAAATATATACAAAATATTATTAGCATCAAAGGAAAACAGTACAAAAGTTATAAGAAAAGCAAAGAAAACTGGATTACACCATAATATTATGGGGATAAATACACAAAATTCGCCTTTTAATCCTTATTCCTCAGGTCATCATCAACTACTAACGACCCTCTCGTCCTGTCTACCAATCATCATCATCGTCTAAATCAGGCTCTGCCCATTCCACGCGTGCACCATTAGCCAGCGTCTGCTCCTTCTTGCCAGTACGTGCATTACGAGTGCTGGTTGGTACAAAGCGACACTTCACATTCTTTATATGCTTCTTGATATCGAAGTCGTCAGGATTATCCACAGGCTCACTCTCTACCGTCAGATGGAATCGTCCTAACCCTTCAAGTGCTACGGTCTCACCCTGACGAAGACGATAAGAAATCTCGTCTACCAACGCAATGACAAGTCCACGCACGTCGCCACGTGAGAATGACGTATTTTCCTGAATAGCATCAGCAAGGTCGTCTGTCGTAGCGACACCCGTACTGATAGTTCGTGCATACCATTTTCCAGCACCATTCTTATCCTTAAACTTACTCTGTTCCAGTCTTATTTCTACTGACATAATCTTCTGCCTATTCGTTTCCTATAATATAAATACGGTGCAAATATAAGCAAAATAAACAATTCATGCAAAACAAAATAAACTATTTTACGAATCCACGTCATACTCTCTTTCAATCAAGCGCACCAATTCATACGACCATAGAAGCGGTTATGCAACTACTTGCATGTATCAAACATCATCAATTATAAAGCCTTTTACCAACACGACACACTGCCATCCACTAAATTATCTTCACGATCAGAAATATTTTTGTTCATGAAAAGAAATATTTCCGTTCATGAAGAAAAATGTTTTTTTTCATGAAAATAATTCGGTAAAGAGAATTATTTAGGTAAGAAAAGGCTTTCTACAACCTACTAAATTGAGATTTTCAACTAAATTATTCGCCATTTGTTTGCGAGAATAAAAAACTTTCCTTACCTTTGCACCCGCCTTACAAAAAGTAGTAAGGGGCGTTTAGCTCAGCTGGTTTAGAGCATCTGCCTTACAAGCAGAGGGTCGGCGGTTCGAATCCGTCAACGCCCACAAGGGGTGTTTCCCTGTGACTTCTTGGGGTTGCAGGGGATTTTTTAAGGGCGTTTAGCTCAGCTGGTTTAGAGCATCTGCCTTACAAGCAGAGGGTCGGCGGTTCGAATCCGTCAACGCCCACCGATGAGACTTTGAAATGATGACTTTGCAACTTTGTTGTGAAGTCTTTTTTGTTTTATTCAGCTTTAATCTGCTTCCTTTTTGATATTATTATTATTATTATTTGCGCTATTAATGATTTTATTCTTAAATTTGCAGCATATTAATAAAAGAAATTATGACCCTTGACGCATTAACAGCCGTATCGCCTATTGACGGTCGCTACAGAAGTAAAACGGAATGCCTTGCTGACTATTTCTCAGAGTACGCACTTATCCGTTATCGTGTTCGCGTAGAAATTGAGTATTTCATCACGCTTTGCGAGTTACCATTACCACAACTGGAAAGTTTCAACAGTGCTCTCTTTGAGCAATTGCGTGATATCTATCGCAATTTCGATGAGGCTTCTGCAGCACGCGTAAAGGAGATTGAGAAGACAACCAACCATGACGTAAAGGCTGTAGAATACTTTATTAAAGAGGAGTTTGACAAGATTGGTGGACTTGACGACTACAAGGAGTTCATTCACTTTGGACTAACCTCACAGGACATCAACAATACCAGCGTCCCACTCTCTATAAAGGAAGCCCTCGAAGAGGTCTACTATCCCCAAGTTGAGGAGCTGATAGCGCAATTACAGGAATATGCTGATGAGTGGAAGGACATACCGATGTTGGCAAAGACTCACGGTCAGCCAGCCTCCCCTACTCGCTTGGGTAAGGAAATAGAGGTTTATGTCTACCGACTCAGCGAGCAGCTCGCAAGCTTGCGCAACTGTAAGATGACGGCTAAGTTCGGCGGTGCTACGGGTAATTTCAATGCCCATCACGTAGCTTATCCACAACATGACTGGCGTGCTTTCGGCAATCGTTTTGTCAGTGAGAAATTAGGATTAGAGCGCGAGCAGTGGACGACACAGATTAGCAACTACGACCATTTAGGTAGCATTTTTGATGCTATTCGCCGAATCAATACCATCATGATCGACCTCGATCGCGATTTCTGGATGTATATCTCAATGGAGTATTTCAAGCAGAAGATTAAGGCTGGGGAAGTAGGTTCAAGTGCAATGCCACATAAGGTGAACCCTATCGACTTCGAGAATAGTGAGGGTAACCTCGGTGTAGCCAATGCTATCCTACAGTTCTTGGCACAGAAGTTGCCAGTAAGTAGACTGCAGCGTGACCTTACAGATTCAACAGTCCTACGCAATGTTGGTGTTCCTATTGGACATAGTATCATCGCTATACAGAGTACACTGAAGGGTCTTCGTAAGCTCATCCTCAACGAAGAGAAGCTAAAAGCTGACCTTGAGGACACATGGGCAGTTGTGGCAGAGGCTATTCAAACTATCTTGCGCCGTGAAGCTTATCCACACCCATACGAGGCATTAAAGGCACTCACACGCACAAACAAGAAGATGACAGAGGAAACAATACATGCTTTCATTCAAACACTCAATGTCAGTGACAGTGTGAAAGCCGAACTAATGGTTATCAATCCACACAACTATACGGGCATTTAATCCGTCTTATAGGGTATAATAAAGTATAAAGAAGATATTAAACTGAGTCTCTCCGTCTAACGGAGTTTGATTTTTAATAATTAATAAATAAATGGATTGGCCGTGAGGCCAGTAGTATCAAATCTTAAGTTAAACAATTATGACAGAAGAATTCGAGAACAAAGAAGTTCAGTCTGAGCAGAATGAGAACAGCCGCGAGGGCTATTCAGCTGCCGAACAAGGCGGCTATCAAAGAGAGTACCGTGGCACAGGACGTACACAACGTCCACGTATTCACAGCCAACGCGCTTACAGTAGCGATAAGGCTAATAGCAGTAACGACGAAGGCGGGTTCCGTCCTGAGGGCTTCGGATCTGGTCTGCAGAGCGCAAGTCGCCCACAACAGGGCAGCTATCGTCCACGTCAGAACAGCTATAATGGCGGATATAACAACAATCGTGGGGGCTATCAGAGCCGTCCACAGCAGGGTGGTTATCGTCCACGTTACAATAGTAACGGTGAAGAAGGCGGTTACCAGCCACGCCAAGGTGGATATAATAATCGTGGCGGATACCAGAGTCGTCCACAGCAGGGTGGCTATCGTCCACGTTACAACAGTGAAGAAAATGGCTATCAGTCACAGGCTTATCGCCCACGTTACAACGCCAATAATGGTGCTGAGGGTGAGGAGAAGACAAGCTATCAGGCAAGTCAAGGCGGTTACCAGCCTCGTCAGGGTGGATACCAGCCTCGCCAGCAGGGAAGCTATCAGAGTCGTGGCGGATACAACAATAACCGTGGCGGATATAACAACAATCGCGGGGGATACAACAACAACCGTGGTGGATACAACAACAACCGTGGCGGATACAACAACCGTGGCGGATACAATCAGGGTGGATACCGTCAGCACAGTGCTGATTATGACCCAAATGCAAAGTATTCACTCAAGAAGCGTATTGAATACAAGGAGGAGAACTTTGATCCAAATGAGCCAATCCGCTTGAACAAGTATCTTGCTAACGCTGGTGTATGCTCACGTCGTGAGGCTGATGAGTTCATCCTCTCTGGTGCAGTAACCGTAAATGGTGAGGTCGTAAAGGAACTCGGTAGTAAGGTTCTCCGCTCTGATGTGGTACTCTTCCAAGAGAAACCAGTATCATTGGAGAAGAAGGTCTATGTCCTTCTGAACAAACCTAAGGACTATGTAACTACAAGTGACGACCCTCAACAGCGTAAGACTGTTATGGACCTCGTGAAGGGTGCGTGCCCAGAACGTATCTATCCTGTTGGTCGACTCGACCGTAACACAACTGGTGTACTGCTGCTTACCAACGATGGCGACCTCGCTTCAAAACTTACTCATCCTAAGTTCTTGAAGAAGAAGGTATATCACGTATTCCTCGACAAGCCTGTTACGGCTAATGACCTACAGAAGATCTCTGATGGTATCGAGTTAGAAGATGGCGAGATCAAGGCAGATGCTATCGAATATGCTGACCCACAGGATCAGACACAGGTTGGTATTGAGATCCACAGCGGCAAGAATCGTATCGTACGTCGTATCTTTGAAAGCCTTGGCTACCGTGTCGTAAAACTCGACCGTGTACAGTTTGCGGGCTTGACTAAGAAGAATGTACGTCGTGGCGATTGGCGCTTCCTCACTGAGAAGGAGGTTGACATGCTGCGCATGGGTGCGTTTGAATAAAATAGAAACCTCCCCAAACCTCTCAAAAGAAGTGGATGTGCGAGACCTAACAATGCCACGATTTAGGCATTAGACACATGGGTTAACAACATTCCTCTCCTTTTGAGAGACTTGGGGAGTACCTAATTACAATATAACAAATGAAAAGAACAAAAATCGTCGATGCACTTGCTTGCACCGATTTTGGTAAAGATATCAACGTAAAGGGATGGGTTCGTTCTCATAGAAGCAGCAAGGCTGTTGACTTCATCGCCCTGAATGATGGTTCTACAATTAAGAACATTCAGGTTGTTGTCGACCCTTCTACTATCGACGAAGACCAACTGAAGAGCATTACAACAGGTGCTTGTATCAGCGTTATCGGTAAGCTCGTAGAGAGCCAAGGCGCTGGTCAGACGTCTGAGATACAATGTAAAGAGATTGAGATCTACGGTCTTTGCCCAAGCGACTACCCTATGCAGAAGAAGGGTCAGAGCTTCGAGTATATGCGTAAATATGGTCACATGCGCCTTCGCACAAACACCTTTGGCGCTGTCTTCCGTATCCGCCATAACATGGCAATGGCCATCCACAAGTATTTCCACGACCATGGTTTCTACTATTTCCACACTCCGCTGATTACTGGTAGTGATGCTGAGGGTGCAGGAAACATGTTCCAAGTAACCACACTCGACCTTGACCGCGTTGCAAAAGGTGGTGAGGTTGATTACAGTGCTGACTTCTTCGGCAAACGTACTAACCTTACTGTGTCTGGACAGTTGGAGGGTGAGTTAGGTGCGACAGCACTTGGTGCTATCTATACCTTTGGTCCTACCTTCCGCGCAGAGAACTCCAACACCCCACGCCACCTGGCAGAGTTCTGGATGGTAGAGCCTGAAGTAGCCTTCATCGACAAGGATGAGCTCATGGACCTTGAGGAAGACTTCATCAAATATTGCGTTCGTTGGGCATTGGAGAACTGCAAGGACGACCTTGAATTCCTCAATAAGATGATTGACAAGGGGCTGATTGCTCGCTTGGAGGGCATCTTGAAGGAAGACTTCGTACGTCTTACTTATACAGAGGGTATCGAGATTCTACAGAAGGCAGTCGCTGACGGCGTGAAATTTGAGTTCCCTATCACTGGTTGGGGAATGGACCTCAGCAGCGAGCATGAGCGTTATCTCGTAGAAGAATACTTCAAACGCCCTGTCATCATGACTGACTATCCAAGCGAGATCAAGTCGTTCTATATGAAGAAGAATCCTGACGGCAAGACAATGCAGGGTACTGACGTCCTCTTCCCACATATTGGTGAGATTATTGGTGGCTCTGTTCGTGAAGAAGATTACGACAAGTTGCTTACAGAGATAGACAATCGTGGCATGAAGCGTGAGGTCTACGACTGGTATCTTGACACTCGTAAGTATGGTACCTGTCCACATGGTGGCTTCGGTCTTGGCTTCGAGCGCCTCATCCTCTTCGTTACTGGTATGCAGAACATCCGTGACGTAATCCCATTTGCACGTACTCCAAAGAACGCTGAGTTCTAAGGATTTGATAATAGAAGACGACTATCTACAAGAGATGGTCGTCTTTTTATTTACCTAAAAGAACACTCCTGACGAAACTTAAAATATAACTTATATAAACAGAAAAACAATCATGAAACTAAAACGCATCGTATCAAACCTTCTCTTACTGTGCTTTATTTCCTTAGTCGGCTGCTCTACTGAGTCCTTTCAAGACGAAGACATATCACTGCAAAACTTGCATGAAGGCGACTTGATGTTCGTTGTGAAGGAAACAAGCAACCCTATTACAGATGCCACACAGGGTATTAACGGACTAAAGATCGACCACGTGGCCATCTTCCATCATACGGATAGTGCTGATTATGCACTGGAGGCTTATGGCAAAGCGGTGTCGCTCACCCCTCTTACCAAGTTCCTTGATCGTGCGAAAGGGAAAGAAGGAAAACCACTCATTGCTGTTGGTAGAGTAATTGTCGACTGTGATATGGCTACTTCCATGAGCCGAGCACTAAGCTATCTCGGCCGTCCATACGACCATTTCTATATGCCTGACGACAAAGAAATCTATTGTAGTGAACTGGTTCAGAAGTCATTTGTCGACCACCATGGGCTCCCTGTATTCCCAACAATCCCTATGTCTTTCCACGATAAAGACGGGAAAATATTAGACGCATGGGTCCACTTCTATGCTTTCTATCATCGTGAAATACCCGAAGGAGAACCTGGCACCAACCCCGGACAGCTGTCACGTGATAAAGCCATAAAGGTTACATACGACTTTGAGGCTCCAACTGCACAATAACCTATCTATTTCTTTATGGTGGTGGGTGGTGAATGTTAGGTGTTAATGGTTAGAATAAAGCTACTAATGCGTACTTACTACCCACAAAATCAAAGCATCCTTTATGGTGGTGGGT
>ERZ1699244.90-NODE-90-length-39902-cov-3.611590_pt1 | contig 39902 bp, 27 predicted proteins | sample MGYA00581534_ERZ1699244 | MGnify/ENA primary metagenome ERZ1699244 (study PRJEB42319, sample SAMD00040331) | human oral metagenome | material: saliva | host: Homo sapiens | study: EMG produced TPA metagenomics assembly of PRJDB4115 data set (Metgenomic analysis of...
GCCAGGATCTATGCCCGGCCTGGAACACCGGCAAGCCGCTTTCACCCAAGCTTTTCACCCTGGCTTTGCGTGACCACCACGCCGCCGTAGCCCCCTTCATTGCCGCCGCTCAGCAGCTAGGGGTGGAACCTGAAGAGGTCAGCGACGAGCAGCTCGCTCAGCGCCCAGTGCACCTGGGGGTGCGTGACGGTTTGAGTGTAAACACCTCCCTGGGCCTGGCCGAAAACAGTGCCCACACCCAAGACATTTTGGGGGCGCTGCTGCAGGCCAAGGCGGCGCCGTCGGAAACTGGCGTGGCCACCAAACCCGCCCCACTGGTTGGCGAAGTCATCGGCGAGGCTGCGCTGTGGGCCTGCACTACCTGCGGGGCTTGCGTGGATCAGTGCCCGGTGGACATTGAGCATATTGACCGCGTGATTGACCTACGCCGCAACCAGGTGCTGATGGAGTCGGCTTTCCCCAAGGAACTTGGGCAAATGTTCCGCAAGCTTGAATCTAAAGGCAACCCCTGGGGTCTGCCCCCACGCAAGCGCCTAGAGTGGGCTAAGGGCCTGGAATTTGATGTGCCCGTGGTGGGCGTGGATGTGGAAGACGCCAGCGAAGTGGACTACCTGTTCTGGGTGGGCTGCGCTGGTGCCTATGAGGATCGTGCCAAGAAAACTACCCGCGCGGTGGCTGAGCTGCTGCATATTGCCGGGGTTTCTTTCGCGGTTTTGGGCGACGGCGAATCCTGCACTGGTGATCCCGCCCGCCGTGCCGGTAATGAGATCCTGTTCCAAACTTTGGCTGCGCAAAACGTTGAAACCTTAAACGAGGTTGGCGCCAAGCGCATTGTGGTTACCTGCGCCCACTGCTTCAACACTATTTCGCGTGAATACCCGCAGGTGGGCGGCAATTATCAGGTGCTGCACCACACCCAGCTGCTAAATCAGTTGGTGCGTGAAGGTCGCCTAAAGCCGGTGGCCCCCACAGCGGCGACGGCGTCCGTGCAGCAGGCAGCGACGGCGTCGGTAGCGGCGTCGGAAACTGTCCCGGCGCAGCAGGAACCATCCGCAGCGGCAAGCACCCAGGCGGACTCTGCGGCGTCGTCGGCAAAACCTGCTGCAGTGCAGGGCCTGCAACTAACCCCCAAAGTCACCTACCACGACGCCTGCTACCTGGGACGACACAACCGGATCTACTCTCCGCCGCGTGAACTCCTGGCCGCAACCGGCGCCGAACAGGTGGAAATGCCACGCAACCACGAACGTGCCTTCTGCTGTGGTGGCGGTGGCGCGCGCGCCTTCATGGAAGAAACCATCGGCACCCGCATTGCAGCCAGCCGCGCCCGCGAAGCCCTAGACACAGGGGCCAAAATTGTGGCCACTGCCTGCCCCTTCTGCACCACCATGCTTTCCGACGGCGTGGCCAGCCAAGGCGCTGAAGACGTGCGGGTTATGGACGTGGCCCAGCTGATGCTAGAGGCAGTAAAACGCGGCAATAACTAGTACCATGTAAATGCAAACCCCAGGGGAGCACCACAGCGGTGCTGAGAGTGCGCTTGGCGCAGACCCTCGAACCTGATCCGGGTAATACCGGCGTAAGGGAGTCGGGCTCTCTTCCCCTCCAGCTCAAGCAGGAGGAAGTAATGCTAACTGGTCACGTTCTAACCCGTCGTGGAGTAATTGGTGGCGCCCTCGCCCTGGCCAGCGCGGCCACACTGGTGGCATGTGGGCAAGACACCAAGGCTGACTCCAAAAAAGTCACGGTGGTAACCCACAGTTCTTTCCAGGTTTCTGACAACCTCAAGAAAGAATTTGAGAAAACTAGCGGTTTCAAGTTGGAAATCGTGGACGGCGGCGACGGCGGCGAGCTGGTCAACAAGCTGATCCTGTCCAAGGACGCCCCCCAAGGTGACGTGTGCTTCGGCGTGGACAACACCTACGCCTCCCGCCTGCTATCTCAAGGCGTGATCGACAAAGACCGCACCGTGGACACCATTCCGGAAAGCGCCGAAAAGTACCTGGTAGACAACAACCGTGCGCTGGTGCCCATCGACATGGGTGACGTGGCCATCAACATCGACAAAACCTACTTTGCCAGCCACAACCTGGCTGAGCCCAAGACTTTCGAGGACCTGGCTAAGCCTGAATACGCCAAGCTGTTGGTGGCCATCAACCCCACCACCTCCACCCCTGGCCTGGCCTGGATGCTGGCAACGGTAGGCCACTTCGGCGCCGACAAGTTCAGCGACTACTGGAAGACCTTGGTTAAGGGCGGCGCTAAGATCGCCTCGGGCTGGACCGAAGCCTACAACACCGATTTCAGTGCCGGTGAAGGTAAGGGCGCCTATCCGATCGTGGTTTCCTACGCCTCCTCGCCCTCCTACACGGTCAGCAAGGACGGCGCCTCCACCACCACCGCAGCCCTGCTAGACACCGCTTTCCGTCAGGTGGAATACGCCGGTGTGCTTAAAGGCGCCGCCAACCCGGCAGGTGGTCAGGCCTTCATTAACTGGATGCTGTCTAAAAATGTGCAGGCAGACATTCCCAAGAAGATGTACATGTACCCGGTGGACTCATCCGTGCAGCTGCCCGAGGCGCTGGCCAAGTTCGGTCCGCTGGCTGAAAAGCCGGTAGAGGTTGCCCCTGCCAAGATCGCGGCGGAGCGTGAACAGTGGCTCAAGCTATGGGCCAGCGCCGTCGGCAAGTGAGCGGCACGCCAGAAAAAATCCAGAGCGGGGACCACCATGCCGGGACCCAGCGCATCGCAGGTGAGTCTGCCGGGACCCAGCGCATCGGGCCGCGCATAACCTTCAGCCAAAAACTGGCTTGGAGCCTGGCAATAGCTTTACCGCTAGGCTTCCTGGGACTGTTTTTCGCCTGGCCAGTGGCCAGTTTGGTGATGCGCGGCCTGCTCGATAACGGCCACCTTGACCTGGCTGGGGTGGGCGAAGTGTTCCTGCGCGAACGCACCAGCCGGGTGGTGGGCCAAACCCTGTACCAGGCCGCCTGGGCCACAGGAATTAGTGCACTCGCCGCCCTGCCCGGGGCACACCTGCTTTACCGCCGTCGTTTTGTGGGGGTGGGGCTGCTAAAAGCGCTGGTGATTGTGCCTTTCGTGCTGCCGAGCGTGGCTGTGGGGGTGGCCTTCCATTCGCTGCTAACCAAGGGCGGCTGGCTAGAATCACTGGGTTTAGATGGCACCTCACAGGCGGTTATTGCCGCCATGGTGTTTTTCAACTACGGCTTCATGCTGCGCCAAGTGGGTAGCTTCTGGGCGCAGCTGGACCCGCGTCCCGCCCAGGCGGCAGCCAGTTTAGGGGCCGGGCCGGCGCGAGTGTTTTTCACTATCACCTTGCCGCGCTTGGTGCCCATGATCGCGGCGGCCGCCTCAGTGACCTTCCTGTACTGCTGCACCGCTTACGGGGTGGTGCTGGTGCTTGGTGGGCGCGGGGTGAGCACGATTGAAACTGAAATCTACGTGCTCACCGCCCAGTTCCTTGATTTGCGTGGTGCCGCCGTGCTTTCGGTTGCGCAGATTGTGCTGGTGGCGGCTTGTTTGCTGGTTGCCGAGCGGGCCCGACGCCGCTTTGGGGCACGCAGCGACTGGGTGGGTCAGGTTCCCGCTAGCGCCCTTACCTGGCGTGACCTACCGGCTATTGCGTTCACGACGGCGCTCATTGGTGGCCTGCTGGTGGCTCCGATAGCCTCGCTGCTGGTGCGCTCATTTAAACGTAGCGGCGAGTGGACCCTAGCCAACTACCTGGATCTGTTTAACCCACAAGCCACCCCAGCTTTGCTGGTGAGTGTGGAGCAAGCTGCCTGGTTCTCGCTGCGTACGGCCCTAACCGCCGGGGCTATCGCCCTGGTGGTGGGGGTGTGTATTGCCATAGTGGTTTCACGCCAACCCCGCTCCACCTGGGCTAAACGAGGCCTGGTGTGGCTAGATGGATTCTTCATGCTGCCACTGGGGGTTAGTGCGGTAACTGTGGGTTTTGGTTTCCTAATCACCCTGGCGCGCCCACCGCTGGCCTTAACTAAATCTTGGTGGATTGTGCCGCTAGCCCAAGCTGTGGTGGCAGTGCCGCTGGTGGTACGCACTTTGGTGCCGGCGCTGCGGGGAATTGACCCGCGCCAACGCGAGGCTGCCGCCTCCCTGGGGGCTGGACCGGGGCGGGTAATCCACAGCGTGGATGGGCCGGTGCTGTGGCGTAGTGGCGGTTTAGCCGCAGGTTTTGCCCTGGCCACAAGCCTGGGCGAGTTTGGGGCCACCTCATTCCTGGCTCGCCCGCAAAGCCCCACCCTGCCGGTGGTGGTGGCCCAGCTAATTAGCCGCCCGGGTGCCGTAAATCAGGGCATGGCGATTGCGGGCGCAGTGGTATTGGCTCTAGGTAGTGCCTCAATCATGTTGATCTGCGAGTATCTGCAAGGCCGCGCCACTACCCGCAGGCCAGGCAGTCGCAAGCCAGGCAGTCGCAAGCCAGACACCCGCAAGCCAGGCGTGGGCGCAAAGAATTGCGCCAGCGCCAAGGGGTTGGCCGGCCAAAAGACTGCCAGCAGCCACAGGCCAGGCGTGGGCAGGAAGCGCACCGCCAGCGCGATTAATAAGGATTGATTATGAATCTAAAAGGTATTTTTTCGCGGCGCAGCTCTGGCCAGCTAGAGTCCGACCAGCCCGACGCTCCACAGGGCCGCCAACAAGCCTTACCGCACGCATCCCAGGTCCCGGTATCTGGGTCCTCACCTGCGGCTTTGGTGCCTGCGGGCTCGGCGCCGTCGGCCTCCAACAGTTTTGCACCCACTTCCACTAGCGCGCAGCTAGAAATAAAAAACCTACGGGTGCGCTACCCTGGGCGCGACGTCGACGCCGTCGCCAATGTGAGCCTAAACCTAGCCCCAGGCCAAACCCTGGCCCTGCTGGGAGACAGTGGAAGCGGCAAATCCACGCTGCTGCGCGCGGTGGGTGGGCTGGTGGACGTCAGTGGTGGCGATATCTGCTACGCGGGTGAATCAGTGTTGCAAGTGCCGGTGCATCAGCGCAGATTCGTGTTGATGTTCCAAGACGGCCAGCTGTTCAATAACCTGAGCGTGGCCGAAAACGTGGCCTACGGGGTGGGGCGCCACTCTGAAAAGGTAGTGTCCCAAATGCTTGAGCTGGTGGGCATGAGTGCTTACGCAAACTCGCCGGTAACCGAGCTTTCAGGTGGTCAAGCCCAGCGTGTGGCCCTGGCGCGCGCCCTGGCTCCCAATCCGCGCCTGCTGCTGCTAGATGAGCCGCTCTCGGCGCTTGACCGCTCGCTGCGTGAAGGCCTGGCGCGCGACATCCGCAGTATTTTGCGCGAGCGTGGCACCAGCGCCATTTACGTCACCCACGATCAAGACGAAGCCATGCGAGTAGCTGACGTGGTGGGCATTATGGCTGGTGGGCGCCTGCTTCGCCTGGACACCCCTGAGGGGTTGTGGGCTGATCCTGGCGGCGTGCAGGTGGCTCGCTTTTTGGGTTTTGGTCCCTTCTTAGATGCCGACGCCATCGCAGCACTGGAACTGCCGCTAAAGCTAGAGTACGGGCAGATCCTAGCCCCCGCACCAGGGGCCTGGTCGCTAGCCCCCGCTGACGCAAGCCTAGGGGATGGGGTTGCGCAGGCCGGCGTCGAATCAGTGACTATGAGCCAAGGCAGCTACCTGGTACAAGCCAGCTTGGAGGCGGCCGCAGCTGACCCGCTCACGCTACGCACTAGTCAGCGTCTAGAAGTAGAACAGTGGATCAATGTGCGCCTAGATTTAAGCCGCTGCCCACTCATTGACATGCGCAAACGGGCCTGAACGCGGGAAAACTAGCCTGAATACGGGAACGCGCCGGAGCGGACAAATATGAAAGGGGTGAGGCACAGTCCGCTCCGACGCAAGTCGGGGATGGCCTGCAATTTAATGGATGGCAAGCCTCATCCAGTTGAAGGCCGCAGAGCAGCTTTGCTTGACCTGGATACGCACCTGGGGAAAGATGCGCAGCCGCGAATCAAAGCCTGTCGCCATCGTAAGGGCACGATGTTGACAACCTAAGCTGATCTGATGTCTTAACTCCTATCAACACCAAGAACTATAACTGAGCCAAAGAAAACCGGCAAAACTTGTATGATCTCTATAAAAGTCTTGAAATCTCGCGTAAAAATGACCGTTCCTTAAAATAACCTGAGAAAACTGTGCACATACTCTCAAAGTAAGATTTGGTCAGCTTTACATATGTAAATGACGCAGGCAATACCCAAGAAAATCTTGAGGCATTGCCTGCGTCGTCGTAGAGAGGAAGAAGGTGTCTTTTAGAAGATACCGTCAGCGTTCTGGCCGCGAACCACGCCGATGGGGCGCATCTCCGAGCAGAAGTTACCTACTTCAGTGCTCCAGAAGGAGTCTCCCTCGCTCCAGCGCAAAGTGCCGCCGGGCAGGTTGAAGGAGTCACCGTTGTTGCGCCACACGGCCTTACCAGCCTGAGCGTGGTGGTCGTAGAGGTGGAAGTAGGACTTGGGCTGAGACTTGATGGCGTTGGCGTAGTAAGCGCTTTCGCCGGCCAGGGACACGCCCTTAACAGCCTCGATCTCCTGCAGGCTCGGGTAGAGCACCGGCGCCTGGCTTAGGGTGGCGCGAATCTTGATGCCACCCCAGGTGGTGCCGGTAGAGAAGGCCATGTCTGCGATGTTGTCGCCACCGCGACGACGAGCTGCGGGTACGTAACCCTTGCCGTTTAGCCCCTTGGCGGTCCAGGTCCAAGTGCGGGCGGCCTGCTCGTCGACGACGTCGTTGCGGTTTACGCGGCTGGTCTTACCCCAGGAGGTGGACGCTAGTAGCGGACCGTTGGGGCGAGCGGCAGTACCGTCAGCGCGCACCGCAGAGAAAGTGATCATCCAGGGACTGGCTACGGTCAGGGCGTAGTCGCTGAGGTTGATCAGGTTGAAGCTGGGTACCTTGCTAAAGCCGTTGGCCAGGCCGTCGCTCGGCTCGGTCCAGTAGGCGGTCAGGCCGTCCCAGGCGACAGCAGAGAGAACCTCGTCGATAACCTTGCGGGCTTCGGTAGAGGAAACCTTTTTCTTGTCGGGGGAGGGGGCCGCAAAAGCACCGGCCGACAGAGACACAGCCGCCGTAGCGGTGGCGGTGCCAATGATTAGTTCGCGACGCGAAACCATAATTCGTCCTTAAAGTATGGGGCTTCTTAGAATCAGAAACGACCGTCGGTGGACTCGTAGCCACGGCTACCGCGCGGAGGCAGGGTGTCAGAGACCCAGTTACCAACCGAGCAGCTCCACCAAGACTCACCCACGTTCCAAGAGTGGGTGCCGCCGGGAATTGTGTAGCTGTGCCCGTTGGTCTTCCACAGAACACCGGTAGAGCTGCTCAGCAGCGGGCCGCCGTAAATCATCTTTACGGTAGCGGTCTCGTTCTTGATCTTGATGTATTCCTCGCAGCGCTTGAGGTCGATGTGGTGAATCTCTTCGATCGACTCACGCTTGATGGTCACCTTAGGCAGGGACATCAGGGTGGCCTGAACGATAATGCCGCCGCCCTCGGTTATACCGGTGCTGAAGGAGAAGTCAGCCTGATTGTCACGGTCAACAGCCCACTCGGCAGAACGAATGGGGGTGCCGGCGTGACCACCCTGAACCTGGTTGAAGGTCCAGTTCCAGGAGATACCCTTCTGGTTGCCCATGTCGCCGGTGTAAACATTGACGTTGCGGGCGTAGTTGTCAATGTAGCCCCAGCTGGTGGTGGGCTTGGCCGGGCCGTTGGGTACGCGGCCAGAGCGAGAGGTGCGGATGGCCTCGAAGTGAATCTTCAGCGGGTTCTTAACGCTGGCGTTGACCTCGTAACGGCTGAGGTTGATGACGTTGAAGCTAGGCACCTTGTCGCAGCCATTGGCCAGGCCCCAGCTGGGCTCGGTCCAATAGGCCATCAGGCAAATGCAGTTGAATGCCTCGTCGATGATGCGCTTCTTCTCAGGGGTGCAAGCACTGGTTGCAGCCGCAACCGCAGGGCTGGCGATCGCAATGGCTGGTACCGACCAGGCAGCACCCTTGGCGATGTTACGCCGTGAAATTTCCTGTGCCACGTCTACTACTCCGATAACTCTTCTTGGGAACTCAAGTGGTGTCAGAATAGGTCTTAATTTGGTCAGAATTAAAGCCTGGTGACAGGCGTTATAAAAGCTTAATTTTATTAGTTGTTATCTTTTATCTTACCTGGGAATATACTGAAAGTGCAGGTCAGAGGCACTTTTGAGGGTAGGGTCTGGGGTTGGTGTGACAATATGTTAACTAAGCGTGATCATTCCTTAAGTGACACCCAAGAATACTCTCAGGAAACTTTAAGGAAAAAGCCTCGAATTTAAGTTAAGAAGTTATATTTAAACCGTATCAGTTGTTAACCTAAAGTGTGATAGCGGCGCCCCCATGACCCCCTTTGTGCGCATGACTGCACGTCACAATCAGTTTGTCAGGCGTTGTTTCAAAGTGATTGGTTAAGCCTTGTCAAGAGGGTGGTGTTGCAGCTTATTTAACAAGGCTGGATGGCTGAAAATATGTGCATATTCGCAGGTAGGAGCCGGTTTGTGAACTGGTTGATGCCGATCGGCTTTGGTGTTTTGTGAATGTGAGCAGTGGCTTTTGGGTTTGAAGTTTAGAGCTGGGATGGCTTGAAAGGGAGGGCTGGCGGGCTGTGCCCTACCATTAAAACGTGTTAAACCCGAATTCTCTCCGGTTGCTTCCTTGAAGGTCTGATGACTTGCTTTTGCTGATATTTGGGCTCGACGGCGCCCATAGGGTCTACCTGTCCCGATGCTGGGTTGTGGGGGTTGGCAGGAAAGATATGGAGACGCTGGCGAGTGGAAGATACTGGGGCGTAGCGTCGAGGAAGGTTGGCGCGCGGCGTCGAGGAAGGCTGGCGCGCGGCGTCGAGGAAGGCTGGCGCGCGGCGTCGTCGTTGTTGCACCTATATATAAGGAGACGTGACACAAAAAGGGACCGGTGCGAAAGGAGACTCGGGGCTGTGTAGGCAAGAGAAATAGAAAAGGGGCCGACGCACCACGAACGTCGACCCCAAATGCGCGGCAAATAGGCGTTAGCGTTGAGCGCGGCGCGTCAGCCAGCGGTCAAAACCGGCGAAAATCAAGATGCACACCAGCGCAAAAACCAGCGTGAAACCAATAGCCATCAGTGAGACCGCGTAGCCAAGCACCTCCACGTTCAAAAATCCATAAGGATAAGTGTGGGTAATAGCGCCGCGAATCAGAATGAAAGGCACCCACACCACCGGAATCACTAGGGATCGCAAAATCACACCGCGATCAATGCCTCCGCGCGGGCCGGTGATAAACCAGGCCAGCACCATGGCCAGGGGAACTATGATGTGCTGAATTGGGTTAGTTAGGTAATCCCAACCCGAAAGCTGCTTGTAAGGGCCAATAAAACCAGCGTAAACAATGCCGGTCACGGTGATCATCATGGTGGCGCACAGCTGCAAAGCTCGCCACCAGTTACTGGCCGGGCCCTGATGGCGTGCCAGGTACGTGGCCACCACTGCCACCAGGATGTTTGACCATTCCGTGAAGTAGCTAAAGGTTTCAAATAGTCGGGTAGGGGCGCCGGACCAGCCTGGGGCGCTGGTGCCAAACATGCCGGGGTCCACATTGCCGCGCGCGTAGCCGTCGCAGGCAGTAATAATTACAGTGGCACCGAAACCGAACCAAGTTATTGCTGCAATCGCACCATAAATCAGACGTGCATTTCGACCCAGCGCTGAGGCGGGGGTGTAAGCCGAGGCTGGGGTATAAGTTTTACTCACGCACTTCAGGGTATACAAACCCAAACACAGGCAAAATCATCCCTTCCCTATAAAAATTTCATGGGGTTTTATAGGGAACGGACGAAATGTCAGTATTTGTAAGGCATAGGGTTGCAGTGTGAGACAAATGTCTGGGGTCTGAGACCAGGGCGGGCGGTGGCTGGACGGCACGGCACGCTCGGCGTGTTGGTGACTGGGCGGCGGCACTAGCGATGATGGGAGGAGTGGCGCACCCTGTGCGGCGGTGTCTGGTCGCTGGTGCTAGCTGCTGTGAGAGGTGCGGACGGCGAGCGTCCCCTGTGCGGCGACGGCGCCAATACAAGTGGGCCGCCAATGCGGCGTTGGCGAGTGTCTCCTGTGCGGCGACGGCGCCAATGCAAGTGGGCCGCCAATGCGGCGTCGTCGTTAATGTGGGCGGCACCCTCAACGCAGCGCCACCCTCAACGCAGTGGCACCCCAATAACACCGCTATCCCTAATAATGAACCCGCGTTCGGCACCCGAGGCGATGCTGCATAGACTGAGGGCATGCTTGAGCTCCGCGAAATCGCGAAATCCTATGTCACCAGCGCATTGACGCAGGTGGCGCTGGATGACGTGAGCGTAACTTTCCGTGACAACGAGTTTGTGGCAATCCTGGGCGCCTCGGGCTCGGGCAAAACCACCATGCTGAACGTGATCGGCGGGCTGGACCACTTCGATTCGGGCGATCTGGTGATTGACGGCGTTTCCACCGCCCACTACAAAGACCGCGACTGGGACGCCTACCGCAATGCGCGCGTGGGTTTCGTGTTTCAAAGCTACAACCTGATCCCGCACCAAAGCGTGGTGGCCAATGTGGAGCTGGCACTTACGCTTTCGGGGGTTTCGCGTGGGCAACGACGACGACGCGCCCTGGCCGCCCTGGAAACTGTGGGTTTGGCGGAGCACTCGCACAAGCGGCCCTCCCAGCTGTCGGGTGGGCAGATGCAGCGCGTGGCCATTGCGCGTGCGCTGATCAATGACCCCGAAATTGTGCTGGCAGACGAGCCCACCGGCGCATTGGACTCCACCACGTCGGTGCAGGTGATGGACCTGCTGCAGGAGGTGGCCCGCCAGCGCCTGGTAATTATGGTCACCCACAACCCCGAGTTGGCCCACCAATATGCCACGCGCATCGTGGAACTGGCTGATGGGCGCATCATTTCTGACTCAGATCCGGTTGTGGGGGAGTCGGAGGGTGCGGGCGGCGACGGCGGGGCTGAAGGTGCAGGCGGGGGTGCTGCGGGCGACGACGGGGCTAGTGTGGCTGGCGCGGCAGTTGGCAGCGACGGCGGGGCTGAAGGTGCAGGCGGGGGTGCTGCGGGCGACGGCGCGGCTAGGGCTGCGCGTGAAGCTGCGGCCCTGAATGATGACACTGCGCAGATACCCGCCGTAAGTGCTGGTGAGCAGGTTGATGGCAGCGGTGCTGAGGGTGACGACGCGACTGAGGGTGCCGTCGACGGCGTTGGCGTGGCCGAGGGAGATGCAGAGGACGCTGGCGACTTGGCTGAGGGGGCTGGCGCCGTCGTCGGGCGTAAAGGAAGCCAGCACAGAACGAGTAGGCGTAGAACAGACAGGGCCGCAAAACGGCGGGGGCGCAACAAAAACCGCGCGGATGCCAGCCGTCCCGGGCACAAGCCGCGACGCGTGTCTATGGGGCCGATGACCGCGCTGGGGCTCAGTTTTACCAACCTAATGACCAAAAAGGGACGCACTGCCATGACCTCATTTGCGGGGTCGATTGGCATTATTGGTATTGCGCTGGTACTGGCATTGGCAAGCGGGGCGAATAATTACATTATTACCACCCAGGAACGCGCTATGGCTTCTTACCCGCTAACTATTGAGCGGGTGGGAATGGATTTAACCGGCGTATTATCTACCTCGGCGGCGGGTGAAGCTGCGCCAAATGACGGCAAAATTCATACCGCCTCGCAGTTATCTAATGTGACTGCGTCAATGAAAACCAATGATTTAACTTCGCTGCAAAGCTATTTAAAGGGTAATGGTGGCAACATAAATAAGTATGTGCGCACCATTGAATATAATTACGGCATTAATCCTCGCATCTATCTTCCAAAAAGCTCTAAAGGGCCGGTGCAGGTAAATCCAGATGTGACCTTCGCTGAAGGCTCCACTAATTTTGGGGCTTTCCAATCCATGACTTCCACAAATATTTTCAAACAGCTAGCTAATGATCGTTCGCTGTATGTAAATAGCTATGATGTGGTTAGTGGGCGGTGGCCTACGGCGGCAAATGAGCTGGTGGTGGCGCTAGATTCTAATGGGCGCCTACCTGAGCGGCTTGAATATACACTGGGTTTGCGTGACTATGGACAGTTGCAAAACGCTATGGCTAAACTGCGTCAAAATGAGGGTGTAAAACTCAAGAATACGGCTGCTACATGGGCGCCTAAGCAAATTTTGGGCGCTAAGTTTAAGTTAGTTAATGTGCCTGATCTTTACAAATATGATGCGAAGTATAAGGTTTGGAGCGCTCGGGATAATGATGCTGCTGCGCTCAAGCAAATTGTAGCTGCTGGAACTGATCTAAAGATTGTGGGTATAGTTAAACCCACTTCTAGCGGTGGTGGATTTGGGCAATCTAGTGTACTTTCTCCGGGTATCTATTACACCGGGGCGCTTACCCAACAGGTAATTGCTAAGGCGGCGGCGTCGCCAATTGTTAAGCAACAGTTAGCTGACCCCAAACGCAATGTATTTACCGGAAAGACTTTCGAGGAAGAAGCTAAAGAACACGCTAATCCGCAAATTGATTTGTCTTCGCTGATCACTATTGATCAAGATAAATTGATGGCAGCATTTAAATTTGATCCGTCGTCTATTAATGCGGGACTGAATAATTTAGACTTCTCGGGGATGGATTTAAGTGGGGCTGTAGGCAATGTGCAGCTGGACTTAAGTAGCCTGGATCTAAGTCAAATGCCCGCGATTGATTTAAATGGGCTGGACGCATCCAAGTTGGATTACTCGACATTGCAGAAACAGTTTCCACAACTGGCCAACATTGACTTAGCCAAAGTGGTGCAGGCTGCGCTAGCTAACGGGGCCATCAAGCCTGGTGGCAGTCAGGCGCTAAGTAACATCCTCACCCAGGTGGTAGGCGGTTTTATACCCTGGTATGCACAGCATGGGGGTGACGACGACGGTGGCGGCGGATCAGGAACGCCAGGCCAGGCCGATCCTGCCAAGATTGCTGCGGCGGTGACAAAGTATTTGCAAACTGAGCAGGTGCAAAAACTGTTGGCACCAATCTTTAGCGGCGACACCATAATTGACCGGGCCAAGCTTACCGCTAACCTTACCCAGGCTCTGGGTAACGATCCGGCGGTGCAACAAATTGCTGAAAATGTTTCGGCTGACCTGGCTAGTCAGATTTCTAATAAAGTGGCTAGTGCGCTTAGTTCCACGGTTACTACCGCGCTAAGTAAGGCAGTTGGACAGTTGCTGCAAAGCTCACTCAATCAGCTGATGACTACTTTGCAAACCCAGCTAACTGCCCAGGTGCAAAACGCCATGGGGCAGATTATGGGTAACCTGTCCAGCGCTATGCAGGTGGATGCGAACAAACTTAAAGATGCATTTAAGTTCAATATGAAGCCGGAAGAAATTGCGGCATTACTAACGCAGCTACTTAACCCTAATGCCACCACGGCTCGCGCCAATTTACTTACCTTAGGGTATGCTCGCGCCGACCAGCCGGAACGTATTGATATTTATCCGAAGTCTTTCGCCGATAAAGACCATGTTAAATCTATCCTTGCCAACTACAATGCGAAGGCTAAAGCTGCCAAGCAAACCAGCAAAGTGATTGTCTATTCAGACCTGGTGGGGATGCTGATGAGTTCAATCACCAATATCATTAATATTGTGACTGCACTGCTGGTGGCATTCGTGTCTATTTCGCTGGTGGTGTCGTCAATTATGATTGGCATTATCACATTTATTTCCGTGTTGGAGCGGCGTAAAGAGATTGGAATTTTGCGTTCAATCGGTGCGTCTAAAGCTGATATTCGGCGCGTATTTAATGCGGAAACCCTGATTGTGGGGGCCCTGGCAGGTTTGCTAGGTGTAGGCGTGAGCGTATTGGTGACTATTCCAGCCAATATTTACGTGGCCGACCGCTTTGGGGTGCAAGATATTGCCACACTGCCTGTTGCTGCCGGGGTCATTTTGGTGGTCATTTCCATGGGCCTGACTTTCTTGGCTGGTTTGCTGCCGGCCTCCAAGGCTGCACGCGAAGACCCAGTAGAGGCCCTGCGCGGAGAATAAACACAGGCAAAATCATCCCTTCCCTATAAAAATTTCATGGGGTTTTATAGGGAAGGGATGAAATGTCAGTATCTGTGAGCAGGTGTATAAGTTGTTAACCAAGGAGCAGATTGTGAACCGAGGCTCTACGGTGCGGATCAGGATTCGCGGCGCGAGCCAAAGACTTGCGGAGTGAGTCAGTAACCTAGATGTGCACTTCGGGCCTGACCTTCCCAGCAATCTGACCTGCCCAAACGATCTGGCTCGGTAGACTCTTGTGTCCAGCCTCCTTACGGCCCGCTTAGCCAGCCTAAACAGGCCTGCTTCCTGGACACTGTAAAAGCCTGCGTCACCTGCCACTTTGAGTGTGAAACTCCCCAAGTTTCCTCAATGTCTAGGCAATTTTAAGGTGAATTGGATATTTTTGAACCAGTTAAATTCTCAGATCGAGGTGGTCTAAAGTGCTTAAAAACAGCGGATTCGGCAAGCGAATTTTGCGCCGCACCAACACTTTCCTGCTGACTGCGGCTGTGGCTGCAGCGACTCTTGGGGGTGGTGCGGTTGCAGCTCCGGCAGCGACGACGTCGTCCGTGGCGGCCCCGGTAGTAGCGGCGTCGTCGGCAACGCAGCTAACCCAAGCTGGCGTCGTCGGTAAGATGGGCGCCCCGGGCACCGGCGTCATCGACTCCAGTAACGGCTGGGTGGACAAAACCTGCACGGTCAAAGGCGGAGACTGGGTTTATCGGGGCGGCGACTCCTGGTGGTACCGCAATTCGGACGGCTCCTACCCAAGCAAATGCGTAGCCACAATTAAAGGCGTTAAATATCTATTTGATGCAGATGGTTGGGCTGCCAGTGGCTGGGGTGCTTCAAAGAAAACCGATAAATTAGGTAACAAATACTGGTATCACTTCACCACTAATGGTTTAAGTAAAGGCTGGCATATTGAGGGCTCGGCACGCTTTTACCTAGACGGTGGCGACGGGCATATGTATGTCAACTGGAATACCATTGGCGGGAAATCTTATTACTTCACTCCCGGTGGCGCAATGGTTACCGGCTGGTATAAGGCTTACCCGGGTTGGTATCACTTTGGGGACGACGGCGTATTAACCACTGGTTGGTTTAAGTCAGGTAATGCTTGGTATTACCTAGATCCGGGTAAAGGCTCCACTAATTTGAGTGGTGCATATAAGGGTCTAATGCTTACCGGTTACCAAACTATTGACGGCAAGCGTTACTATTTCGACGCTTCAGGTAAATGGGATCCCAGTAAATAATTAATATTTACTGCTATCTGCTGGCTCCGGGCCTGCAGGCAGCCTCCGGCCTGCGTGCGTTGGGCTAGTCTGTTGCAGCCTCCGGCCTGCGTGCGTCAGGCTAGCCTGCATGCGCCGTCGCTAATATGCGGTCGCCGTCGCAAATACTGACATTTCATCCCTTCCCTATAAAACCCCATGGAATTTTTATAGGGAAGGGATGATTTTGCCTGTGTTTGTATGTGTTTAAATCAGACAGCAGCGAGCTCTTCGCGCAGGCGCTGCTTTACGGCCAGTGGCGCCCAGGAAATCTCGATCGCGTTAGCTACCAGGGTGCGCAGGAAGTCCTCATCAACCCCATCGTGGTCAGCCACGCGCTGGAAGTTATCGCCGATGTACCCGCCAAAGTAGGCCGGGTCATCAGAGTTGATAGTTACCAGAACGCCGTCAGCAACTAGCTGCTTAACCAACTCAACCTTGTCAGACTCAGAAATCCACAGGTTCGAAATCGGGCAGCTGGTCAGCCCAATACGGTGCTCCACCAGGTACTTAACTAGCGCCGGGTTCTCCACCACGTTGGTGCCGTGGTCCACGCGCTGCACCTGAATGTCCTCAATGACCTGGCGGATGTGCTCAATAGAGTCTTTAATGTCGACGTCGCAGTGCATGGTCAGCTGGTAGCCCTCGCGGCGAGCGCGGGCAAAGACTGCGGCAAACTTAGCCGGTTCGTGGTCGGTTTCGTCAGAGTCCAGGCCCACGCCCACGATCCATTGCTTGTAAGGCAGCGACTCCAGCAGCGTAGCCATGGCGTATTCGGGCTGGAAGTCGCGCAGGAAACACATGATGAACTGGCTAAACACGCCCAGGGTTTGCTCGGCCTCAAGCTGAGCGCGGCGCAGACCGGAAATCACGGTGTGGAAGCTGACCCCACGGCAGGTGTGTGCCTGGGGGTCAAAGAAAATTTCTGCGTAACGCAGTCCTTGGCTGGCGGCCTTGCGGTAGTAGGCCATGGCCAGGTCATAGAAGTCTTCGCTGGTGAGCAGCACGTTCATGCCGTCGTAGTAGGCGTCTAGGAAGGAAGCTAGATCGTCGAAAGTGTAGGAGTCCTTAACTTCCTGCTCGCTACTAAAAGGTAGCTTGATGCCGTTGCGCTGGGCTAACTTGAATTTCAGCTCCGGCTCTAGCGTGCCCTCAATGTGTACGTGCAGCTCAACCTTGGGTAGAGCCTGAACTAGTGCCTCGTGGGCCATCACGTCTCCTTAGAAAACTGGGAATTTAGTAAATTCTAGTTGTCTTGCGGTGTCCGCGTGGTCCAAATTACGCGCTCAGTGTGCCCGACGACGCCGGCCCGCGCTCCCGACACCGCCGGCCCGTGGTCCCGACGGCGCCGGCCGCAGTCGTGGCCTGCCCTTGCGACCCGCCATCGGCCGTCCCGCCGCCGCCCCGCGCTCCCCGTCAGCCCTCGCTCTTGGCGCCCTGTCCCGGGCCGCCGCCGGCCCAGGCAGGCATCCCATATCTCGTTAGCGCAACCCTGAGAACGCCCCGCTCAGACCCCCAGGAATTCCTTGATTGCCGGCAGCTCACGCTGAGCCTGGGCGTAACCCACCTGGTAGGCCTCTTCGAGCACTTCATAGCGCATTTCGAGCTTGGAAATTTCGGTGACTTCCGGGCAGTAGACATAGGCGCGTCCCTCAGCTTCCAGTCTGAAAGCGGTTTTGCGGGCGGCATTGTAGCGGGCGCTGCGGGCGGTGACGGCGTCGGCAATGGAAGGTAGACGTGGGAAGGCGGCACGCATACTGGCGTGGGTGCCCAGACGCGTGGCCGGCTTAATGAAGTTGCGCGGGCGAGTGAGCACAATCAGGAATTTGCGGTAACCGTCGCGCATGGGTGCGTCCAGCGGAATGCCGCCGTTGGGGCCAAGTGCGCCGTCGACGTAAGTGTCGCCGTCGATCTCTACCGGCGGCATCAGCACCGGCAGGGTGGACGACGCGCGCGCAAGTAAGCCCACATCAGAGACGCTATGCATGTCCTCTTTGGTGAACCATACAGCCTGGCCGCGCGTGGCGTTAAAAGAGCCAACACGTATCTGCGCCGGGTTGGCCATGAAAGTGTCGTAGTCGAAGGGGAAATCGCCGTCAGCCTCGGCAATGTCGTGGTAGAGATAGTCCACATTGAAGATGCCGCGCCCGGCTAGCCAGTGCTTGTAGCCGCCAAATTCGGGGCTGAGGGCCACGTCAACGAAGGAGTCGTGGGCGCGGGTGGCGTCACGTGAAACATAGTTAACGGTGTGTGAGCTACCTGCGGAAATGCCGGAAACATGCGGAAAATCTAGGCCCGACTCGATCAGGGTGGCCACCAGTCCGGCGGTGTACACCCCGCGCATACCGCCGCCTTCAAAAACTAGTGCTGTGTCAGGAAGATGTGTCAATGCGGTACTCACCGCGTCAGCCTATGTCAGAGGCCCATAGCTAGGTAAGGCGCGACACACGTGAGCCGCCCCGCTACTGGTGTGACCCAGTTGGCAGGGCGGCTTGCGTTGGGTTGGTTTTAGTGCCGACGACGGCGCCCGGCTGGTCCGGCCAGCCCAGGCCAGCCCAGCTGGCAGCCAAGCCTTAGATCTGGGCTAGGGCCTGATCAAGGTCGGCGATTAGATCGTTGACGTCCTCCAGGCCTACGGCCAGACGCAGCAGGGTTCCGGGCACGCCCCCAACCCCGCCGGTGCGGGTCGAGTGGGTCATGATTGCCGGGTGCTCGATTAGCGACTCAGGCGCGCCCAGCGAAGCAGCCAGTGCAAATACGCGGGTCAGGCCGGTTAGGCGGATGGCGTCGTCCTCATTGGCCAGCTCGAAAGAGAGCACCCCGCCGCTACCCAGCGGGTTTTGGCGCTGAGCCAACTCGTGCGCCGGGTGGCTGGGCAGGCCCGGGTAGTAGACGGCAGTTACCTTGGGGTGGGCCTGCAAGAACTCGGCCACCGCCTGAGTATTGGTGCAGTGGCGCTCCACGCGCACTGCCAGGGTCTTTAGGCCACGGTGAGCTAGGAAAGCGTCACGCGGGGACTCAATAGCCCCCAAAGTCATCTGCAGACGGGTTAGCTCCTCGGCGGCGTCGCGAGAATCAAAGAACGGGGTGACGTGCTCAGGCAGCTGTAGGCCGTCGCGCAGCACCACCGCGCCACCAACCACATCCGAGTGCCCACCAATGTACTTAGTGGTGGAGTGCACCACCACGTCCGCGCCCAGCTCCAGCGGGCGCTGCAGCAGCGGGGTGGCGAAGGTGTTATCAACCACCAAAAGTGCCCCCACCTCGTGACATAGCTCGGCGACGGCGGCAATGTCGGTAACCGTTAGGAAGGGGTTAGAGGGGGTCTCCACCCACACCAGCTGAGGGCGCTGGACGCGAATTTCGCGTGCGGCCACATCCAGATCGGTGAGGTCCACAGCCGCTGAAGTGAAGCCCTCGGCGGGCTTAATGACACTGAAAAGCTTGTGAGTGCCGCCGTAAACGTCGGTTGAGTGAATGATGTGGTCGCCGGGGCGGGTTAGTAGGCGCACTACGGTGTCTTCGGCGCTCATGCCGGAGGGGAAGGCGAACCCGTGGGTGGCGCCTTCCAGGGCAGCTAGGGCGCCGGCGAAAGCGTTGGTGGTGGGGTTGCCACAACGACCATACTCAAAGCCCTGCTTGAGATCGCCGGGAGCATTTTGCACGTGAGTGCTGGTCACATGCATGGGCGGAACCACGTCACCGGTAACCGGATCTGGCTCAAAACCCAAGTGAATCGCGCGAGTGGAGAAAGCGGCTGCGTTGTTTTCCATGTATTGAGTTTAATTCCAGGCTTCTCCCTTGTTAATAACTACGCCACACGCATAAGGGTGTAGGTCACATTAAGGGTGCTTACTTTCACCGCTGACCCCTATGGGTGGTGCATGTGGTTGGTGATTATGGATGGTTAGACTTGAAGTCTTGTTAGCTGCGAGTTTTCCCCAGATACATGCGCAGCTGATGCATGGTCCAACTGAAAGGTGACGTGGCTTTGCGGGTAGCTTTCAAAATTTTCAGGCGAGATATTGGGCGCATTTTGCGAGTGCCTTTCGCCGTGATCGTGGTGGTGGGTGTGTGTTTCCTGCCTGCGATGTACGCCTGGTTCAATATCGCCGGTTTCTGGGACCCCTACGCCAACACCTCCCACCTGCGCGTCGCCGTCGTTAATGAAGATAAGGGCGCCACCACCGCCGCTACCGGCAAGATCGACGCCGGCGCTCAAGTAGCCGCCCAAATTAAAAGCAACCATGACCTGGGCTGGTACTTCACCACGCGGCAGGGGGCTATCGACGACGTAAAAACCGGTAAGTCCTATGCGGCCATCATCATCCCCGCGAACTTCTCCACCAGCCTGGTCAGCTTCATGGACCCGCAGCATTACACCCAGCCCAAACTGGAGTATTACGTCAACCAAAAACTCAACGCGGTGGCCCCGCAAATCACTAACGCTGGCGCCAGCACGTTGGATCGGAAAATTAATTCTGCCTTTGTTTCGCAAGTATCCAAGGCGGTAACCACCAAGCTAGGAGACTTTTCTAAGCAGGTGCGCACCCAAACCGCCACCGTTAACGCCAACACAGACAAATCTCTGGCCCAAGGCGCCCAAAAACTAGCTGCAGCCTCGGCTTCAGTACAAAGTCAAAGCCAGCAAATCGACCAGGCGCGAGCCAAAATTGCTAGCGCCCAAAACTCACTGACTGCGCTGCAAACCCAGGTCACAAACCTGAGCCAGATTGCCACAAACACCGGCACGCTGCTGTCCACCACGGCCACAACCATCACCGACTTTTCTTCCAAAGCCCCGGGCATACTCGATAAATCAGCTAGCCTCACGGTTCAGGCCACCGGCAAACTGTCAGTAAATGCGGCCAACCTTAACGGGGCGGTGCAATCCGCGCAGGGGCGAGTTGACGGCGTCGTGAGTGAGCTAGAGTCAATCAACCAAACCCAAGGCCAAATCCTGACCCAACTGCAAAACGCTGGGCTAGGGAATGTGCCTGGGGGATCCGATGCGCTGGCGATTTTGACGCAGCAAAACACCAACGCTGCTACCAGCCTAAGCAATCTGCGCACCGTGGGTAGCTCAATTTCGGCCACCTCCACTTCGCTTAGCGACGCCGCCAGTGCGCTAAACACTGCGGCTAACACCTCCACCACCGCCTTTAGCTCCGCACGAGAAAGTGTTTTTTCCTCTTCACTGCCGCAGGTCAGTAGCTCGCTGTACAACATGGACCGCCTCTCGGGCACGCTGGCAGTCACTATCAGCAACCAAAACCAGCAGATCACGCAGCTAAAATCCATGCTCACCCAGCTGGACAAAAACCTGGCCGCCACGCAAAGTGCCCTGAACCAAAGCGCCACCACTTTGACGCAGCTGCAAAGCGATCTGGAATCCACCCGCGCTGACCTGGGGGCAATCAGCGGCACCTCAGCCTTGCGTCAGCTCACCGACAAGCTAGACGTGAGTGCGGACAAGGTTGCTAACTTCATGCTTTCACCCACGCTGCTAAGCACTCACAAGGTTTACCCGGTGGCTAACTACGGCTCGGCTATGGCCCCGGTGTTCACCAACCTGACCTTATGGGTGGGTGCGTTTATGCTGGTGGTCCTGATCAAGCTGAACGTAGACAGTGAGGGAATCGGGGCCATCACGCACACGCAAGCGTATATGGGTCGCTGGCTGTTAATGGCCGCAATTAGTGCAGTGCAAGCCATTGTGGTCACCACCGGCGACCTGATCCTAGGTGTACAGCACGAAAGTGTGGTGCTGTTCTACCTGGCAACAATCCTTATTGGTTGGGCTTATCTGTCTATTATCTATGCGCTCAGTGCATCCTTCCAGCATATTGGTAAGGGTCTTTGTGTTGTTATGGTAATTTTACAGATTCCTGGCTCTTCCGGTCTATACCCAATTGAAATGGTGCCTAGTTTCTTTGGCTGGGTTTACCCGGTGCTGCCCTTTAAATATGGGGTGGCAGCTGTGCGAGAGGTTATTGGTGGCTTCTATGCTCACCATTTCCTGTATGACCTGGGAGTTTTGGGGCTGATGGCGGCCGGGTCTTTCGCCGTGGGGATTGGGCTACGGCCCTTCTTGGTTAACATCAACCGCCTGACCGCTGCGGCCATTGCTGAGGGTGGCCTGTTTAACGCTGAAGACACCCGCGACTCACGGCGTTGGCGCACCACCCAGATCCTGCATGCCCTGGCCGACCGCGAAGATTACCGCTGGGAAACCGACTATCAGCGCCGCCGCTTTGAGCGCCTGTATCCGCGTATGCGCGTGGCGGCGATTGTATTGGGCGTAGTGGTGCCAGCGGTTACCGCCCTGACCAGTAGTTTTAGCACTACCAACCAGAGGATCACTTATGTGGCGGTGTGGATGGTGTGGTTGGTTGCCATGATTGGCTTCCTGGTTTATATGGAGTACCGACGCGACCGCCTGGAGCGTCAGGCGGCTTTGCTGGAAATGGGTGACGGCGAAATCAAGGCCATGCTGCATGGACATATGGGGCGACGGCGCCAGGGGCGCTCTCGCTCGCGGCTTGCGTTAGCTGAAATTAGTGCCGACGCCGCCGGTGTGGAAAGCGCCGGCGCCGCTGCGGCAGCGGGGCGCAGCCAAGCCGGCTCAGCAAAGGCTGGCGAAAGCGGTCGGCAGGTGCCTGACGATGCGCTAGGGCGCAGCCAGGCTGAAACCGCACAAATTCCGGTTGTAGACGAAGGAGACGGTCGATGAAGCACGCAGACGAAAAGCGCAGTGCGGCGTCGGCCCGGCGCTCTGGAGCTAAGGTGCCTGACAGTGTCAAGTATGACGGTGGGGATCGGGCTCGCGCCGCCGTCCCAACTCGCACGGCCACCCAAACCCGGACCAGCCGAAAAGCCCAGGCCAAGCCACTTGCGGGGGCCTGGCAGCTATATCGCGACGATCTACGTCGCGCCCGCATCAACGTGATCAGCATGGTGATTATCCTCGGGCTAGTGGTAATTCCGGCGGTGTTTGCCTGGTTTAACGTGGCTGCCTCCTGGAACCCTTTCGGCAATACACGCAACCTGACGGTCGCCGTCGCCAATGCGGATACCGGCTACAAAAGCGACCTGGTTCCCATGAAAGTTAATGCGGGCGAGCAGGTGGTTTCCGCGCTGCGTGCTAACAAGCAGCTCAATTGGGAGGTGACCACGCCCGCGCAGGCGCTGGAGGGCGCTAAATCGGGTAAATATTATGCGGCCATCGTGATTCCCGAGGGCTTTAGCAAAAATATGCTCAGTTTCTTCTCCTCCAGCGCCCAAAGCACGCAGTTGAACTACTACATCAACGAAAAACGCAACGGTATTGCTCCCAAGATCGCCGGGGCTGGGGCGCAGGCGGTTTCCACTCAGGTGAACGCGGTGTTCACCAAAACTGTGGGGGAGGTGGTGCTGAACCTAACCCAGACAGTGTCCACTCAGCTATCCACCCCCGAGGCTACCAACGCTTTAAATACTGTGGTGGGGCGCGTGGAGACATTGTCTACCCGCTTTGATAGTGCTGCTAACCTGCTCACTTCCTATGGTGGCTTGGTCGACGGCGCCAATGGGCTGGTGACCAGCTCCGTCAGTCTGGTGGGGCAGGGGTCCAAAGACGCCCAGCAGCTACGCACCCAGCTAGGGCAGGTGGCAACCGAAACCGGGAACATCAAGAGTGCCGTCGCCAATGCAAACCAAGCCTTGCAGGGGGCCTTTAACGCCTCCACCACGGCCCTAAATTCAGTCAATGCCGCCGCAGACCAGGTGGGCACCTCCTCCGGGCAGTCCGTCTCCGCCGTTGTGACCAGCCTAAACCAGCAGGCCAGTGGGTTGCAGGCGCAGGCCACCAACTACCAGAAGGTGCGTGACAACCTGGCCACGCTGATCGCTCAGCTGCCCGACCCTACCCGCGCACAAGGGGTGCTGACCAGCCTCGATGGGATTATCAGCAGGCTTAACGGCGCGGCTACGTCGCTGCAGTCGGCGGCCACGCAGATTTCCAATAAATCCGGTGACTCGCAGGCCTCCATTACCGAGGCGAAAAACCTGATTGACCAGGCCAAAACCGAGCTAAGTGGCCTCAAAACCACGGTTGACACCAACATCGCGCCCCAAGCTAACCAGCTGGCCGCAGATTTGGCGCAGGTCTCCGACGGTTTGGGGCAGGTGCGCGAGTCGGTTTCCACCTCACTGGGAGGCAGTGGGGCGGGCTCGCTACAGGCCAAGCTGGCACAGATGAAAACTAACCTCGACGGCGCCGCTAAAGATCTCAGCGCTGCCGGGGCTCAGATGAAGACACTGTCTGAAAAGCTGCGCGGGGCGATTGATAGTGGCGACTTGGAGCAGGTGCAAAAAATTATTGGCGACGACCCTCAACGCCTGGCCCAAGCCCTGACCACGCCGGCCGTGGTGGAGCGCCACCCGATTTACGCGGTGGAAAATTTTGGTTCCTCCATGGCGCCACTTTACGCAACCGTGGCGATGTGGATGGGTACCATGCTAATTGGTGTGGTGGTGCGTGCACAGCCGGTTTCTAATGTGTCTAAATTACGGCCTTCGCAAGTATTTTTTGGACGTTGGGGTATTTTTGCCACAATTGGTTTGGCGCAAGCGACTTTAGTGGCTGGCGGTTTATTGCTGTTTTTGGATGTGCAATCGGTGCATCCATGGCTATTTATGATAACCGCATGGCTTACGGCAATAGTGTTTTCGCTGATTAATTATTCGTTTGTGGCCGCGTTTGGAAACGTTGGCAAAGCGATTAGTATTCTGTTTTTAGTGATGCAGGTTTCCGGTGCGGGCGGGTCTTTCCCGCTGGCTATTTTGCCAGGATTCCTATCTGAACTAAGCCCATATTTACCTGCAAAGCCGGTAATTGATGCGCTGCGCTGCGGAGTGGCTGGATATAGTGGAAATGAATATCTGGGGCACATTGGCCATTTGCTGCTATTTATAATTCCGGCATTAATAATTGGTTTGGTGCTGCGGCCAATTCTGGCTCGGCGCAACCAGGCTAACAGTGAGGCAGTGGAGTCCACCAAAGTCCTGGGCTGATATACAATTGCAGGTAAAATATGTCTGCAGGTAAAATATGTATACAGGCAGAAAATGCATGCAAATACAGACAGTACAAATACAGGCAAAATCATCCCTTCCCTATAAAAAATTCATGGGGTTTTATAGGGAACGGACGAAATGTCAGTATTTGCATGGCACTTACGCGGCGCATGCTCACATTGTGTATACCTATGCGGCTCAAGGCATGTATGTTGCATGTCCACCTGAGTAGCCTGGTTTTTGCCTCAACCTCATAGGTCTTCTAACGTCGACGCCGACGGTACCGACGACGCCGGCCTGGCTGGTTGCCACTGATTAGCTGATTGGCGGCTCGGTGGCCGCATAGTTCTCCGACGCCGGACTCTGCAGGCGTGTGCCCATTTTGCTAACCCTGACCAGCCAGAGGCCCCCTTTGTCTGACCATGTCTCTGGTCAACCAAGCATACGTAGTTTCCAGGCATACATGGCTAGACGCGCAGATATGGTTTACAGATACGCAGATTTCGTCCGTTCCCTATAAAACCCCATGGAAAAATCATAGGGAAGGGATGATTTTGCCTGTATTTGTACTGCCTGCCTGCCCATGTTTGTCTGCATTGCCTGTATTTGCCTTAAAATTAAGCAACACTGAATGCAACACCAGTTTTAGGAGTCACTTGAGTATCGGTCTAGTCGCCCTTCTTGACGACATTGCCGCCCTGGCTAAAGCCGCCGCCGCCTCGGTTGATGACGTGGCGGGAGCCGCAACCAAAGCATCTAGCAAGGCAATCGGGGTGGTTATCGACGACACTGCCGTGACTCCCCAATACGTGCAGGGCATCAAGCCTGAACGCGAACTGCCAGTTATTAAACGCATCGCGCGCGGCTCACTGATCAACAAGCTGGGCATTATTTTGCCGGTGGCCTTATTGCTGACCTGGCTGGCACCCTGGTCACTGCCTATTTTGCTGCTAGTGGGAGGCACTTACCTGTGTTTTGAGGGCGCAGAGAAAGTACTTAGCGCCTGGGGGATTATCAAGGAACATGAGAGCTCCCACGGCGCCAGCGACAAATCCACAGACCCGGCCGCCGTGGAAAAAGCCATTGTCAGCTCGGCGGTGCGCACAGACCTGATTCTTTCCACTGAGATCATGCTGGTGTCTTTGGCGGGCCTGCACACCAATGACAACCTGAGCAAAGTCGCCATCATGGTGGTGGTGGGCTTCATCATGACGTTCTTCGTCTACGGCCTGGTGGCGCTGCTGGTGAAAATGGATGACCTGGGCTTGGCCCTGGTGCGTCGCGGCCAGGAGAAACTGGGGCGCGCCATCGTCAAAACCATGCCGCGCGTTTTCCGTGTGATCGAGGTGGTTGGCACCGTGGCCATGCTCTGGGTGGGTGGTCACATCGTGATTGACGCCCTCAACAACCTGGGTGTGGGCGCCCTGCATCACCTGGTGGAGCACGCCGCCCACGCCGCCACCCACGCCACCCAGGGTCTGGGCGACTCGTTAAGCGGCGTGGTCAAGTGGTGCGTGGAGACGGCCTGCTCGGGCGTGTTCGGCCTGGCGTTTGGCGCGCTGGTTACTGGGCTGGTGCTTGGGCTGCAGCGGCTGCTGCGGCAGCGCGCGGGGCAGCACTAGCGATCTTTTCCAGCTCGGCCTCGCCGTGAGCTGCGGATAGGAACCACACTTCAAAGATCGACGGCGGCAATGCCACCCCCGCCTCCAGGAAGGTGTGGAAGAAGGGCGCGTAACGCCAGGTTTCCTGCTGGCGCGCCTGGTCGTAGTTGTAGACGCCGTCGCGGGCTGCCTGTGGGCCAAACATGATGGACATCAGCGAGCCGGTACGCTGCACGCGGTGCGCCACCCCGGCCTGGGTTAGCGCCTGGCCCACAATCTCACCCACAGCCTGGGCGTTAGCGTTGACGGTGTTGTAAACGTCGACGTCGGCCAGCTGCAGCGTGGCTAGGCCAGCGGCGGTGGCTAGCGGGTTACCTGAGAGCGTGCCCGCCTGGTACACCGGCCCCAGCGGCGCCAGTAGGTCCATGATGTCGGCGCGTCCGGCCACGGCGGCTAGTGGCATCCCTCCGCCCACGACCTTGCCGAAGGTCACCAGGTCTGGCACCCATTTGGGGGTGGCGACGGCGCTGGGCTCAGCTGCGGCGACGGCGTCGGGCACAGCCGCTTTAGTGGCTTCTGAGCCGGCGGTTCCGGCTGCCCCGATGGTCCCGGCTGCGCCTAGCTGCGCCAGGGCAGCAGGGCTGGTTAGCTCGGCACTTAGCGCGGTGGCGGGGGTGGCGCCGTCGTGCTCTTGCCAGCCGGCCACAGCCTCCAAACCCCACCAGCCGGCAGAGCTGACCCTAAAACCTGTGAGTACCTCATCCAAAATCATTACCGCACCGTAGCGGGTGCATAGGGAACGGATGCGCTCATTCCAGCCGGCCAGTGGGGGCACGCTACCCATATTGGCGGGGGCGCCTTCGAAAATAACGCCCGCGATTTCCTGACCGCGTTCGGCGAAGCAGGCTTCTAGCGCCTCAAAGTCGTTGTAGGGCAACACGATGGTGCAGGCGGTAATCGCTGCGGGCACGCCCGCACTGCCAGGCAGGCCGCCCGTGGCCACGCCAGAGCCGGCCGCAGCCAGTAGACCGTCGCTGTGACCGTGGTAGTTGCCGGCAAATTTAATGATCAGCTCGCGCCCGGTGGCGCCGCGCGCTAGGCGGATAGCGGTCATGGTGGCTTCGGTGCCGGTGGAAACAAAACGTACCCGCTCCACAAACGGCACGCGTTCGCGCACCTTTTGGGCCAGCAGGGTTTCGCTCTGGGTGGGGGCGCCAAAGGATAGCCCGCGCGCGGCGGCCTCCTGTACGGCGGCCACCACTTGCGGGTGGGTGTGGCCTAGCAGGGCTGGGCCCCAGGAGCCCACCAGGTCCACATAGTCGCGCCCGTCGGCGTCGGTAACGTAGGCCCCTTTAGCGGCGCTGATGAAACGCGGGGTGCCGCCCACGCCCCCAAAGGCGCGTACCGGCGAGTCAACACCACCCGGAATAATCCCCTTGGCCTGGGTAAATAAGTGTTCATTTAGATTCATAATTAAGTCCTATCGCAGCGTTTGGTCTATTTTTCCTGCGGCGTTGCGGCAGCCGGGCTGTCGCGGGGGCTGCTGTGCCCGGGCTTGCCCGGGCTGCCGCACCCCTGGCGCCCCTGGCTTATCGCAGCATCTGGGCGATTTCGCGGGCCCAGTAGGTAAGTACCGTGTCGGCGCCGGCACGGAAAATGCCCAGCACGCTTTCAAGGATCACGCGCTCGCGGTCAATCCAGCCGTTGGCTGCGGCCGCCTCAACCATGGCGAATTCCCCGGAGACCTGGTAGGCCGCCACCGGAATGTCGCTGGCTGCGGCCACATCACTAAGCACATCCAGGTAGGGGCCGGCGGGCTTAACCATCACCATGTCAGCCCCCTCGGCGGCGTCGAGCAATGCCTCATACAGGCCTTCGCGACGGTTGGCGGGGTCTTGCTGGTAGGTGCGACGGTCGCCCTTGAGGGTGGAGCCCACGGCCTCGCGGAAGGGCCCAAAGTAGGCGGAGGCGTATTTGGCCGAGTAGGCCAGGATTGCCACATCGGCGTGACCGGAGGCGTCTAGGGCTTGGCGAATGGCGGCCACCTGCCCATCCATCATGCCTGAGGGGGAGACCATGTGGGCGCCGGCTTCGGCCTGGCTGACGGCCATAGCCTGGTAGAGCGGCAAGGTTGCGTCATTGTCGACGCCGCCGTGCTCGTCTAGCAGTCCGCAGTGGCCGTGGCTGGTGAACTCGTCAAGGCAGGTATCGGCGCAAACCACCACGGCGTCGCCTACCTCTTCACGCACGGCGGCGATGCCCTGGTTCAAAATTCCGTCGCTAGCCCAGGCCTGGCTGCCCACCTCGTCGCGCAGTGCGGGCACGCCGAATAGGTCAATTGAGCCCACACCGGCTTCGGCGCAGGCCACCGCCTCGCGTCGCAGCGAGTCCAGGGTGTGCTGGTAGACGCCGGGCATGGCGCTAATGGCTTGCGGCTCGCTGATGTCTTCGCGCACGAACACCGGCAGGATCAGCTTGGCCGGGTCGATGCGGTGCTGGCTAACCAGGGCGCGCATGGCCGGGGTGGAGCGTAGGCGGCGCGGGCGTAGCGTGGGAATGGGGGCGGGCGCGACGCCGTGGCTGGCTAGCAGGTCCAGGGCGCTTTGGGGGATGGTGGTCATGAAAAATCCTTTGCTTTAAATAGGTTAATTATGGCTTGGGTGATGTGTTCGGCTCGCGGCGTGGCGGCGGTGGCGTCCACGCGCAGGCCCAGTTCGCGGCAGCGCGCGGTGGTGGACTGGCCGATGCTGACCACTGCGGTTTTCTCAGGTGGGGGTCCCAGCAGTTGCAGTAGGGCCTGGGCGCTAGAGCCCGCAGTGACGACGACGGCGTCCCACGCCCCGGCTTGCCACTGGGTTTTGAGGTGGGGTGCTAGCTGGGGGAGGGGCTTGGTGGTGTAGGTGGCGACGGCGTCCACCTGCCAGCCAAGCTGGTTAAGTCCCTGGGCTAGCGTGGGGGCGGCTAGCTGCGACTGAGGTAGACAAATGGTGGGTGGCGTGGTGGGTGTAGTCGCCGTGGAGGCTGCTGCCGGAGTGGCGGGAGGGGTCAATGCGTTGGTCTGGGCTGCAGGCGTGGCAGCCGGAGTAGTGGGTGTGGTGGCAGTGGGTTGCTGCGGCGTGGCCGGGGTGGCGGGCGGCGTCGGGAAAACTTCCAGTAGCTTGGCGGCGCTACCCGCGCCCACCAGGGCGGGCTTAAGCGCGCAGTGGGCCTCGATCCAAGCAGCAGTGGACTGGCCAACCACCGCCAAGCGCGTGGTTCCTTGAATGGAATCTGCTTGTTGAACGGAATCTGGTTGGCCGGCGCAGCTAATGGTTCGCTTAGAACTCTCGCGAGTCGCAGCTTCCGAGGCTAGTGCAAATGAGCTCAATGCGAGGGTGGGTGAGTGTAGCGTGGGGGCTGATGCGGGTGCTAGCGCAAGCGCATTTAGCTGCGGCAGTACAGCCTGTGCGGCTCGCCAAGAAGACAGCACCACCCAGGCGTAATAGCCAGATGCAAGCCTTTGGCGCATCTGCTCTAGCTGCGCAGATTCAATGGGAATGGTTTGGGTTAGCGCGAAAGTATCCACCTGGGCACCGGCAGTTTTAAGGGCTGCCGCAATGGCGTCGTCGGACTTTAGGCGCGGCAAAGCCACCCGCAAACCAGCGAGTGTTTCACGTGAAACAACCATAACCATCTACCTCTAAATCCGATCGCAAAACCTTAGTTGTCACCTTGCTGTGCGCTTAGGTGTTGCCCTGCCGCCGTAGCCTCAGCATTGTCGTGGCTTTCGCCATCCTCGCTGCGCCCTTAATTCCGGGCTTAGTGCTGTCTTGGCCGCGCTCCTTAATGCCTCAGCTACCCCCTTAACTCTTTAGCCACGCTCCTTAACAGCCTGCAAATCCGCTACCTGCCCGGCGCCTTGCGCCAACAAATCCTGGGCGGCGCGCTGACCCAACTCCGCCGCTTTTTGCAGGTGGCAAGCCTTGGCTAGGTCCACGCCCCCAAGCGTCGCGGCCTGGCGACTACGCACGCTAGCGGCGCCGTCGAGAGCAAACACCCCGGCCTCTAAGTGCAGCTCATAATCAAAGCCGGCGTGCACCAAGTAGGCGTAAGTGCCCACGGGGGCTGCGCACCCAGCCTGCAAAGTAGACATCACCGCACGCTCAGCCACCGCAGCCAGGTGTGAAGCCGGATCGTACCACTGGGCAATCACCGCCTCCAACTGGGGGTCAAGCTCCTGGGCGGTCTCAATAGCCAGCACACCCTGCGACGGCGCCGGCAACATCTGCTCGGGGTCGAAAGCCTCGCTTATGTGCTCAGCCAAACCTAGCCGCTCCAATCCAGCGCAAGCCAGCACCACGGCGTCCAAATCGGCGCCGGTGCCAAGAGCCTGGGGGGATGTGCCAGCGTCGGCGGTAACCTGAACCCCGCGCACGCGCCCTAACCGAGTAGGCACGTTACCCCGCAAATCCACGGTCTTAATGTCGGGGCGTAAAGCCTTTAGCTGGGCTACACGCCGAGGCGAGCCGGTACCCACACTCGCCCCACTAGGCAGCTGCGCCAGGCTCATACCGTTCGAGGCCACCAGGGCGTCACGCGGATCGGCGCGGCGCGGAGTGGCAGCAATACGCAGCCCCGCAACCGGGGCGGTGGGTAGATCCTTAAACGAGTGCACCGCCAAATCCACCTGCCCTTCAAGCAGGTGAGTGCGCAGCTGGGCAGCAAACACTCCAACGCCCCCAAGCTGGCTTAGTGCCGCGCGCGAAGTGTCGCCCTGGGTTCGCACGGTAACCAGCTCCACTCGCCAATCCAGCCCCTGAGAAGCGGCGGCATTTTCCAACATGCGCGCCACCATGCCCGACTGGGCTAAAGCCAAAGCCGACCCGCGCGTCCCCAGACGCACAACCTTTTCACTCATAAGAAGTTCCTATATATTTGTAGTGCTATGCGGACTGTGCGTTATGAGCGCTGTAGGCGCCTGGCGTTCGTGCGTGCGTGAGCGACCACCGCATTTACGCCCGTGCCACCAACCCAGGCGCCAGTAACCGCTAAACCCTCAATGTTTTCAACCTGGCTCATAAAAGCCGCAATGCGCGCGCGGTAGCTGGGCGGCAGTGGCGGTAAAGTGCCATTCCAACGCACCAGCTTGTGCTCGCTTACCTGCTCGGGGTGGATAGTTACGCCCGTCAAAACCCGCACGTCAGCTAGGGCTTGCTCCAGGCTTACCTGCGGCTCACTTTGCCCCAAACGCCCATACGACAGGCGCAATAAATGCTGGTGCGGCGCCAAAGCCTGGGCGATCCAGGGCCACTTAACGTTTAAATGCGACAGGGCCTTGGCTCCCACGGGGCTCTCGACGGCGCCGGGCTGGGTTGGGCTTCCCTGGTCGCTGGGCTCGACGGCGCCGGGCTGGGTGTTGGCGCATGGTTCTGAGTCGGCCTGGGTGTCGGGGGTGGACAGGTCCGGCTCGGCCTGGGTGTCGGCGCAGCTTGCGGGCGACGCCGGAGCCACCAGCAGACCCTGACCCACCGGGGCAGCGTCCAGCTCAGGGCTATCAACCAGCAGCGAGTAGCGCGCAATGGGCGCGCCCACCGGGATAGTGATGTCAGTGTCTAAGGCTGCCAAGTTTGCGCTGGCCAGCAACCGCAAGGCTGGGCGCGCCGAACAAGCCACCACCAGGCGCTTAGTGCGCAAAGTACGCGGCGCGCCGGCAGGGACCGGCTCGCTCGAAGGAGACGGGCCCGGCTTGGTGGGGGCCAGCACCACCTGCCAGTAGCCGGAGCTATCGAGAGTGCCAGAGCTGTCGCTGGCGTCGTGGGAAGCCGCGTTGCTGGCGCCACTAGCGCCGCAGGTAGTGGCGCCGCTTGCAGTGTCAGCGTTGCCTGCGGCGTCGGGAGCAATGAGCTGCTGGGCCCCAACGCGAGTGAGCACAGTGCCTCCCGCCGTCGTGATGGCCTGACTCAAAGCCGCAGTCAGCTGGAACATGCCGCCGCGAACGCACTTATCAACACTGCGCCCACCAGTAGCTTTACGCGAACGCGCCAACAGGAAAGCCACCGCATCGGCCAGGCAGCCATGCTCGCGAGTAGCCTGACGCAGCCCCGGCGTAACCGTGTCAGTGGCCAGATCGGCCGGATCGCACGTGTAAATGCCAGCAACTATCGGGCGCACCAGACGATCAACCACCGCTTGCCCCATGCGCGCGGCCACAAACCCCGCCAAAGTCTCGCCCTCAGCGCCCTGGCCCACCTCACTGCCTAGGTGGCGGTCTTGGGCGGCACGTTGCGCAGCCTTAGCGCCCAAAACGGCGACGACGTCGTCTGCGTCCGGATCGGCAGGAATGCCCAGGTAGGCATCACGCAAGAAGCGCCACAGACGCCAGTGGCTCTCACCATTGGCGCGGTTGGGAGGTAAAAACAGACGCGCACCGTCGCCGCTAGGGGCCAGTGCCTCCAGCCCCAAAGTGGCCACCATCTGGGCGGTTTCCACTCCGCGCGGAACAAAAGTCTCAGCGCCCAAATCCACCTGTACCGGGCCAATGTAACCGGGGGCAATCAGTCCGCCCAGATAGCCGCGCGCCTCCACCAGCAGTGGCTTGAGCTCATCCTGGGTTAGCTGCCAGGCGGCAGACAGGCCGGCGATCCCGCCGCCAATCACTAGGGCATCTACCTCGTCGGGCAGGTCACTAAGCGGGTTTGGGCGAGAGGTGACCGGGGTGGCCGAAGCTGCCGGGGCGGCCGGAGCTACTGGGGCTACCGGGGCGGCAGCGCTCTTGCGCTCAGCAGAGGACTTGCGGCCAGTAGGGGCGGAACTGTTTTTAGCATCCAGATTCATAAGCTTTCCTTATGAACAAATTCGACGATTCGCGTTAACACAGCTGGGTCAGTAGTTGGCGGCACTCCGTGCCCCAGGTTAAACACATGCCCCGGTGCCTGGCGCCCCGCACGCAAACACTCAACAATGGCCTGCTCAATCACCGGCCATGGCGCTGTGAGCAAAGCTGGGTTCAAATTGCCCTGCACTGGGCAGCTGCCCCCAAGCTGGTCAATCGCCCAATCCAACTCAGTGCGGTCATCAACCCCCACAGCCTGCGCCCCCGCCGCCAGCATCTGCGGCAACAGGCGCGCGCTACCAGTAGCAAAGTGAATCAGTGGCGCCGCCTTGCCAGTAGTTGGGCTGATCGCCTCGCGGGCCCGTGCAATAGCTAGAGCCGAGTATGGGGCCACGCGCTCGCGGTAGTCGGTGGGGCTAAGTGAACCGGCCCAAGAGTCAAACAGCTGCGCCGCCGAGGCGCCACAGCTAATTTGCAATGCTATGAAATCGCCGGTGACCTGCGCGCACCAGCGCATTAGCAGGTCCCAAGTGGGCGGGTCGGCGTGCATTAGGGAGCGTGCGGCTAGGTGATCGCGGCTGGGCTTACCCTCAACCAGATAAGCGGCCAGAGTGAAAGGCGCGCCCCCAAAGCCAATCAGCGGAGTCCAGCCCGTCGCTTGCGCCTGGGCCGGGCTCGCCGGTTGCGCCTTAGCTAGCGGCTGTGGCGCCCCTTGCTGTAGCACCCTTGTCTGCGGTGCCTGCGTGGGCGTGCCCAGCTCGGTCAAAATCAGGGCAATAGCCTCACGCAGGGCGGCCACACCCTCAGCGCCCTGGTGAGCGGCGCCGTCGTGACTGACCCAAGTGCCCTGGCCAAAACCGCACCCAAGTAGGCGCTCAACGTCGTCGCGCGTGCGGATTGGAGCCGATAAAACCGGCCCCACCTGCGGTTTGATCTCCACATCCACCCCTGCCAGGCGTAGCGGCACCATGATGTCTGAGAAGAAAATAGCCGCATCCACCCCGTGACGGCGCACCGGCTGAAGCGTTGCCTGTGCAACCACCTGCGGATTTAGGCAAGCCTCAAGCATGGGTAGATTCACCTGGGCGCGCAGCTGGCGATACTCAGGCAGAGAGCGCCCGGCCTGGCGCATAAACCACACCGGGGTGCGGGCGGGGCGTTGCCCATTAAGTGCAGCCAAGAGGGCGGGCTGGGGCGAGTGGGGTGGCGGCAAAGCATTCATCGTTTATTAATTCTAGCCATAGATAATTTAAATAATATTCACGTTTTCAAATACCGCATTAGTGGCAGTTATGCTTACCTAACCGCTTTTATGACGCCGCGTCTTTATTTATTTAAAATGACACTTCGACACTTAAAAAACCTTGCGGTTGCAGGGAAAACCGACGCTCTAGAGTTAACTGTCGTGGTGGCATAAAAATAGTTTTGCGCAAATCGCGAGATAACTGTGTGTGGCGGGCCGATAGGTGCTTGAATAGCACTCGCTGTGACTATTCATCTACTCTCCGCCGATCATCGTTATCAAAGCCTGGATGAGGTTGCCCGACTCAGTCGGGTAGACAACCTGGGCCCCAAACTCATGCGCGCGCTGCCCTACCTGCGCGGCGCCGTGGTGGTGCGTACCTGCAACCGCCTGGCAATCCTGGTTGACGCCCCGCGCAGGCTGGCTGGCTCCGACGCCGCTCGCGCTGGCTCAGCTTGCCCCGGTTCCGCCGTCTCTGGCTCTGTCCCGGCTGGCTCCACGCGTCTTGGTTCCAACACCGCCCCGGCTGGCTCTGGCTCCGCCCCTGCTGTTGCCGACGACGTGCGCGCGGTGTTGGCTCACTGCGCTGAGCTACCCCTTGAGCAGGTGCATTTGCGCCACCTGGCCGGGCATAAAGCCCACCTAGACCTATTTGCCACCGCCGCCGGGCTGGAATCCATGGTGGTGGGGGAGCGCGAAATTGCCGGCCAGCTGCGCCGTGCCTTCCATGCGGCCTGGGAGGAAGACACTCTCAGCTGCGATTTAGGACGCGCCCTGGAGCACGCCTCACGCACTAGTCGGCTGGTGGCTACGCATACCGGCTTGGCTTCTTCGGGCCGCTCGGTGGTGGCGGTGGGGCTGGATTTGGCCGCCCAAGCTTTACAGGACGCCAAACTGCGCCCGCTTAAAGAGGCCCAGGTTGTGCTGGTGGGCACCGGCGCCTATGCGGGTGCCACGGTCACTGCCCTGCGCGAGCTGGGGGCCACTAATGTGCGGGTGTATTCACGCTCCGAGCGCGCCCAGCTGTTTGCGCAGGGACGCGGCATCGGCTGGGTTGATGAGGCGCGGCTAGCGCAGGCGCTTGACGCAGCAGACCTGGTGGTTACTTGTCGCGGTTTGGGTAGCCCGGTGCTCACCCGCGAGATTGTGCAGCGAGTTAAAACCCCGCTGGTGATCTTGGATTTGGCGTTGCAACGTGACGTGGAGGCGGCGGTAGCTGACCTAGCTGGCATCAGCTACATTGACCTGCTTAGCGTGCAGCGCGCAGTGCCCCAGGCACACGGTGAGCAGGTGCGTGCGGCCCGCGAGATTGTGGCCCGCGAAGTGGAGGTATTTGAGCGCAGCTTGGGGGCGCGCTCTATGGATCCGGTGGTGCGGCGCCTGCGTGACCACGTGGATGAGGTAGTGGGGGAGGAGATCTCTCGGCTGCGTCCTGTGGATGGGTGCATTAGCGCCGACGACGCCACCCGCGCACTGCGTCATTTGGCGGCACGTTTGATCCATAATCCCACCGTTATGGCCCGCAAAGCGGGCGAAAGTGGACAGCAGGACGCATACTTGGAGGCTTTGCAGCTAGTGTTAGGCATGGATGCTAGCCCAAGCGACACTTTGACAGTGTCTAATAAGGAGAGAAATGTCTTCACTTGCGCCCTATGACGCGATTATGCTGCTGTCCTACGGCGGACCTAACGGCCCCGAGGACGTACTGCCGTTTATGCGTAACGCTACGCGCGGGCGCGGCGTGCCTGATGAACGCCTGCTGCAGGTAAGTGAGCACTATAAGCTTTTTGGCGGGGTTTCACCCATTAATGAATGCAACCGTCGCCTGCTGGGCCACCTGCGCCGCGAGCTGGATCGGCGCGGCTGTGACATTACCTTGGGGTGGGGTAACCGCAACTGGCATCCTTTCGTTAGTGAGGGCCTACGGGAATTGGCCGACGCCGGTGCGCGCCGGATCTTGGCCCTGCCCACCTCCGCTTATGCTTCCTACTCGGGATGTCGCCAGTACCGTGAGGACATTGCAGCCGCCCTGGTGGAGTTGGAGGACACCTACGCCCCCGGGGTTTTGACCGTGGATAAGGTACGTCCCTACTACAACACTGACGGCATGTTTAACGCCCAGGTACGTTCCATCCAGGTGGCTTACGCCAGGCTAGCTGAGCAGGGCTTTAGGCCGCAGCAAATCAAGCTGCTGTATGTAACCCACTCGATCCCGCTGGCTATGGAGGCTGGTAGTGCCCCTAGCGCTGAGGAGCTGGAGCGTTTCCCTCGCCTGGCTAACGAGATCAGTTATGTGGCCCAGCACCAGGCTTTGATTGAGGCTTTACAGCCGGCTTTGGAGTGGGCACTGGGGGTTAAGCAGGTGAACGCGGACCTGGCTTACTGCTCGCGTTCTGGCCCGCCGCACGCCAAGTGGCTTGAAAGCGACATTAATGACGTGCTGGCCCAGCTTGACCGAGACCAGATTCAGGCAGTGGTGGTGGCTCCCATTGGTTTCATCACTGACCATATGGAAGTGGTCTACGATCTAGATACGGAAGCCGCCCAAACTGCCGCCGAACTGGGCTTGGGCTATGAGCGCGCAGACACTGTCAGCGAAGACCCAGAGTTTGTGTCCTCCCTGGTGGACATTATGGAGGAGCGCGCCGCACACGCCCGTGGCGAAAGCTACGAAATTGTTAACACCACCGGCACTGGCCCGTTCCATACTGTATGTCCGCCGCAGTGCTGTCGTAGCGGGGCCACCCCGGCCCGCCCTGGCCCAGACCGTTTCGCCCCGGCGTCCGCATTTAACAGTTTTAGGAGTTGAACATGGGGAAAGCTAAGGAGCTTAGCGCCGAGCAGGAGCTTGAGCGCAGCCAGAAAAAAGCTAAGAAAGCTGCCAAAAAAGCCGCCAAGAAAGAGCGTAAAGCGCAAATCAGTGCCAACGCTAAGGATTGGGATGGCCGCCCGCTAACCAAGAAGCAAGCCCACAAGCTGGTTAAGGAAGGGCAGGTGCTGCCCTTACCGCAGGGACACCCCAAGGTTGGCAAGAAATACCTGGCCAAACTAGCTGCAGAGACGCAAAACCGTAACCAGGCCGCCGCTTGCCCGGCTGAGGCGAGCCACGGCGTCGAGACTAAAAACTGCCACCCGGGCCAGGCGCAGGACCCTAAAGACCCTAAGGTAACCACACAGCCAAAGGAGAAAGCTATGGCTAAAACCCACCCGCATGGGCATCCAGACACTGTCAGCCGCCACGATCCGCGCGACGTCGCCACCGTGGACTTTGACGAGGTAAACAACAAGCAGCACTACGCCCTGTACACGGTTTGGAAGCTGGCCGCCCCGCTACCTGCCGACGACGCCGCCCGCGAGGCCCTGGTGTACGAGTCGGTGCAGTATGTGGCCGGCTCAGGTGCCTCCACGCGCGGCTGGTATGACCTGGCCGGTTTCCGTGCCGGGGCGGACCTGCTGATTTGGTGGCTTAACGACGACCCCAAGGCGCTACAGGATGCCTACCAGCGTCTGCGCGCCAGTGCGCTGGGGCGTTACCTGGAGCCGGTGTGGAGCTGCATGGGTCTGCACACTCCGGCCGAGTTCAACCGCCGCCACATTCCCGCCTGCTTTGGGGGTGTGGTGCCGCGCGAGTGGATCATGGTGTACCCCTTCGTGCGCTCCTATGACTGGTATCTGCTCGATGCGGCTGAGCGTTCACGCATTATGGCTGATCACGGCCGTAATGGTTTTGCTCAGTACCCCGATGTTAAGGGCTCGACTTTGAGCGCTTTTGGTATGAGCGACTATGAGTGGGTGCTGGCTTTTGAGGCTGACGGCCTTGATCGCCTTGAGGGGGTTATGCACGCTCAGCGTTACACCGAGGCGCGTTTGCACGTGCGCGTAGATACCCCCTTCTACACCGGTCACCGCGTAGAGCCGGTGGTGTGGGCGCAGCGTCAGCCGCACGTGTAAGTTGCGTTTTAGTAGCTAGTTTCGCCTACGACGACGGCGCAGCTTGGCCGCTCTAGGTTTAGCTGCGCCGTGGGCGGTACGCAGTGATGCACGTTTGTGCAGTAACTGGCGAGGCTAGTTGATGATTTTGTTTGGTGGTGTGCCCCAAGGCTTGGCTTTGGGGCACACGCCGTTTAAATGTTGCAAATTTTTGTGGCGCGACCATGCGAGGGAGTGTTTAATGAATGTGTGCGCTGCCACATAGTGGTTGCACATACACCCATCCCTACTGCCTTGGCTGCGCCAGTGTTCTGTGGCAGCAGACAAAGCAGGTGTCTAGAGGTGAACACGATGGAACGGTTATTTACAAGGATGCGCACGGGCGGGCCACTGGTTTTGAGCCTGTTCCTGTTTTTCGCTGCCCGGGAGGTGTGGAACACCCGGCCACAACTGATGATTATCTGGCTGGTTGGCACCGTGTGTTGGTTGGTCGGAGAGATCTACGCGCGCTGGCAACACAAGCGCTTGGACTGGCCCGAGTGGATCTTGGCCTTTAAGCGCGGCTATCAGGGCAACACCAATTAAACCTTGTTAACCAAGGCGGGCCCCGGCAAGGGAGCAGCTAAGCTGCCCCCTTGCCGGCTCTGCTGTGCCCGTGTTCGAGTGTCTAGGACGGGTAAATTTTGGTGGCCAGATGTTTGTAAATTTTCCAAACTAAAAATGCTGGCCATATAGGCGCATTGGGGTTAACATAGTGATTGAAGGGGCTGATACTTCAAGGCCCTAACAACAAGCAGCTGAGTCAATGTCGATAACGCTGCAACCGACTAAAACTTTTAAGGGCGGCAATTAATGCTGTGCCTGTATTGGCGCTGCCCTAATAGCGGAAACATTGATTTATTTAGGTTTCCTGCTCGCTAATTAGCTGAGTAGGTGGAGTTTGTGCGCCCTAATTGGCTTTTGGGTGCATTGAATTTGAGAGGAGAACAAAATGGAACAGTATCCGACTAAGGATCTAACGATTGATCCGCAGGTAGCTGAGGAAGCGATTAAGCGTTTAGCGCCTGAGGCTGTGGATGAAATTGGTGTGGACCGGTTGCGCACGGTACTCCAGATTTTAGATGAATACTCTGATTGTAAAGTTGAGCCTAAAGAGTTGCGAGCGTTGTTAAATTTCTTTGATTGGGAATTGACTGGAACTCGTTTGCATGTTTATGATTTCAGGCGTCCTTGGCAAGACCAGATCGACTGGGATCTTGTAAAGGCAATGCTAGAGGAACAGGTTCCTGAAGCTTTAGAAAAGCTTGGTTTCGACAGGCTTCGCACGGTTACCCGTATGATTAAAGAATATGGTGAAGGTAACCTAACTCTCGATGAACTGACTCGACTCGTGATCCATTACGATTTTGGTCTGACTGATATACCTGCAACGCTTGTGGGAGATGTTGGTTCTAGCCCAGATGAGGGACAGGTTAGTGAGGAACTGCGTTGGGCTTTTTCTCGTAAGCAATTGTCTTATGATGACTATGAACACATTTATTGGGCTCAAAGGGCTTGAATCTCGTAAATATGTCAACCGTAAAGGTATTGCGGCGGGGAAATGATGGTGGGGGACTTTCTAAAGAAAGTCCCCCACCATGTTTCGGCGCAATCTTGCTGATGATCGTTTACGCTAGGCAGGCTGGTATTAGTTCGCCCAGGGCACCATGCCGGCATTTTCTACAGAACTAATTATCGTTATATCTAGTGGCCCCTTTGGGCCAATCTTAATTTTCCAATCACCCTTATCCCAGATTAGAGTAAAGGTACTTTGACTCAAGATAGATGGGTACTTAGGGATACGTATAGCTAAACGCACAAC
>ERZ1699244.94-NODE-94-length-38564-cov-5.553165_pt1 | contig 38564 bp, 42 predicted proteins | sample MGYA00581534_ERZ1699244 | MGnify/ENA primary metagenome ERZ1699244 (study PRJEB42319, sample SAMD00040331) | human oral metagenome | material: saliva | host: Homo sapiens | study: EMG produced TPA metagenomics assembly of PRJDB4115 data set (Metgenomic analysis of...
CGGTTCCTCGACCAAGCTCATCAAAAAGAATCAATGAATCCTTTGTCGCATGACTAATAGCATTATTAGCTTCCATCATCTCTACCATAAAGGTGGACTGACCTGAAACCAAGTCATCTGCTGCTCCGATACGGGTAAAAATCGCATCAAAAATTGGCAGTCGAGCACTTTCTGCAGGGACATAAGAACCCATCTGAGCCATAACCGCTGTAATGGCTAGTTGACGCATGTAGGTTGACTTCCCGCTCATGTTCGGACCTGTAATTAGTTGAATGCTAGTATCTTCATCCATCTGGATACTATTGGGGATATAGGTCTGAGCTCCCATGACCTTTTCAACAACTGCGTGACGACCATTCTGGATATCAATCCGCGACTCTTGCCCAAACTCTGGTCGAATCAGGTGCTGTTTTTCTGCAACTACTGCCAAGCCTTGCAAGACATCGACAGTAGCGATTCCTTGAGCCAGAGCCTGTAGACGTTGGATATACTTGCCAACCTCCTCACGAATACGCATAAAGATTTCGTATTCTAGGTTTGCTGATTTCTCACGCGCCTCTAACATTTCTCCCTCGATACGCGCCAATTCCTCTGTCCCAAATCGCTCAGAGTTTTTCAGCGTAGCCTTGCGGAAAAAGTGAGCTGGTACGTTACCTAGCTGCGAGTTGGTTACATGGAAATAGTAGCCGTCTTTTTTATTGTAGTCAATCTTGAGAGTATTGATGCCAGAGTTTTCTCTTTCCTTGGCCTCAATCTCAGCAATCCAGCTGGTCCCTTCTCTCAGCACACGACGGTATTTATCCAAGGTCTCATCAAAGCCCGTTCGGATAATACCACCTTCGGTAATCACGTGAGGTGCCTCAGGGGCAATGGCTGCACTAATGAGATTCTCCAACTCTGGGATAGCATCCAGTTGTTCAATTAGATAAGCTAGAGCTGGTTGCTCCATTCCCTCCAATATTGCGCGTATTCGTGGAACACTAGCTAAGGTAGTCGCTAATTGCAAAAGATCTTTAGGATTGCTTTTTCCAAAAGATACTCGGCTAGCCAGACGTTCGATATCGTAGACTCCCTTGAGGCTTTCCGTTAAATCACTGCGCTCAAAGAAATAATCCAGAAAGACTTGCACAACCTCCTGTCGTTCAAGGATGCGGTCCTTATCAATCAAAGGACGTTGAATCCAAGAACGTAGAAGACGCATCCCCATTGCAGTTTTAGTCTCATCTAGCAACCAGAACAGACTCCCTTGTTTCTTACCTGAGCGAGCATTTTCAACCAAATCAAGACTAGCCTTGGTCGCAAAATCCATCTGCAAGAAATCTTTGATTTCATAACGAATAACAGGTTTTAAGTGATTCAACTCTCTCATCTGCGTCCGATGAACATACTGGAGAAGTTTTCCACTAGCTGATCCTTCAACAGTTGCCAATCTTGAATCCAATAGATGAACGTCTTCATATATTTCTTGTTCATAGGAAAGCACTAGATTCATTTGACGACTGAGAATCTGCTCTTCCGCTTCAGACAAGTCGTAACCAATCACCACTTCTCTGGCCTTTAGGTTACGGATTTCACCACAGACTAGGGAGAAATCGGATAATCCCGTTACATAGAAATCACCTGTCACTAGGTCCATATAGGCTAGTCCATACTGGGAACCTTCACGATCAATAGCCACTAAAAAGTTATTGTGACTATCTGGCTTACTACTATCAACCACTGTCCCTGGTGTAATGACCTGAACAACCTCGCGCTTAACGACACCAACAGCTTGCTTAGGGTCTTCCATCTGTTCAGCGATGGCAACCTTGTAGCCACGCTCAACGAGGACATCTATATACTGTTGGGCAGAGTGATAAGGAACACCAGCCATAGGAATAGGATTTTCAGCATTTTTATTACGACTGGTTAGTGAGATTTCTAGTATCTGGGCAGCATTGACTGCATCTTCATAAAACAACTCATAAAAATCACCCATACGAAAAAGCAAAAAAGCATCTGGATATTGTTTTTTGATATCCACATACTGTTGCATACCAGGTGATAATTTTTCAGTAGTCATTTACTCTCTCCTTGTAAAAACAGTCCTGAGAGAAGCTCTCAAGACCTTATCTATCTTCCATTAGCTCTAGCAAGCGTTCTTCCATGACTTTAGCAGCATGTTGATCTTTACAGATAACCAACAAGGTATTCGCTCCTGCAACCGTTCCTAAAATCCATTCATCTTTATTTGAATCTACTACATTGGCTAAGACAGATGCTTCTCCAAGTTTTGTATGGAGCACCAAGGTGAATTCAGCTCTTGCAACACCTTCTAAGTGATGTGACAGAAATTCGACCAAATCAATCTTCTCTGTCTCATTTGCTAATACATAATAGACAACATCGTTTTTCTTAACTTTGGTTAAGCCAATTTCTCGCAAATCACGAGATAAAGTTGTCTGTGTCACAAAGACATTACAAGCTTCCAATCGATCCTGGATTTCTTTTTGAGTGCCTAATTTTTCTTCTGTAATCATTCGCTTAATAAGCTGATGACGTTCTCTTTTTCTCATATGTTCCTCTCGAGTGCATATTTATAACATTTTACATTTTTTTAGTAAGAACATTATATCAAAAAAACTGGATATTTCAAAAAAATTCTCTTCTTTCCAAAAAAATGTAGTAAATTGTGTTAAAATAGTAGAAAAGCCCTAAAGGAGCCTTAAATGAATACAAAAGAATTGATTGCTAGCGAGTTGGCTAGCGTCATTGATAGCCTGGATCAAGAGGCTATTTTAAATTTACTAGAAACACCTAAAAACTCAGATATGGGAGATGTCGCCTTCCCTGCCTTCTCATTGGCAAAGGTTGAACGTAAAGCTCCTCAAATGATTGCTGCTGACATCGCTGAAAAGATCAATAGCCAAGCTTTTGAAAAGGTTGTAGCAACAGGTCCTTACGTAAACTTCTTCCTTGATAAGGCTGCCATTTCTGGTCAAGTTCTACAAAACGTTATCACTGAAAAAGAGCACTACGCTGACCAAGAGATTGGCAATCAAGAAAATGTTGTCATTGACATGTCTAGCCCTAATATCGCTAAACCATTTTCAATCGGTCACCTTCGTTCAACAGTTATCGGAGATAGCTTGTCACATATCTTCCAAAAAATCGGCTATAAAACTGTCAAGGTCAACCATTTGGGAGACTGGGGTAAACAGTTTGGGATGTTGATTGTTGCCTACAAGAAATGGGGTAACGAAGAAGCTGTCAAAGCTCATCCAATCGATGAACTCCTCAAGCTCTATGTCCGCATTAATGCTGAAGCTGAGAACGACCCAAGCTTGGATGAAGAAGCGCGCGAATGGTTTCGCAAGCTTGAAAATGGAGATGAGGAAGCTCTTGCTCTTTGGCAATGGTTCCGCGATGAAAGCTTAGTAGAATTTAACCGCCTATACGATGAATTACAAGTTGAATTCGACAGCTATAACGGGGAAGCCTTCTACAACGACAAGATGGATGCAGTTGTAGACATCCTTTCTGAAAAAGGACTTTTGGTCGAATCAGAAGGTGCCCAAGTTGTGAATCTTGAAAAATACGGAATTGAACACCCAGCTCTTATCAAGAAATCTGACGGCGCGACTCTCTACATCACACGTGACCTAGCTGCAGCTCTCTACCGTAAAAACGAATATCAATTTGCCAAATCAATCTATGTTGTTGGTCAAGAGCAATCTGCTCACTTCAAACAACTCAAGGCTGTCTTGCAAGAGATGGGTTACGATTGGAGCCAAGACATTGTCCATGTTCCGTTTGGATTAGTAACAAAGGAAGGGAAAAAACTTTCTACTCGTAAAGGGAATGTTATCTTGCTAGAGCCAACTGTCGCAGAAGCCATCAGCCGTGCTAAAGCGCAGATCGAAGCAAAAAATCCTGAACTTGAAAACAAAGACCAAGTTGCTCATGCTGTTGGAGTTGGGGCCATTAAATTCTATGACCTTAAAACCGACCGTACAAATGGCTACGACTTCGACCTCGAAGCCATGGTATCCTTTGAAGGGGAAACTGGTCCTTATGTCCAATACGCTTACGCTCGTATCCAATCAATCTTGCGTAAAGCCGATTTCAAACCTGAAGCAGGTGCCAACTATAGTTTGAACGATGCCGAAAGCTGGGAAATTATCAAGCTAATCCAAGACTTCCCACGTATTATTAAACGTGCAGCTGATAACTATGAGCCGTCTATCATCGCTAAATTTGCAATCAGCTTAGCTCAAGCCTTTAACAAATACTATGCCCACACTCGTATCTTAGATGAAAGCCCAGAACGTGACAGTCGCCTAGCTCTCAGCTATGCAACAGCAGTTGTCCTTAAAGAAGCCCTTCGTCTGTTGGGTGTAGAGGCGCCAGAGAAGATGTAATTCGTTACAAGAGACTGAAACTAAAGTTCCTAGTCTCTTGACGGCAATCGCTATCGGGCGATTTGCCTAAACGCCTTACTCATTCATCTAAACAAAAACGAGTAGAGAGGCGCTTTACAGTACTATCACTCAAAAAGTGAAAAACTTTACTTTTATCTTACCACCTACTTCTTTATCACTTAGGGAGAATTTTTATGAGCCAGTATGCTTATATTCTAGTTGTTATCAGTCTTCTTTTTCTCTTTCTTGTCAACAAATATGAAAAAGAGAAACTTCAAAGACTTCTTCAGAACCAACTATTGAAAGATCAAGCTTTTCGTGCAACTATCAAAGAGAAAATCCAAACGATAGAAAACATCAATGATGTCATTGACTACATTAACAAAGGTTACCGTTTAGGAATTCCCATTTCAAAAGAAATCGTTGACGAAATTCGCAAATAAGAAAAACTCGAGATACCATTTCTCGAGTCTTTTTTATTTATTTCTGACAGCTAAGATTTCTACCAGGATAACAATCCCTAAGGATACCATGGTTCCAAATGGTGCTGCATCTTCATCAAAAATTTTATCAGAAAACATCATCAGACTAATTGCCAAGAGCAACAAAGCACTGCATAGCATAATATCCTTGAAGCTTGGTTTGCGTTTTATATACTTTAAAAATGATCTCTGTAATTTACTCATTTGAACTGTTCTCTTTTGAAATAATTCTATGATCCATGGGATAAAAATCTAGCCCAGCAACTCTATCCTCTTACAAGGATTCAAGTTCATAAAGCTCTGCAATAATACCTGCAACCTTCTTGATGTCTCCTAGCATTCCGCGCATTTCAAAGTCAGCTAGGACTGGAAAACCAAAGCGCTGGCTATATTGCTTGGCGGTCAAACAGTATTGGTTATTGAAATTACGGTTACCTGATCCTACGACACCAAAACACTTGCTAGCATTATCACCATATGCGATAAAGTCACCTACTGGAGTGGTCAAGATTTCCACATCTCCATTGTCAACCCCATTGCCACCTTCGAGGTAAGTCGGTAGAAAAGCCACATACGGGTTGGTCATCTCAAAGAAGTCTTCTCCTTCCTTGACCAAGTCTTTAATATGAATTTTTTCCACATCAATATTCGCATACTGCTCCAACAAATAAGCTTTCAAACGTGTTACAAAACTCTCCGTGTTGCCGCTTAGACTGATATAAACTAAGGAAATTTTTTTCATCTTTTCCTCCCTCTTTCTCGAATCCAAAAAAATAACTACCAAGATTGTATCTTGATAGTTATCCTTTGTCAACTCTTAGGCGAGTTCTTCCTCTTGAGATTCTGTTAGTTCTTTTTGCTGACGCCATATTTTATAAAAGACGATTCCCAAAAAGATAACATTGATGACGATGAATATGATAGTGGTTACTTTTGACATGACTTCCATTCCTAAACGAAGGGTGTCATCTTTAATCAATTGCATAGCATCTTGTAGATTCATATTGTCATGGACTAGTCCAACAATAGCTAGCAAGGCATATCCAACATAAGTGTAGTTTGCCAACTGCAAGTTCTTACGAATTAAGAAAACAAAGGCTACTACAACTAGGATAGCAGATAGAATAATGAGTATCGTGTTAAAAATAGAGTGAGATGACTCTGACACTTGGTGGGCATAGTTGACAGCATCTTCTATTTGTTGAGCACTAAGTGTCCCAACATTTTCTTGGCTAGCACGAAGGGCGTCCTTACTAGGTACTGGAGTAAATATTCCAACTACTGCCAAGGCTGAATTAATCGCTGATAAGACTAATAAAACCCATAGATAGATTGGTTTCTTTTTCATAAAAGCAACCTCCTCATAATTTTGAATTTATTATAGCATATTTTAAGATGGATAACAAAAGTTAGAGGGTGACTTCAATCTGCTTGCGGTAGGCCTTCGGAGACTTTCCACATAGTTTTCGAAAGACCTTGTAGAAATACCCTACATTACTATAACCAACCGTATAGCAAATATCCTCAATACTATCGTTTGTAGACAGCAAGAGTTGCTGGGCTGCCTTAATACGTTGCTTATTGAGAAGCTCCGCGAAGGTTGAATTGGTTTCCTTCTTGATTAACTGACCTAAGTAAACCGGATTGATAAAGAGATCCTTGCTGATATCCTTGAGAGAAAGCTCTTTTTTATAGTCTCTACCAATGACTTCGAGTACACTGACGACATTTTCATTCATGCGGTATTGACCAAAGAAGGACGTCAAGGTTTCTTTTGTATAAGCCACTAAGTCCTCAAAGTTAGTAATAGCATGAATTCTCTTGACAATATCTGTCATATCATCTGCTTTCAAATGTTCAAAGAGATGGAAGACATCCATAACAAACTGAGTAAAGAGTTGCTTGGTGATGGATACCCTAGGTGTGTTTTCTAGCACAATCTTCTCGAGTAGGTTTAACTCATCGATAATCTGCTGAAGATTTCCCTGGATAATCACCCGATAGATGGGTTCATAATATGAGAAGAGACTTTCAGACTGATCGAGGTTTACAGTTCCATAGAAAAGTGCTTTTTCTACATTAAATTTCCATTTCTCAAAGTTGGCCTGATAAGGTGCCCCAAAAGGCAGAACGAGTAAACCGTCGAATTTCTGGTCCGCAATCACAATTTGCCAGTCCTGACCTAAAACGTAGTAAGGAATAACAAAATCCCCTTGTTTTTCTTTTGAAAGACCAATCAACCAGTTTTCTTTTTGAGAAAGATGCGCATTAAATGCTTCTTCATCTAATTTTTGACTTAACATTTCTGGTTCATGCACTTTCTCACGAAGCTGACCAAGGATTTTCTCAAGTAAATGCTCTAGCTCGACCTTATCAACTGGTTTGACAAGGTAGTCTACAACATTGAGATTCATAGCTTTTTTGACATAGTCAAATTCTTGATAACCCGAGAGAAGGATATAATATGCATCTGGCAAGAGTTCCTTCATTTCCCCAATCATTTCAAGTCCTGTCTTGTCAGGCATGTTGACATCAGAAATGACGATATCTACGGGATGTTCTCGAACATAGTCCAAAGCCTCGTCAGCATGATTGGCTGTTGCGACAACTTCCATATCCCATTTTTCAAAAGGAATCAAACGCTTGAGTCCTTCTGTAATCATGTACTCATCGTCAACTAATAGTACTTTATACATGTTTATCCTTTCTCTTCGTCCTGAATGGTGATTCTATATTGAACACCCTTTTGTTCAGCAGATTCTACGCTAATGTTATAGCGGTCTCCAAAGTAGAGCACAAAGCGTTCGTGGATATTCACAATCCCAATCGACTGTCGTTTCCCACTATAATCTGCTGTATGTTCAAAGGTTCTTTGAGACAGTTTAGCTTGGATTTCTGCTAGTTTTTCAGCAGACATTCCACGGCCATTATCAGTTACCAAGATTTCGACATAGCCATCTTGTTTCAAAGCCTTGATACTGATAACATTATCTGTTCTTTTGTGATCAACTCCATGGGCAAAATAATTTTCCACTAAAGGTTGGAGGGTGAACTTTGGAATACGCATTTCTTCCAATTCAGGATCAATTTTAAATCCATAGGCAATGGATTTTGGATAGCGAACCATACAGAGATAACTGTACTTCCGACAAAACTCCACTTCTTGTTTGAGTGTCGTTTCTCGCTCGTCAGAGATATTATTGCGCAGGAGACTACTGAACTCATAGATGATATCTGCTAATTCATTTTGGTTCTCCATAACTGCATACATCCGCAAAAATTCCAAAGTATTATACATGAAATGCGGATTAATCTGAGCTTGTAGCGCTCGCATGTTGGCATCTTTTTGATTGAGTTCCAGCTGATAAATATCGTGAATGTTACTTTCCAGTCGATCCAACATATCATTTGTCGACTCAGCAATTAGAAGCAACTCCTGATCCTTTTTGTCGGTATTGATCCTCTTGGTCTGCTCTCCCTTAGTAATGGCTTGAATGGAATCCACCAAGTCCACAACCTGACTTTGATAGTCAGAAAAGGTCCTTCTTAAGGTCATATATAAAATGATGATAAAGAGGGCGCTCAAACCTAAAATAAGTGCCGAACTTGCTAAGGTCCCACTCCAAACATAATCATTTGGTACAGCTACTCGAACTTGATAACCATGGGCTGTTGTTCCTACTAACCAAGATTCATTAGTCCCTTTTGTCCCTATATAGAACATATCTGTTTCATATGGTGCAATGACAGTTACTGCTACAGGAATTGTTCCCCTAGTATTGTCAATCGCCTTATAGAGGAATTCTGGTTCTACGGAAATATAAATGACCCCTAGAGCTTGGTCCGAGATGGGATCAGACACTGGAACAGCGAAACTATTGGCGTCCGGTTTAAAGCTATCAGCTGGAATCTTCTGTCCACCTCGGTTTCCTCTTTTGGAAACAAATACATCTGTTGAATCCTGTAGAACAATCGAAACACCTGTCACAAAATCGTTTCGCACGTATATATCATCAATATTTTCATAAATGGAAACAGAAATATAAGGCGACGCCTTGCGTTCTAACTGCCAATAAAAATAATCCGGCGTGCTGAGACTAAAATATTTGTAAATCCCTTCGATGCGGGCTTGATTCTCGACCAATTCCTGAGCTAGGCGGGTTGACTCTCGATAATAGTATTCAACCTCATCAACTGTTCGAGCGAGAACACGCTGACCAACACGATTGGCTTCCCTTTCACGCATATCCCAGTCTGCATAAGAAATCAAGAGAGCAAAGCAGGAAATGATGATAATCATCACCAGACTATAGATTCTTAGGAGTGAGTGAAGGCGGAATTGTTTGGTCTTATTTGGTTGCCAATTTTTCATGAATACTTTCATAAACAGGCTCCAATAAATCACTAATAAAGAAGTGCCACATCCCAATACCTACAAAAGCGATGAGGGCTGGCATATAGAAACCAATAATGGCTAACAAGACGCTACCAAAAAGAACCTTGGCCACTGCTGATAAACTCATAAAAATTCCGACAAAGGCAAGCTTTAGGGTGTTTTTATAGGATAATTCAAAGTATACCTGCAACTTTAAAGATACCGTATAGGCCAAAAATACCAAGGCTACTAAAAAGATATTTAGAAAGGTTGCTGCCAAGTGGATAATGGTCTGGTTTGGCAACTGAATCATCAGATACAAACCATAAATCAAAATTAAGTCAATCCCTATAAAGGTGTAGAAACTAAGATTGCTCTTTACAAAATTGCTCTTAAATAAAGCCCATGCTTCCTTGAAACGATAAGCACGATAAGAATAACCGTGTTCTGCATATAAACTCATGAGGGTTGCACTAGCGGGTGCTATACCAAAGACCACTCCTCCTGCTAATGTCAATAACCAAAAATAAGCCGTCGCAATCATCCCCAAAAAGAAACGATGAAAGACTAGCTCAATGAAATTTCCCACGGTTTGCCTCCTATACATTAATCTAGTTTTATTATAACATATTTCAAGCGCTCTCAAAAATAGGAGCAATAAAAAATAAATACATTTATTGGTGTAATAACGATATTTGTACTATAATAAAGATAGATAGAGATACCGATTAATGACCAAAGAGGGTTTCAGAAAAGTTCAACATCTTTGCAGATTAAATAATTACTATTCAAATCAATTATTGGCTTTATAAAATAACGAAAGGAGTACTAGCCATGACTATTTCTATTTTAAGAACTACTTTGTTTTGTGTTGTGCTTATATTGAGCCTTTTCTCTGATAAATTGTTCAAACAACATGTAAAAATCGGAAAAATAATTTGCACTATAATCTTATTAGTCATTTCATTATCATATCTGTTCTAAGTTATTTTAAGAATACAGGAATTTGTTCGTCCTGTATTCTTTTTTCTGCCAAAATGTACATTGATCAAATAAATAACAAGTTGATAAAATTGATATGTGATTTCAAAACAAGACAAAAACGCTCCAGGCAATAGGACTAGAGCGTTTTTCTTATGTATTGATTCGTATTGAATGCTTACTTCACTTCTGTAAAAAGATTAAATAATTTCTATTTTAGCTGTTAGAAACGTTGGTACATCAATGTTTTTAGAATGCTACATAATAAAAGGTAGAGTGAATGGTAGAGTAGTAAAAATAGTTGTTATCCTAGTTGATTAAAAAAATCTCTGATTTCCTCATCTTTTATAAAATAATATATAATTTTCCCCTCTCTTCTAGTATCCAAGATGTTTTGATTGGCTAGTTTACGAAGATGGTGGGAGGCAGATGCCATACTGAGATTTAGTAAACAGGCTATATCACAGACACAGAGTTCTTCAACAGCAAGGAGATAAAAGATGATATTTATCTGTTTATTATCGGTAAACTTTGATAAAATACGAAGTGATTTTTGGACTTTTTCCTTTTCAAGGTAGTTCGTTGCGGTTGTAACATTTTGTTGATTTATAATATTCACTTGGCATATACTATCTTTTTTCATAATTTTTTCTCCTAGCCGAACACAGTCCTTAGCATGTCAAAGCTGTTGTTTTCAATCAGGATATACATCCCCAATCCTAAATAAACAACGGCAATAAACCATCTGCTATATTTTTCCAAAGTTTCTCCAACAGAAGGGACTTGTGCCAATTTTTGGGCAGAAAAAACCAAGAGATAAATCATGACTAGAAAGGTAAGTAAAGCCACTATCAAATTCGCTAAATTTAAGGTAATAAAATATGGGACAAAAACACCAATATTGTCAGCACCACAACTTGCAAAAGTAATCATAGCGACTAGAAAAATCAGGTTTTTATCATCTTTGCGCAAACCATCTTTTGCAATAGCTTCTCCATCAGAATCTCCTAAAAGCAAAACTTTGAGTCCTAGGAAAATTGGAATCAAACCGAGCAAACCTAAAATCTCTTTACTAGGAATATAATTTAAGACAAATGCAAAAAGTAAACTTAGCAATATTAGACTAACAGAGCCTAGAAATTGTCCTAAATAGATGTTAATGATGTCTTTTCTGCTTTTTCTTTTGGCAAAAAATAACATTAGGATAATAAGTAAGTCTACGGCTGTCCCAGAATACAGGATTATTGAAGTAACAATATTTTGAATCATAAAACACCTCATTCAAATATATTTTTGAATGTATTCTAACATTAAACTTTGTAGATGTCAACTTAAAATCCACCAATTAATAATTGCATGTCAATATTTGTATTGTGAAACTAGTTTCAGAAATATATAGTCTTAAAGTATGTCCACTGCCAATGATTTTTTCAATATTTAAGAGGAGATTTATAATGGTTCATTTCTATAAATTTATAAACGAGTTATATATTTTGTTTAACCAATTATTAACTATTTTTATCAATAATCACTTCATTAATTTGTACTTTTTAATTTTCCCAATTTGTAAAATTAAACCAGAAAAAAAGCATCTCGTATTAGACGAAATGCTTTCAATAAGTATAAATAAGTTTTAACGTTTACTAAATTGTGACGCTTTACGGGCTTTTTTCAAGCCTGGTTTGACACGGTTTGATTTCAGTTAATTTATAAACAGCTTTATATCAAACTTTAGCAGACTTGTACTGCTTTTTTATTTCAAAAAAATTGAATAAGTTTGATTCAATGAGAGTACTTCAGTCATGATTAGTTTCTATAATTTATAACTTTTTCTTTTAACAAAAATTGCAATCTTTGATTTAATTTTAAACTGTATCAAAAGTAAACAACTAAACATGAATAGAGATGGTAATATTTCCCTTTGATACTGTCAATAATTATGTGTAAACACTTAAGTAGAGTTATGGAGTGTTAATCAAATAAGCTTTCAGAGGTTTGTCGAATAAATGCTGTGCCAAATCCGGTAGGGGAACTGATAAAAAATTAAAAGATTATCCGTATTCTCCAGACTTTCCTATACTTTGGTTTCCATTCGGCGATAAAGTCCTCTGAAGCTTGCACTGCCATTTCTAAATTTTCAGCACGATAAATCGTTTTAAATTGCTCCAGAATAACCGCTCTATCTGCTCGTTTCACTTTACTAGCTAGATTTCGACTAATATGAATTAAGCAACGTTGTTGTTTAGCTAATGGGTAAGCCTGACTGATAATCTGTTCAAGCCCCTTGAAGCCATCGGTCACTACAAGAGAAACCTGTTGGATTCCTTGGTTTTGAAGCTTGTCTAACAGGGTGGACCAAGAAGCATTGTTTTCATTTGGGGCGATTTCATATCCAAGAACAGCCTTCTGTCCCTATGGTGTAATGCCAAGTGCGATATGAATACATTCTTTACTAACGATTTCACGTCTTAATGGAAGATAGGTTCCGTCAAGAAACAAGACAGTTAATTAGGTTCTAAGCCTCGCTCAAGAAAAGCAGCGACATTTTCCTGAGTTGTTTTTGAGATGTTAGAAATTGTGGCAGAACTAAAAAGGCCGACAATTCTACTTGAAGCAGATCGTTCATAACTGTTTCAAGAGAAAAACGGAAAAATTCATCGATATCTCGTTTTTGAGCTAGGAAGTTAAGTAGTTCAGTGGAAAATTTAGTTATAGAAGTAAATCTCTTTCTAGTAATGTGTTGCAACTCTACTATAACGGATTTATTCCTTTTTGTGTTTACACAACTTATTTTACACTACCGCTTTTAAATTCATATTACTTTGTAAATAATAATTTAATATTACTTTTTATATGCAATCATTACACCAACTGGTGCAAGACCTCCATTTACCAATTTCATTTCAGCTACTGAAAATCCATATTCATGGATAAATTCTTCAAATTGCTTTTTATCCCATTCTTTATACATCTTAAACCCTACAATAGACATCAGCCGTTTTTTGAATTTACTTTGTTTTTCCTCTTTCCATAAAAAAGTGGGAGCAAACAAAGTACCATTAGGTTTTAATACCCTATATATTTCTTTCATTGCCTTGTCAGGCTCGGGCATAATATGAAGTGCATTAGCTATTACTACACAATCAAATTTCTCATCTGTATAAATCAATGAAGTAGCATCAGCTATTTCAAAGACAAGGTTCTCGTATTCTCCATGTTTTCTTGCTTCAAAAATCATTTGTTTAGAAAAATCAGTTGCAATCCAACTTTTCGTATATTTTGAAAGGTTAAAGGATAATTGACCTGAACCACAAGCAAGTTCAAGTACATTCATATCCTTACTCAAATAGGGGTTTATGTATCCGCAAACTTTATCATAAACACCTTTATCCTTCTTCATAAAAGGAGCATACAACTTGGCGAATTTATCCCAAAATTTTTTGTTACTCTTATCACTCACCAGCAAAACTCCTCCCAACAACAAATTTTAAACTCTCTCCGCTTTTAGCATTTCACATTATTCCTTAAAGATGAAAGCTAATTGCAAGTTAGTCTAAATTAACTAATAATATTTTACCATTTTTAAGTCATTTTTCTATGCCCGCTTTTCATAGCACTTGACAGTTGCCTATAGTTAAAGTAAACATCGACTTGTTATTTTCTATTGTAATTTCCTCTCTATTTCTGATTCTATTTTATCAAAAGTAATCTGAACAGTTTATAAATGTTTTTACTTGGAAAAATCAATAATGATATAATAGAAGAAAACGAAGGTCAACTATGCAAAAAGAAGCTACTATTTCAGACAATCAGCTTTATCGCTATAAACTATCTCGTACCTGGGACTCAACAAAACCTACGATTCTTTTTATTGGTTTGAATCCTTCAATTGCCGATGAAACTATCGATGATCCGACAATCACACGATGTATAAATTATGCAAAAGCTTGGGGATATGGAACCTTACTTATGACTAACTTATTTGCTTTTAGAAGCACTTACCCAAAGGATATATATTTAGTTGATGATCCTATAGGAGACGAAAATGATAATTATATTTTAGAATGTGTTGCACAATCTGATTTAGTAGTTGCCTGCTGGGGAAATAATGGTATGTATATGAATAGGGAAAATATCATTAAGGATCTTGTACCCAATTTATATTGTCTTAGAAAAAATAAAAACGGAACCCCACATCATCCACTCAGACTTCCTAGAAATATTCGACCAATACCATTCAATTTCTAAATATGACTTTCCGAAAAACAACTATTTTTTATACAAAAAAGACATCCAAGAGAAAATTCTTGAATGTCTGTAAACGTTGATAGTATCGTATTGATTAACGTTTTGAGAATTGTGATGCTTTACGAGCTTTCTTCAAGCCTGGTTTGGAAAGTATGGGTTTCAGTTGGACTAAAAATAGTGTAATATCAATATTCTATAGTTTTCAACTGCCTTTTTATTTCAAAAAATTTGTATAAGTTTTATTGAATGAGGGAAATTTCAAGTAAACAACTTAGCTGTTATTACTCCCGAATAGAGTTTCCCACTGAGTAATTGATAATGGGAGTATGGATTTGTTTTTCTTATAAAAATCTAATAGGTCATCATTAGTTATTCGAACCACATTGTCAATCTGATTTAGATTGATTATTTTAGGTGCATACAGATATACTATATACCCATCCTCAACATATCGGTTGAATTCTAAAGCATCAAGTTCTTTGGCTTTTTTCCCCTTTACTTGAAGTACCGCTTTTCTAGGGTTACAAACATCCCTAGAAATCATTTCACACTCGATCTTAATTGTAGTAGATTTATTTGCTATTGAATTAGATAGAACATAGTAGTTCTCTTCTATTTGCAAATAAGATATCACAAGTTCCTCTAAGTCAAAATCTGGTAGATTATCCAAAAGATTATCCTCATATGGAATAACCTTATAATATTTACTGTTTGATAATTGATTAAAAATTGTTTTCGAATACTCAATTATTGTTCTATCACGAATTCTTTCAACAGTACCACCTCGTGGCCTATTGAAGGACGATTTAATTTGACCAGGAACTTGCATTCCAAAATTATAAGCTTCAACTGGTAAGACTGCTCCAATATCCAATCGTTTATCACATACTACTTCAACAGGCGACCTAACTCTACAAATCCAGTATCTACCATCTAGATCTCTTGTCCAGAATAAGTCGTCTACTTTTGCATCCCTAAAAACGTTAATTGCTGGGTTAGCTCTTCCAGATAATTCTTTAACCCTTTGATAATACTCTTGAAAACTCTCACGATAGAGATCCTCACTCTGACCACTCCACCCAATAGCAACATACTGTTTTTTACTATTTAAACAGAAATCCACCAATTCCTGCCTAGAGTCAGTCCCAGTCTTCAAGTGTAATCTCACTACATTATCCATAAATTTTACCTCATCAAAGGATATAATCACAGTATAAGTATATCATAAATAACAACAAAATCTTGACTTTCCGAAAAATATGTATTTTCTCGAAAGAAAAACTTCCATTATTAAAACAATTTGAACATTGTCTATTATAACAGGCTTTATTGTATTATTCTGTAATATATGTTTGATAAATTACAGTAAAGTAAGGAAATAAATGAATTAAATAAAATTACTCGTCTCATATTATTATTGATCTCTACTATAATTAATTGCATATTCTTCTAAATCTCTTGATTCACTCGACGGTGAGTATTATTGGATTTCAAGTGAGCGAAATTAACTATCCTATACTATTAAAGGAGATTATATAGCATGGTGAAGCTGATAATTTTACAATCAACAAGAAAAATAATACATTTAACCTTTCAGGTAGCAATATCTCTGATTCAACTACTAACTATCAGTATAAAGATATCGTTATGACAGTAAATACAACAGATGTAGATCGTGAATATTACCCCAAAAATAGCGAAGCATGTAACAATACTATACTAAAAATGGCTCAAAAAAATAAATTATTATGTATCTGAGCTCTACACAAGTGAAATATAAATCAACCTTGTCACTTCTTTTTAATAAGATTATTGATTTAGAAACTTTTAAAAAGGAACTTCAACATGAAGCTCCTTTTTCACTACTTAATCACATTAAGTCCAAATAGTATGAACAAGTTTAACATGGCTGTAATTCAGATAGTTTTATAAAATGATAGTTTATACCACATTGAGAAGCATGACTATGAATAGATTATTCTCTATTATGATAGTTTTTCATCAATTTTTTTAAGATAGAAATAATGCGTTAAAGCCTGTTTATAAATTGTATCAATCTCTGCTAAATCACACAGTTCGTCGAATGCATCATCCCCTGTGATCAAGTCATTTAATTTGTCATCCGAGAGTAGTTCTAAATCTCTTCTGATCTTAATATCACAAGTTTCATGAGCGAGTTTATTTCTCAATTGTATAGAAGATACTAGGAATGAATGCGTAGAGATAGTCTCTTTTTTTACAAAATGCTTTAACTCTATTGGCAAAATATCTGATAAGAAGTTGTTTTTGTTAGCAAATTCAAGTTGTTTTTTTAGATTCCACTTAATTTTGACACTACCTATATTCCTCTTATAAGATTTCTTGTTGATTTTGAATGCATTATTTGAAATATCTTCTGTAAAGCTTAACTTTATTTCTTCAGATAAATGCAGTAATAAAAAGTTATTTTTGATATCCTCATCATCTTTTTCTAAAAGTATTTGTTTAAATTTATCCTTTATTTTATTTTCTAGTGAAGAGAATTCGTATAAATAATTATATAAAATGACTTTATGTAGTGAATCTCTTGACATATAACTATCCCTTATTAATTAACGAATATACAATCTGTAAACGTTTATTAACATTACTTGTCGTCGATTTGCTCTTTTCAAATGTATCAATAATCTCTTTATTATCTTTTATTGATTCTTTTATTTTCTCAAATTCTTCAGCTTGATCTACTGCTACCTTAATACAACACTCTAAATATGATTCTGAGTTTTTACCACTAAAATATTCTAAAATATCCAATGTCTTTTCCAGTATGTTTTGCAAAGGAATATCGGCAACACTTCTTGTTTTCCCTTGATGATTTGTACTCTGAAAACTAGAAAGTATAGAATTAATTAACTCCCGAGGTCTCGAATTATAATTATCTATCACCTTCTCTTCTTCATTCGTACTCAAATAAAAACTCAATGCCTTATAAAAAACTCCATAATCAACATATCGCTTAATTTTTGCCGGAGAGAATATACTCTTATATCTTTCAGCATTATCCTTTGATTGTATGTTTACGAATTTATCAATTTCTTCAATTAATTCAGAATGATATACTGCTCTTCGAATCTCGTTAACTTTTAGTGGTTCCGCTCCTTTATTCAATCTTGAAAAAATATCATACTTAGTATTAATCGGTGAAGAAGCTGTAATCACATAGATATCTAGAGTCTGAGATGCAAATTCTTGCATTTCTTCGCCAAATTCATCCGAAAGTTGCGACAAATTTTTATTACTATAGATGTCGCCATAGTATTCCAAATAACGTTCTTTCAAGAATAAGCTGTCCGTAACAAATTGATAAATAGAATTTAACCTTTGTTTTCCATCCACAACTTCATACTTTGTCGTATCCAATAGCCCTTTGCCTGGCACTTCTACAAAGTAAAGTGGAGGTACAATAATTCCCATTAATAAAGATTCAATAAATGAAACCTGTTTCCCCTCATTCCATACAATATTTCTTTGATAGTCTGGCTCTAGATCCAATTGACCATCATCAATTTTTTTCTTTATCTCACGAACAGACCATGTTTGTTTTGAAATTTTAGTTTTTTCAAGATCTTCTCTTTTTTTCTTAAAATATAGTTCATCATTATCATCTGAGATATCAATGTTTTCTGCCAACTGTAAATCTTCAGATTGGTCTAATTCGTCATCTACAATTTGTGATTTTTCATCAATCATTAGCAATCTCCTAATATCTGCTTTAACTAGATAGAACGATAAGATCTTTTATCTTCCTTAAAGTTAAGTAAACCCTGCATTTTCACAAAATTATCCAAATATTTTTGTGAATTTTGCCATAAGTCATTTGAGTTTTCTATCGCTAAATTAGCAAGTTCTTCTAAAGTCTCTTCTGGTAAAATTGGTAATCTAACACCTTCTAAATCATCAGCATAAACTCTAGCCCTAGAACTCGAAGATCCAACCCCTAGTCTAACAATTTGATTTTTCACCGAAGGACTCCGCAAGATCGGTACTAAAGCATTTTTCGTCGATTCATCAAAATAAGAATTATTTTCCTTAATGTTTAAAATATATATTTCACCAGAGGTTACAAATTTAATATCTGTATCTGTAGAAATTTCAGGAACTAATGTAATTCTATTTTTCCTTGGATTTATTCTTGAAAACAATATATCTCCAGGTCGAAACTCAACTAAACTCTTACTTGTAATCTCATTACCCAAAAGCTTTCTTATATTCGTAATAGCCCCAGTTGATTCACTTATGTCTGGTATTTCTAAATAGTAATATTCTTCGCTATCTTTTATTGGAACTTTAGGCTGATCAATTGATAAAACACTTCCAATATTGATTGTTGTTTCAACGTCCTGCACATCCAATAAATTTAATAAATGGGATGCACCTAATCTTCGTGCTGTTATTTTTGAACTTGAAATCCATCCATATTCATTTCCGTTTGAGGTTCTATGAATTTCTTCATAAACTGTATCAAAATCATTAAGAAACTCAACTAAATCATTTTCACCTTTTTTCTTGTAAACCTTTTTACCTGTTTCATACCCAATTTCCTTAGCTATTCCCAAAAATGCATGTGTGGGTGAAACATAATCGGGTAAGTCCGATTTTTTTCTAAGACCTAGTATACAGGTTTTTGAAACAGAGCTTCCCATTGGAATAAAAGCTCCCTCTGGTAACGATATACTACATATTATATCTGCTTTCTCTAGCATCCATTCTCTAAAATATTGATAAGATCTATTTGTTAATAAACCTTCTGGAAGAACGATATACAGATCTCCCCCTGGTTTTAGCAAACGCAAAGATTTTTCTACAAAGAGGATATCCAGTTCCTCTTTATCCTTTGCTAAGCCTAGTTCATAATTTGAAAGTACTTCAGGAAATTCATATTTAATTGTAAACGGAGGGTTGGCAAGTACAAGATCAAAATACTCATCTTGTAAATTAGTTGTTCTTAATGTATCGCCTTGGTAAATATTATTCCAACCATCACCATGCATAATCAAATTAATTTTTGCCAATACATGCAGATCTTTATCTGCTTCGTGCCCCCATATGTTTTTGTCTATTAAGGTTTTGAATTTTTTCTTTCTCTCTAATTCTGAAACCGGCGAATTTATAATTTTTTTATTAACATGATTAAAAGCCTGAATTAAAAAACCACCTGATCCACAAGCAGGATCAATAAAAACATCATCGACCTGAGGATCAGCAAGTTGAACCATAAAATCAACGATTTCACGTGGAGTAAAATATTGATCAAATTCTCCCCTCAGTGTCCCCTTTAAGAAAATCTCATAAACAGCACCTTTTATATCTTCCCCAGTTCCTAAAAATGAAAAAGGTGCTAAATTATCAACAACTTTTAACAATGCATCTTCATCTTCAATCAGAAAAGTTGCTTCATCACCAGGATAAATATTCGGATATTTTGTCAAAGCCTCGTTGAATAATCGGTTAAAAGCCTCCAAACAAGTGACTGAATTTGCCTTTCCAAACGTTTCTAAATATTGCTTAGAGAATCGATTGGGTCCTTCTTCTCCCTTAACTCTTCGCTCTTCATTCATTTTCACCAAAATAATTTTTGTAATTTCTTTAAATGATTGGTCACTTCTAATAAGTGCTTTCTTTTCAATTATATCTTTAGACGAACTTATAAGCCTATATAACTCCTTGGGCTCAGCTAATGTTAACAAAACACTTTTGACTTCATCGAGTTGAATATCGGTAAAACTCTTTTTCTTGGTTGACTGAATTCGTTTTAAAAGTTGACTTTTAGAAGGTATTTCAACCTCTTGTTCACCTGTAAAAGTGTTAGTACTAATTGTATTCAACCCATTCGTAACACAACTCATAGTTGCTGATGGAGTACTAATTAATTTAGCGTAACTAACTGCTTGTAAAACATCAGTTTGGGTCACTGAATGCTTTGGCCTTTTTATATCAATTACAAGCTCTACACGATTTCCAATTAGAATTTCAATGTCTGAGTATACAGTCGTTTTTTTGGAACCAATCACAACAGTCATTGGTGATTCAAAACGCATCTCTGATTCATCATAACCCAATTCTTTTAAATAGGGAAGTATTACTTTAACTTTTAGATCTTCTTCAGATTTAACTGCTACATTGAAATTAGAAAAATTTTCTAAGATATACTCTTTAAGAGACATTATTTACTCCGATAACTATTACTTGATTTCGTTCTATTATACCATATGTTTAATTACTATTATTTCAATATTTTCGTTGCTATCATTTTTAAAATTTATTTTTCGTATATTTAAAAGAACAAAGTATTGTTCTTCTTTCATCACTTTAAAATAAAATTAATGATCTCTGCCATCCTTGGATTCTCTTTATTCAACTTAAAATAGTTATTCGGGTTAATAGACAGGCTACTAAGAATATCAGCAAAACATACATCTGAGTAATTTTGGAAGTCTTCTTCAAAGCGGGTATATTCATCAGAAAAATAAGCGATCTGCAATTTATGCTCGTAGAGTTCTCTTCAACTCATCTGCTACTTCCTCTAAAAGATGAATTTGTAAAATATTATCAACCTGTACCAACTTACATCCATCACCTGTTTTGACCAATATTTCTTTACTCGATAGCTCTCCAACTTCACCTATAATGGTGTTTTGGGGAGCTTTACTTATATCAGACAAGAAATTAACTTGATCTCGTTCTACTTTAAGTGACGCTGTATTATGATCGGATAAAAAAGTCCGTCAATTTTTGCATATCTGGATCTTGTTATACTTTTAGATTTACTACCTCATGCATTAGTTTTAAGCAATGAGATGAAACCAAACTAACCTCTGATAGAGCTAATTGCTGTCTGAAATATTTCTTGTTTCAGTATCTTCAAAGAGTGTGGTAAGCTCAAATGGCTCATACACAAATCTCAAATAATTAACTTCTACATATCTGATAACCCAAGTTATGCATTTGTTCATAGAATAATTTTTAGATTTTATTATTATCAAAGATATTGATTTTAAGGGATTTGACTTTCAATACTATCCTCTGAACCTCCTATACCCTACTCATGTTTGTATGATACTACGGTACTTTTAAGATCTTTCTATTTTTAACGAATGGTGGCTATACTCAAATATCCTTATATTTTTCATCTCTTTCCTTTGCTTTACTTTAAAAACAAAATAATGATTTCTTCCATCTTTAGCATTTTCTTGATTTAATCTGAAATAGTTAGTGTGGCATAATGCCATCGTTCGAAGAATATCATCAGTCAAAAATGTCAGAGGAACGGTCATATTAGAATATCTCTGGAAATCCTCCTCAAAATGTGAGTAGCTTTCAGAAAAGTAATCTATTTGTAAATCACCTGCGTACAGATTTCTTCTATCCATTTCTTCCTTCTTTCAATGGCATAAAATTCCCAACGATAATTCCTACTACTCGAGGATCTTCATCATAAGTGATAAAGATATCCTTATATTTTGGATTAATAGAAACTAGGCGTAAACCTTCTTCTTCACGGTAGACTCGTTTAATATAGGTTTGGTTATTACATACTACAGCATAAACTGCTCCATCATAATCAAAACCTGTCTCACGGATAAGGGCTACTGAACCGTTATGATATTTAGGTTCCATAGAATCACCAGATACCCACGAGGCAAAATCATGTGCTAGTTCCTCATTAAAATAAACAGTGTCGTAGTTTCGATCATCATAAACTGATGCACCAATACCAGCAGACATTTTTTCGTATACATGGTATTCATAGAGATTTTCTGAGACTGATATTACTGGTTGAGTTTTCTCTTTTTGCACCAAGTCACGTGCATATTCTACTACTTGATTTTTACCTTTATTCGACAATGTATTATACAGACGAACAATCTCAATTTCTGTAAAATAACCTTTTGGTACTTCGAGTATTTGTTCTAGTCGTTTTATTTTCTCTTTAGATGGTTTTTTTACTCCACGCTCCCATGCAGAATAGGCTTGATAGCTGATTCCTAATTGATCTGCAATATCTTTTTGAGTCATTTTTAACTCTTTTCTACGAGTTTTAAGTTTTTCTGGTTGATACATAGTTCTCCTCACAGTAATAATAATTCTAATTCTGCCTTTTTTCTTGCCTCTTTATCTGTGAATTTTTCTTTATCCCAAACATAAGCAATTGACTTTCCTTTATTATAAATAAGCCACGTTTTTAAATTAATACTTTCTTCCTTGATTGCTTTCCAGTTATCTTGATTCAATAAATCTGGATATTCTTGACTTGTTGTAAAACCTACTTTACTCACCCTCTGTTTAACCTGATTAATAAGAGAAGGGTGAAACTGATGGAACTCCTTGATAATTTGTTCTCTAATATTATGAAACAAACGAAAAATAGAAGCGTTCTCCCCTTCAATATAAGTCTCAATTGCTTGTTTGATTTCACTATCTTTACCGGGATAATATTCCCGGAGAAAGTCCAAAAGACGAAAAAATAAAGCCTGTTTTGAAACTTCAAGACTATTTTGTACCTGATGGAAAGCATCGCAACTATAGTATATTTTTGATAAAAGGACAATATCTGGCATTAATACCACAGCCGAAAAAATATTCGCCTCTCGCTCTAGCAAGTTCTCTTGATTATCAATAGATTCTGTAAAGTAATTTCCTTCATGTTGAAGAATAAAATGACCTAATTCATGACACAGTGTGAAATTCTGTTTTACTTTTGGATTTTCTCGCTCATAAGAAAAACTAATCCCTAATTCATCAGCTACTGTCAAACCTTCTATTTTGTGATTAGAAAAGTGGTGGCTTATCACTTGGATTTGATTCTTCTGAATACAATATTGAAAAAAATAAGAGAAATTATAGTTCAGTAATGAAATATCCAAATCTTTTATATACTGATATAACACTTGTTTTGTTGCACTACTTACTCTTGTATACAATTCATCCAAAGAATAGTACCTCCTTTAAGTATCCATTACCTAACTAAACCTAATTGGTTTAGTTTATTATATAAAAAGAGTGGACGGTTGTCCACAAATATTTTTGAAGTAATCCAAATCATTAACAACTATGTTTAAAAAGTTTAACATCTACTAATAACATAAACCAACTACATAATTATGATTTATGACACTACAAACGATAAATCAGTTACTCCTCCCTCACAATTAATCGTCTGGGATTCTAATGTCAAGTAAGGATACATAGAAATAATTATTTTGAGGATAAAATCCTGTTTACAATTTTTACAATTTTCCTGAATCGTTAATTCATATAATGTTCCGTAACCCATACTTCTCTCACCACTACTAGTTTCAAAATCTTCCATTGAGGGCGCATCATAGTTATTCACATAGCTACAATGGTTACAAGTAATTGTATAGATATTACTTTTTGGATGAAGCGACGGCTCATCGTAATTATATCCAAAATAATGTTGTTTAACTATCCTATTTGTTAAACTATCCTTATTTAAAACTATTGGAGCATCAGATATAGTAATTAAATCTTTATATTCTGAATTTACTTCAATATCAACCTTATAACTAATTGTATGACTTTCTAAAAATAAATCATTTGAACCTAATTGATATCCAGAAATATTTATGTCTATCATAAATATTATTTCTGCTGTTATCCGTCCTTTATCACCATTAATATCTAATATTCTTATACGGTAATCATTAAACCGTAAATTATCAATCGTTATCTCATCAAGACCACACGATACAGTAAAACCTCTTCTCTCATAATTTGTGTCATCAATTTCTAATCCTAATTTTTCAGCATATTCAATGGGAACTAAATCATAAAGCAATTCACTATATCGCTCAGTAATGCTTTCTTTAATAGCATCAATAAGGTTGTCAACAATTTTGTGAGCGCCTTTATACTCTTTTAGCTGACTATTCAAATAATCTGCACAATCAGTATAGCCACTAAAAATTCTACAATTCGGAATCTTATCTTTAACAGCTTCATAAAAACCTTTGTCAGAACTAACAATAAACAAATTATCTTGATTTTGAAACTTATTTTTTAATCCCTGTATTATCAAAGCATCTGGGAATTCATTTTTTTTACTCTTTTTATTTTCAAATGGAGGTAAGCCTTCAAAGTAATCTGATAATATATCAGACATTTCGTAATTGAATGTTTTATCAATTTCCTCATCTGAAAAAAATTTAATAAATTCTTCAAATTTTTCTTCATACTCAGTAAAACACTGACTTTCTAAATCTTCTATTTTCAGAGTTTCCATAGCGTTTGAGAATAAATCTAAACTTCTAGTTTGCTTACTTAAACTTTCGACTGCTTTGGTAATATCTCTTGCTCGATCTCGAAGGTGTGACAACACCTCATTATAAATAATAGGTTCAATATAAACCCTTAAATTTGGATAACTCTTTTTTAAACCTTTGAACGTAGTATAAAATTTTCCTTCGAAATCATAATTAGTACTATCATAAATATTAGAATCAAAACAAACCGTAATATTTTTTTCAATCTTCATTAAATATTTTATATCCCTTTCTAGCTATTTACAGATTAAATAATTAGCTAAAGTATAACTAGGTAACCAATTCATCCAAACTAACTTCAAAAAATTCTGCTATCTTTACAGCATTTTTCAAAGACATACTCATCATATCTTGTTCCCATCGAAGAATGGTTCTTTTATTTACACTTAATTCCTTTGCTAGTTGAACCTTTGTTAAACCACGTTCAAGCCTCAATTCTTTTATTTTCATAGAAATCACATTCCTTTATCAAACGCTTTCTTTCGTTCTTCCATAAACTCAATTAACTCTTTTTTGAATATCTCTTTCTCTTCCTCAGTCAATCCCTTTGAATTCATACGGAAAAGTAATTCAATATTGTCCAATTCATCTGATGTATCTTGTGAGTTACCAACTAAATAATCGACTGACACATTTAAAATTTGTGCAATCTTGACTAGATTATCTTGAGTTGGTTTTTTCTTTCCTCTTTCCCAGTCCGCATAAGAAGATTGGACTACTCCCAATTTACTAGCTAGTTCAACTTGTGTCAGGTGAGCTTGTTTTCTTAACTCTTTTAAGCGTTCCGAAAATTCCATTTTAAACCTCAAAAAATATTTTCAACTTTTTTCAAATAACCCCTTGACAAATATCGCCGTAGGCGATATTATATAAATATAGCTGGTAGCGATATTTTAGACAAAAATAATAATCACTATCAGAGTGAGATCATTGACAATTAAATAAAAAGTGCGTCTGACAACCAGAGGACTGACCATCAGAACAACACATAAACTTCGTACCTTTATTGTAATTGTTTTGATAAGTAAAGTCAAGTCCGTTGATGGTTGAAGTGAAGATTAAAACAAGTATTTTGTGGACTTCCACGCATTTCGGACATTTAGCACTTTTGCCGAATAGTAAAGTGAACTGGTTGCGCACAACTGCGTAAGAGAATCCCTAGGGTATGACAATGACTACCTAAAGAGATTGGCCGGGCAAGCGATGGTAATTGACGCAAAGCACCTTGCTAAACGTTGCCACCGTGGAAAGAGGGATCTTTCCAATCAAACAACTTTTCTTTACTGCTGTTCATCTTTCTAGATGGACTTACTCTCAAGCTACTAAGTTTTCCTTATATCTTAGTAGCTTTTTTACGCTTACAATAAAGGAGAAACTATGACAAACTTTTTTCGCATTACAATGTAAACGCCTCTATGATAACTATGAATTCACCTATGGTATGTTTAGCTATTCATCTAAACTACAAGCAAAACTCTATACACAAGCTCTTCTTGATCTCGATCATTTAGTCCAAGAAGCTCGTAGAAACAGCTATCCTAGTGGTGATATTCAGTTCTATAGTCGACAGTTTAAACGTAAACTATTTACCCACTACTACTCAAGAGTGAAGCAATTAGCTTAACTCTTTTTCTTTTGCTCAAAATCAGAAAGGAGAATCCTATGATTCCAGAAACACTTGTCATGAAACCAGATTTTATCGGCCCTGCTTACTATGAAAAACTAGGAAATGCCCCTCGCTTTATCTTTGGCAAAGAAGGTAAATACCAACGCCATATTCTTAATAGCGAAAAGCACGGCGCTTTTCACGTCATCACACCTGCTTCTACAACGGTCTTCCCAGAAGATGCTCTTGTAGAAGCGGTCAAACCGATTTTTCTCTCAGACACGGCTCTAAATGGTAACTCAGTTGCCCCTGCCCTCAATGTCTTTGCGGAAAAATTAGTCCTAAAAAAATAAGAAAGTAAAGGAGAAATACATATGGCTAAAATTGGATTAAACTACGGAGAAAAACTACAAATTGCAGACAAGACCTATCGTGTCATTACGGATGGTCTCAACGTACCTGAAGTCCTTGGAAAACTATCTTTCCGTAGGATTGAAGGGCCTGATATCATCTTTGAAGAAGATCGCACCCAAAGAAACCCTGACGGCTCATTCGTGCAAGTCAACACAGGAGAAATCCGTGGGATTGTGGTGGCGATTCACTCCTCTGTCCAACATGAAACTCTCTTTTTCACCATTGCGGACATGGCACAGTCTGAAATTGAAGATCTAGGGATTAAATATCGAGAAGAGGTAGAACTTGAAGATATTGTGATCACCCACACTCACGTTAACCGTAATGATATTTATAAGCTCTTTGCTTCTAAAATCAAGAAAAAGAATGGAGGGGCACCTCTTAAGGAAAATAAACCTCTAGACAACAAGAAAGAAAACTAGGAGGTGATGCACTATGAAACTCTTTACCTATCGTGGGATAAGAGTTAGGGCCTTTTATCGTCATATTAGGGGAATCACCTGGTTTATCTGGTGGTTCCCTTCTTTATTAGCGATTGGACATTATTGCTATGTCAACCTCGAAGAATTGAAAGACCATCCCTTGCCATTAGGCAATTTTATTGGGGGTGTCCTTGTTGCTTCTTGCTTGGTCGCTTACTTGCTGAATCGGATGTGTTACGAGAAAATCGTCTTCTTCCAAAAGCTCAATAGTCTACGTATTTTGTCTCGGTTCCTGATAGAAAACAACCTCTATTTGATTAAAAATATCAGGCGGGAAAACAAAACGATTGAAAAGATTATCCTTCCTCAGGTCTACTTAAAACACTCTCGTTACAAAATTGAAGTCCGTTTCATCCTTGAAGGAAATAAATTTCAAGACCGTTTTCTCAATCTTGGCTCAACTCTCGAAGTCATGTTTAATGGGGACTTTCGTAATAAAACCTTTGATAAACGGTTTATCACCTATGACATTGCTATCAACCGCATTGATAGTCGTATCACCATTAACGAGGTAGAGGTTAAGGGCTCTAAACTCCAACTCATGAAAGACGTCACTTGGGACTATATCGAAGAACCTCACCTGCTCATTGGCGGGGGAACAGGAGGCGGTAAAACCGTTGTCCTTATGACCATTATCTATGCACTGGCTAAGATTGGCTTTGTGGATATCTGTGATCCAAAGAACTCTGATTTGGCTGGTCTCAAAAAGATTCCTGTCTTTCATGGTCGTGTCTATACAAGTAAAGAAGATATCATACAGTGTTTTAAAGAGAACGTCGCCTTTATGGAAAAACGCTACGAGCTCATGTCTAGCTCACCCAAATTTCAAGCTGGAAAGAACTTTACACACTACGGTATGACACCCAAATTCATCCTTGTGGACGAGTGGGCAGCCCTTATGGCTAAGATTGACCGTGACTATAGCCTTCAATCGGAACTCATGGAATACCTCTCTCAGCTCGTCCTAGAAGGGCGTCAAGCTGGCGTCTTTATCATCTTTGCCATGCAACGGCCTGATGGAGAATTTATCAAAACAGCTCTTCGGGATAACTTTATGAAACGCCTCTCCGTTGGACACTTGGAATCAACGGGTTACGATATGATGTTTGGAGATGCCAACAAAACCAAAGAGTTTAAAAAACTCGATGAAATCAATGGGGTCAAGGTTAAAGGACGGGGCTATATTGCTAATAACGGGGACTTGGCTGGGGAATTCTTTTCCCCTTACGTACCACTCGACCAAGGCTTCTCTTTCTACGATGCCTACGCAAAAATTCCCATTATGGAATACAATGGCGAAGAATTTGAAGTCTTTGGAGAAATGTCCCAACAAGCAGAAACGATTGAACCAATAGAGAAGGAAGATTCTCTAAACAATGAAACCAATCTACGACCTCTAAAGGAATTTGCGGAGGAACAGGACCTTAAAATGGCGACACTTCGAAAGATCATCTATCTCTTACAAGAACAAGGGATTATTTTTGAACGGACGGAATCTGCTATTCTAGTCAATCCTTTTCAAGAAGAACTCCTTCTTGAAAGTCTTATCCACTTTGAGGAGGGGGGACGCAAATCTTATCCAAAAGCCGTTGAAGCGACGCTTAGTCATCATGGGCTAGGACAAGGGCAAGGGCAAGCCTGACCACAGGTCAGGCGCAGACCGTAGCCCGAAGTTCCTAGGCCATGATGAGACTTCAACCCCCGATTTCTAATTCCGAGAATACATTTGAAATAAAAAAGAATGCTGACAAATCAACATTCTTTTTTGGTTTTGTTTTAAGAAAAATAGATATTTTGTCTGTTTAGCTACCAAAATGCTACCAATAGACTTTTTTATTTCTATCGTCTTTAATACTTTATATTCCGTTCGACAAACTGGAATTTGATTATTTGGAAAATGTATTCATTAGTTCTCCGAAATAACTTGCCTTTCCTGTTGAAAAGTAGTTGTACCATGCTTCTATGGTTTCAGAAGAATATATTTCTAACTTTTCAAAGATATATTTTGCCCAAAGCAACGAACCAGCGGAACTTGCTGTTATTAAATTATCATCAGCTACAGCAGCGACATCTTTATAATATTGCTCTCCATTATAATTCGATGACATACCTGTTAAGAAAAACAAAGCATTACTTGTATGGTATTGTGTGTCTAATATTCCCACATTTGCAAGTCCCAAAGTTGCTCCGCAAATCGCTGCAACCAATACCCCTTTTTCTATTAAGCTTTTGGCTACTTCAAGAATAGCTGTCTGTTCTGTACTGCCCCAAGTATCTGCACCAATCAGCAACAATGCCGCTGCTTGATTTTCATCTAATTCATCTAATGTAATATCGGGAATCAAAGTCATACCACCAGCAGTTTTTATAGGCTTCCTAGAAGTAGCTACGGTACATAATTCATATTCTTGTTTTGGCAACATTTTTTGTAGTGTTAATCCTTGTAAAAAGTAGCCATTCTCCCAGTCTGCCATCGTATCTAGTAAATACATATAGATTTTCTTCATTTCTTACTTGTCTCCTTTAAAAATATTTTTATTGAATAATTGAAAGGCTTTTTCTGTAATGAAAAATAATATACCATATTTTTCTAAACCTTTTAGAACATATATTTAATATGGCTATCTCCTCGTCAAATTCAAATCTAGTGAATTATATATTCCTCTATTTTGTAGCTATATTCTTTTAGAAGTCCCCGTGAATAAATTTTTTTATTTTTTGAATCTCTAACTTCTTTCCAAAGGATAGCCGCAACTTTTAACTTGTTGGAGTAATGATTGCTAAATTCATCTGCACAAAAGTCTTTTAGAAATTGATTCCATTGGCAGGCTGAATTATCATACTTGGCGTAGTCTGACTCTCTATAGTATATTTTAATCATATCTTGGATTGTAAAATTTATGTTGTTGTCCCGTTTTACTTTTCGCCAAGCTGTTGCCATATCAGCATTAAATTTAAACGGATTAACACCTGTTACAGCTGAAAAATAATCACGAAATTTCTGATTAAAGGAAAACCCACATTCAAGTAATGATGTATTTAGGGTTATTATTTCGGTTTGATTTTTGTTTCTTTTCCTCAAAAATTTTTCTACTCTATTTCCCTTAAAATATTGTTCTATAATATGATTTAATTCTTTTTTTGTACATCTGTATTCTAATCCAAGGTGCTTACAAATTTGTGAAAGCTCTTCTCGATACCAGTAGTATCTGTTAAATTCTTCAAATGATTTTATATCTCTAAAATCAGGTCTATTTTCTTCCAAATGCTCACCTCTACAACTCCAAGTTTATCTTATTATACTACATATAACCATGCCACATAAAGGTATAACAGAAAATATTACAATCTTGTAATTACTGTAAGTTCCTCGCACTATATTAATCTTTCTTGTTAGCAAGAAAATTTTCTAAAAAAATAATAATTTCTTGTTTGTCTTCTTCAGTTAGTTCATACTCTCTTAATAAACTAACGATTTCTTCTAGCCCATCATCGCGACCTTTTAAAATTTCAAAAGATGTACCAAAAATTTCAGCTAGCTTTTCTACTGTTTCATCTTTTGGATTTCTTCCCCCGTTTTCCCACCTAGCGTACTGGGCTTGAGCTACACCTAGTTTTTCAGCAACTTCTAATTGAGTAAGTCCTGCATCTAGTCGGGCTTTTTTTATATTGTCTTTTAACATTTTAAAATTCCTTTCGTTTTTCTATTGACTTATAACCAAAATGGTTGTATTATACCCATATAACCAAAATGGTTATATAAAAACAAAGCATACAAAATAAGTGATACTAGTTAACTTTATGAGTATACAAAAACACCCCAGAAAGCTCTGCAAAGCGTTCTGAGGCTTTCATTTAAAACCAATACAATTATACCAAAATGGTAATAAAAAGTCCATAAGAAGCGAAATATGGCTAGATTGAGGGTATTATGACATCAACACAATTGGCATTTCAAAACAACAAAATTAACAATACTCATTCTTTTTATTCGCCTAGTTTAGAAGAATATATTCAAGTAAATGATAATGAATTTGAAGATATTCGAAATGAAGAAATTGAGCTTAGAGCACTTGAATTGCTCTCGCAGTTTCTAGACAAGTATTTTGGGTAGTTTAAAAACTTATAAATTAGAGATTGGGAGACAAGTGCAAGGGCGCGGGCCGAAGGCAGAGCGCCCGAAGCTCGAAGTTCTCCCAATCTCTAACATAAAAACTGGCGTTTCTAACAGCCAGCAATCAGATACACTTAAGGCAACGTCCTACGTAACGAGTCATTGGCAAAAATCAATAGTAGCAACGAATTACGCATATTTTAAGCATAGAAAGGAGGCGTTACAGTTGAAAAATACCATTCAATCTCTACGAGAATATCAAAGTCAAGTAGATTTATCAAAACTAGAAAAATCTATTTATATCAGCATTGACCGATTAACAGTAATCTTTGATAGTGAGAACCAATCACTTAGACGAATATTTCGTGAATTACGAAAATCACTCGATAATATAATTCAAGAATTTAGTATTCAAGAAAATCTAAAAGAAGACTATTTTACTCTTTATAAAACGATAAACGAAGATAGTATAAATCTAGTTTTCTTTCAACTATCGGATTATGGTGGTTATCAAGTCATACGCCTAGACTTCAACCCAAACTCACTAAAAGAATTTGAGGGGTTACAAGTGTGGAGGCAGATTATGAATTATGCTCGATTAAATCGATTAGAAATTAGACTGTCACGATTAGATCTTGCTTTTGATATCTTTAATAGGCCAGAAATAGTTTTTTTACAACATATCAAAGGAGGGGTTAGTCATAAAATATTCTACGGTAGAGGGGGAAATATAGAAAGTAAATACTGGGGTGCAAGTGGTAGCAACGTTCAAGTACGTTTGTACGATAAGAATATAGAGGTACTAAGTCACAAAAGAGCTGATAAATTAGATATAGAAAACAAACCCTTTTGGTGGCGGTTAGAGTTCCAACTACGAACAAAGGCTATAAACGAGGAAACCATTTCAGAGATTTCTAAACGATTGGAGAATTTTAGCTTTTTTAGTCTTTCAAGTGTTCCAGATGATAGCAAAGCATTTGCTTATATCTTTCTCCATGAACCTGCACTCTTACCCGAATTATTCCCCTATCTGAAACCTAACACTATAAGAGTTAAAAAGACTAGACTTAGAAAACATTTAAAAGCATTTGATAGTAGCTCATTTTCTTTAGAACTACAAGATGCACTTAAAGAACAAACCCCACGGTTAAATAATGAACTCAAACAATTAATAGGAGAATTCCTAGAACTTACTAGTAAAGGAGAAACTGACTTATGAACGATAAGCTAACTATGACAGTACAAGAAATTATGGACTTAGGTTTTTCAAAATGGACTGCTTATAATATTTTACGGCAAGCAAAACATATTATGGTTGAACGTGGATTCGATTTTTATAATAATAAAGGACTTGGAACAGTTCCAGTATCAGTTGTAGCAGAGATACTTGGATTGGAGGAACTACATGTCAAAAACTAGATATACCGGTGTTACGAAAGATGATAAGACTGGCAAATATACTTATTATTTTAAAGCTGGAGTTGACCTAGCTACTGGTAAACCTTATCAAGAACGTAGACGTGGTTTTCAAACCGCAAAAGAAGCCTTTGAAGCACGTACAAGAGCCTTGAATAAGATACAACAAAAAGGAGGAATTAAGCATACTCAATGGACTTTTAAGCAGTTTATGGAAGAAGTTTTTATGCCAAATTATTACGCTACAACAAGTCCAGATCTCGAGCACAGACGTCAAGTTATATTCGATGAATTTATCCAATACTTTGGTAAGAAAAAACCTAGAGATATTACAACTTATGATGTAATAAATTATAGAAACAGTTTATTAGATAGATATTCAAATTCATATGCAAGAAACAAGATGACATTGCTTAATCAAGTTTTGAAAACCGCAAAAAAATATGGGTTGATTTTTCATGAAATCCCCACAAAGAATATCAGTCCAATTCCAATCGTAAAAAAACATATAGATTTTTGGACAAAAGATGAGTTCCAAAAAGTAATACAATGTCTTGATAAAGAGAGTTACTTTGAGCACTTTGTTTATACACTTTTTTGGCTTTATTATTTTACAGGAATGCGTGTAAATGAGGCGACTGCTCTTTATTGGGAAGATGTAGATTTTGAAAAGAAAACTCTAGCAATCAATCATAACTTACAGTACATCAACCGTAATAATTGGGTTCGGCGTAACAAACTAAAAACTGAAAGCTCCAGACGAACCATTGGCCTTGATGATAATACTCTAAACGTACTTAAAGAATGGAAAGAACGACAAGCAAAAGTTGACAAGATACCGTTCATTCTATCACTTGATGGAAATCCATATCGTAAACGTAGTATTAGAGACCAGATTCTGAAATATTCTAAACGTGCAGGAGTTAAATACATTCAACCAAAAGGTTTAAGACACTCCCATGCGTCATTACTTATTAATGAATATAATGTAAATGCTCTATATATTCAAAGACGATTAGGTCATTCTGATGTCAAAACTACACTTAGTATTTATAGTCATTTATACCCAAACGCTGATTCCGAATTAACAGATAAACTCAATCTCATATCAAGTGATTTTATCGACTAAATCTCTTTGGCTACCAAATTAGCTACCAAAAAAAGGAAATACACCTCAAAAGCCTAATTTTAAAGGGCTTTTTTTCATATTTTCCCACTATTTCTAATAGGGGGGTTACATTTGGCCAAAGTGCCACGTCCACCCCTCCTCATTCCTTGTGGGAGTTGGGATTTCAAGATTTAGAAAGTGTGTCACTTTGGTCCAAAAAGTGTGTCACTTAATCAAAAGGAGGTGTTCCCATGAATGACTAAAATGAGTCCCTTTCAGATCAAAAACTTCAGAAAACAAACAGGCCTCAGTCAAAAAGCCTTTGCACAAGCAGTTAACTTACCTATAAGAACTTACCGCTCCTATGAATCAGGGGAGAGAGGTCTCACCATTGACAAGTTCCGAGAACTCAAAGAAAAGCTCGGTTATTATCAAGAGTGTCACAAAAACAATCTCAGGGCTCACATTGACTACTTGCGATTAACTTTCCCCTGTTTACGAGATTTAGAAGCTTTCTGTGAGAACTTTCTTTTTTGTCACTTAAGTGAATTTACTGACCAAGAAACACGGCTCATGAATTATACCCACTTGTGGCAACGAGGAAACATTTGGATTTTCGATTTCTTTGATAAGTCTGCCACTAATAACTACCAAACTTGCCTCCAACTCTCTGGTCAAGGCTGTCGGGAGATGGAACTCCTCTTAGAACACAAGGGGATTTCTTGGCAGACCTTTCTTCAAAATATACTCTATGCCTACGAAGATGTCAGGGTAAAACGCCTTGATATCGCCCTAGACGAGCTCTATAAAGGCTATGGGCACGAGGAGGAACATATCCAAATCCCAAAGCTCATTGATAAGCTCTATGCCAAAGAAATTGTCCTAGATACCATTCGAAAATGGAACATCACAGGTGGGGGTTCCTTCACCGATAACGACGATATGGAAGCCAATCACGGTCTGTCCCTTTACTTTGGGAGCCGTCAAAGTCAGCTCTACTTCAACTTTTATGAAAAACGATACGAAATCGCCCGTATGGAAAATATCTCCTTGGAAGAGTCCTTGGAGATTTTTGGTATCTGGAACCGCTACGAGCTACGCTTTTCAGACCAGAAAGCCCAAGGGGTTGTAGAGGAATACATCAACGGTGTGGACCTCGGAGAAATCGCAAGAGGTATCGTGAACAAGGAAATCCAAGTCTATGATGGTGTCACTCGCTTTGGAGCCTATAAGCCTGATGAAAAATGGCAAGAACTCTTTGGAGGGGTCGAACCCTTAAAACTCTCAACCAGTCCACAACCCTATAGTATCGAACGGACCATTCGTTGGTTAACCTATCAAGTCGCAAACTCTCTTGCACTCGTTTCTGAAGCAGACAAAATCATGCAAACAGAATACATGAAAATGATTCAAAATAGTGGTGAAATCACCGATCGGGGGGAGGCTATCTTAAGACTCCTCAAAACCAACAAACACTATAAACACTAGAAAGGAAATCCCTTATGGAATACAAAGTCGAAATCAATTCACTAAACAACTTTAAAGCCTGGTCTGGTGGCCTTAGTACCTTAAACACTGTCCGTGAACGTGGTGGTATAGATACCCTAACCACCATCTGTGAAGACCTCTTTTCAGGCAACACTCCTACCGACACTCAACTCAATGATTGGCTCTGGTTTGATACAGACTTTATTTATCAAGCACTTGGCTACGAGGACCTCCTAGAGGGCTAAGGCCATGCTCAAGAAAATCTATCAAGCAGACTTCCTCCTTCTTCCTGATCAGGAGTTCTGGAACATGTATATCCTCCTTAGGAAAGGGAAGGACTTCTACTATGAATGTGCTGGAAGATGTACCGAAAAGCCACCAGATGATAGGGGCTTCTACGACTATGAACATGCCTGTTTCACCCTAGACGGTCAGGTTCTGAGTCTCAATAAACGGATGCGTCCCTCTCTCATTGCTTATATTCAACAGACCATCAAAAACAATCACGACACATTTAGAAAGGAAATTGATATGGCCACTAAAACGATTTTGGAAACAAAAGTTGGACAGGTTACCAACGAACTTGGAGAATTGCTCAAAAAGAAAGACCACAAACAGGCTTGGACCAAGGCTGGAGAACTCAACGCTCTTCTCAAAAAAGAAGAAGCCAAGGACCTAAAACCTGAATTAGTCGAACAACTGCATAATGAGTTACGAGGCTACTACTACATCAACAGTGAGATTGAAAAAGCCAATAAGCGACTCTATGCCAAAGGTTCCAAACTCATTGAACTCGCTAGTCTCTAAAAGGAGGACCTATGATAAAAGTAAAACGTTACTTACTAAAAGCAAGGGAATACCTCTCAAATTTTAAAAAAGTGGAGAAGAAAGGAGGTCCACCAAAGCTAAACGTTACTACGAAAAAGACCGTCAATATAGCTGTTATCGGTGGAATTTCTTTCCTCCTTTTTGTTGGTCTTATGGGGGCCATCCGTGCCATCACACTCTCAAATAAAGTGGGAACACTACAAGCTCAAGTGGAAGCGACTCAAAAACAAAAAACACAGCCTATAGACGCTAATCGCAAGTACGACTACAAGCTCCAGTATTACCTCAATGACTATGTCTACGCCTACTTCACCCTCCCACAAGAAGGGGATAAACAACAAGCACAAGTTGAACACCTCAACAGTTTCTATAACTTCGTTCCAGATGTCAAAGCACAAGGTCAAATACGTAACCCAAGTACCCTGCTTTACTCACAATTAGTCACCGTAGAAGGTAAGGTAGCCACCTACAAGGTCAAATACAAGGAAATAATCCAACATGACAAAGACACCGAGGAAAAAGAACTGGTAACAGGATTTAATATTCCCTTTGATGAAAAAGAGGGGAAATACTACGTTTCTGGACTTCCTTGGTTCTCAGCGATTGAGTCTTCACAAGCTGGACACTTTAGCGAAGACGACCAACTCCAACTCACAGCCAACGACCACGTCTCAGATAGCCAACACAAGAAGATCGAAAAGTTCCTCAAGGTCTTCTTTACCAACTATACTACCAATCAAGACAACCTTAACCTTATTGCTAAGAACGTTGTTATTGTAGCCAATACCACCTTTAAAACGATTGACTACACCTATCTTAAGAAAGATGAGGCTGGGCTCATCGCCTATGTACAAGCAACCTTTGAGGTGGGAGGAACAACTCACTCTGAAAACTTCACCTTCACGCTCTCAGAAAAAGATAAGAGCTACTATGTCACAAAACTAGAACATACCATTCCTCTCAACTACGCAAACGATAAAGATTAGGAGAACTCTATGAATACAGACAATCTACGTACCTTCCTCCAAGGCGATGGGATTTGGATTCTCACCGCTATCGCTGTTTTGTTGGCTATTAAGGCTTGGCGAAACAGTTCTTGGCTTCAACTTTTCTCAGTCGTTGGTTTCTATGCCGTCATTGTCTCAATCGCAAAAGGACAAGACATCCTAAAAGTGGTCGGCTGGTTCCTACGACTCTTTGGTATCGATTCAGGACTTTAAGTATGGCTGACGAAAGACTCTATGACTACAGTAAGGGCTTGAACGCCCCCTATTGGATCCAGGAAATCAAGACAAAAAAGGGGACTCGCCTTTGGTACTTTGCGACACCAATGCAATTGTCCTTTTTCATTGTCTTTACCTTTGTTTTTGTAGCTATGTTGCTATTTGGAGGAGTCATCTTGGTTCCTCTCGCAAAATTAACACACTCTATTTCACTACTGCTCTATTGGTACCTCCCCTATAAACTCGCTAAATTCTACACCGAGTACGAACCACACGGTAAGAAGATGCACGTTTTCATTGGGGACTACCTGATTTACTTCTGGGATTTCAAGCTCAATAAAAAAGCAATCTACCATGAAGACCGAATAGAGCCTGTAGAAGAAATTGTCTTTGAAAAAACAAATCTATAGAAAAGGAGGTCCTATGAGTATTACCTTAACCTATCCGATTAGGGAAACCCATGAAAATCTAGCCCTCAAAAAAGATCGAACGGTGGTAGCCTATTACCGTATTCCCAATACTCCCATCACCATTACGGATGAAGAGAAAAAGGACAAACACAAGATTACAGTTGCTCAGATGATGAAAAAGCTCCAGAAAAACAAGTCCTTTGAAATTTCACTCATTCCCAAAGACTATCTCTTAGAAGAAAAAATGAGGGACTTTTCAGAAGCATTGGCAGATGATAGCCGTGAACTAGGAGAAGAGCTCCTTCTTTACACGGTTGACCGTCTCACGGATGAAATGGAAATTCCTTATCAGTTTGATTGGGTTGTGGGAGTGACCTTACGCAAACAAAATCACGGGGCAACAGTGAAAGACTTGGCCTATGAGAGTTTTAACGAATTATCAGAGAAAATCGCAAAAGGTCTTGGCTACGAATACGCATTGAGTCCCACCTGGTATGACGATTACAGAAGTGACGAATTCACTATTTTCCAAGCTTTTTCCGTTCTACGTGCTAAACGTCTGACCAATGAAGAACTCTTCTACTACCAGCGGATGCAATACCTCCGCTATATTCCCCATTACAAGAAGGAGGTCCTTGCTAATCGCTCCCAATTTAATATCACAGAT
>ERZ1699244.111-NODE-111-length-35548-cov-3.585331_pt1 | contig 35548 bp, 22 predicted proteins | sample MGYA00581534_ERZ1699244 | MGnify/ENA primary metagenome ERZ1699244 (study PRJEB42319, sample SAMD00040331) | human oral metagenome | material: saliva | host: Homo sapiens | study: EMG produced TPA metagenomics assembly of PRJDB4115 data set (Metgenomic analysis of...
CCTCACCACCGTGAGCATTCCCCTGCGCCGCGCGTGCATCACCCTGGGCTACAAAGCCGACATCCGTCAGAGTTGCGTCAACCGACTGGAGCGCCACGCCTGGAATCACACCTTCGTGATCGGCTATTCGCGCCTGGTCCAATTTCTTCCCCGATGAAACATCTCTTCCGCCTCCTCCTCTCGCTTCCGCTGCTGCTCACCGCGCTCACCGCCTGCGTGCAGGCCGACGACCTGCCCTCCACACCGCGCGGCGACTTCGAAGCGCTGTGGAAAATCATCGATGAGCACTACTGCTTCTTCGACTACAAGCACAAGGAATACGGACTGGACTGGAACGAGGTGCACCGCCGCTACGCCCCGCAGGTGTCCGACTCCATGTCGTCGCAAGCGCTCTATCAAGTGCTGGCCAACCTCTGCGACGAACTGCGCGACGGGCATGTCAACCTCTGGACTCCTTTCAACACGGCCCGCTACACGAATTGGTACGAGGCCTACCCCACCGACTTCGATGACTCCTTGCAGCGCGTGGTGCTCGGCACGGCCAGCGAATATCGCACTGCGTCGGGACTCCAATACAAGGTGCTGCCGGGCAATGTGGGCTACATCCGCTGCAGCTCCTTCAACGTGGCGATCGGCGCGGGCAATCTGCACGAAGTCATGCGGCATTTTGCCCTCTGCGACGCCCTCATCGTCGATGTGCGCAGCAACGGCGGCGGCCAACTCACCTCGGCCGAGACGCTGGCTTCGATCTTCACCAATCGCACGGTCACGGTGGGCTACATCATGCACAAAACAGGCCCCGCACACGACGCGTTCTCCACACCGAAACCCGTGCGCCTCAGCCCCCTCAAGGGGTTGCGGTGGCAGAAACCTGTGGCGGTGCTCATCAACCGCCGCACCTTCAGCGCCGCCAATTCCTTTGCCATGTACATGAAAACCCTGCCCGGCGTGTTGCTGGTGGGCGACCGCACCGGTGGCGGATCGGGCATGCCCTTCAGTTCGGAACTGCCGGGCGGGTGGAGCATTCGCTTCTCGGCGAGTCCCGCACTCGACGTGCACGGCGAGCACACGGAGTTCGGCATCGCACCGGATGTGCGCGCCCACCTTTCGGCCGACGACCGACAGCGCGGCCGGGACAGCATGATCGAGACGGCACTGCGTGCACTGCGTGAGCACCACGATTCGTTGTCGCTCGAGGCCCAACGCCGATAAGCCCACTGCCCTTCGACCGATGCGCGCACCCTCACGGGCGCACCGAAAGGAGTACACCGATCGCGAGGGTGAAGACAGAGCGCCCTCGCGCGCGCATAACGCGCGCGCGTCCACGCTTTTTCGTTTTTTGCCTTCACCGCTTCACCCACATTGCATAATGCACTGAATGGCAATTCAATAAGGGTGAAGACTTTGGTGCTTCACCCTTCACCGCAATCGACTTTGGAAAACAGCCTGTTTTTCCTCGAAAACGCGCGCGAAATAAGGCATCTCCGCGAGGAAAAATGGAATAACGGCGCGTGAACTTCCGCTCACGCGGTCGACCTGCCGAGGGGGTGAAGGCTTTGCGCAAAGATCTTCACCCCTAATCACATGAAGCACAAACGTTTACGTCACATGGGTGAAGAAGTGAAGGCAAAAAAAGCAACTTCGAGTGGGGTGCGCGTGCGATCGTGCAACACGTGCGCGCATGAGAAACACCGCTCAGCGCAGCGTGACCACAAAGTGGAAGGGGGGAGCCGACGATGCGGCGCTGCTGAGCAACATCGTCCGTTTTTTCTCCGCTCCGGCGGCACTCGGTTTACATCGACGTGCTGTCTCCCACCGAGCATCGGCACCCCTTTCCGTCGTTTACCGAACAGACCTGACGAACGGCACAAACAGCGCGCCGAAGCATCCCCTTCTCCCACACGAAACCGGAAAAACACAAGGACAGATTCAACACTTTTCGGTTAATCCGTCAACGGGACCAGCGGAAATCATTTAGATTTTTCAAAAAACACAAGGGGCCACAAAGTATAAAATGCAGTGCTGTCGGGCAGAAACTCGTCGTTTTTTAGATGCGAATCTGCCATGTGTAGTTTTTTTTCTCTATCTTTGTCGCACGAACACCCTGCACTAAACTTCCGTGACCCTTCTGTTTTCGATGGGGGAGGTACATGGAAGTCGCATCGTGTCCCATCGAATTATCTCTATGTCTAACTTTAATGTTAAATCTTCAATGAAAAAGGTTTGCAATTTGTTTGCTTTGACCGCCCTCCTGGTGGCCGGAGCGACAAGTGCGTCTGCTCGCCATTGGGGTGCTAACGTCAACGATGGTGCAGTGACCAACATCGTAGCCGGACAATCGTATGTGCTTCAGCCTGCGTTCTCCGAAGCTGCGAACGGCAACTGCTTCCTCGCCGGACAGAAGTTCACCACAACGACCAGCTTGACGCTCGACAACGTTTTCGTCTTTGAATCAACGGGTGACGGTAAGACCTTCTACCTGAAGCGCAAAGGCGTGAACGAAAACCAGTATCTTGCAGATCCTTCGAACCAAAACTTCTACACCTCCGCTACGGATCGTGCTTGGAAGATCGAAGTGAAGCAAGTCACTGAAGTCAAGGATCCCGAACACTCCTACGAGTGGACGCATGCCAAGGCTGACGGTGTTGACACAACCGAAACCATCAAGGGCGTTCGCGCTTACGTGGAAGAAGCTCGTGCCAACAACGAGGATCTCGACTTGAGCACCTTCACCTTTGTGAATGGCGACAACACCGTCGTGCTCGTTTCGCCCGAAGCGAAAAAGAAGGACGACAAGTACAGCGAGTACAACTTCTTGCTCACCTGCCCCAAGACGTCGCTCAACGGCGATGCCGGCAAGGGCACGGACTACAACCGCAACGCGTGGTTGGTGTACGCCGCCAACGAGCTCACTGCCAAGGAAGACCTCCAGGCTGTGATCGCCGAATCGCTCGGTGCCAACTTCAACGTGGATGAATTCTCCGAGAAGTTCCCCCGCGGTAACAACATCGGTGAGTACAACCAGGCGAAGTACGACGCCTTCATGGCACTCTACAACAAGTCGCAAGAGATCCTCAACGGTGGCGCAACGGCTACCGACGACGAGATCGATCAGCTCGTGGTAGATCTGCCCAAGGCTTACACCACCTTCACCACCTCGGGTAAGGTGCTCGAGCCCGGTTACTACATCCTCACTTCCTACCGCTCGCAGGGTACCGGCTATGACGACGGTGCACTTTACGACGGTGGCGCAGTGAACGATAAGGACAAGCAACTGCATTGGACTTACAAGGGTGGCGACATCACCTACAAGAAGGATGCTCCGCTCGACTACAAGAGCTTGAAGTACATCTGGAAGGTGACGAAGAACGATGCGAAACCCGGTTACTTCTTCTTCCAAAACTTGGCTACCAATCGTTATGTGGGTACGGCTGAGAACATCACGTCCAACGGCAGTATCGTTCCCAGTGCACGTATCGAAATGACGGATGCTCCCGAGGCTTCCTACAACATCGTGACCAGCCGCAACTATCCCGGCTACTTCTGCTTCTACTCGCCCGACCTCTGGCGCGGTAAGGGTAACTACTGGGGTTACAACGGCGGCGATCGTTGGGAATTCGGCGGTGTACACACCGGCAGTGACCACAACGGTACCGTGGTTTGGGACTGGCAGACTGACGGTTCGACCTTCAAGGCACGCACCATCACCGACCAGGAAGTGGCTGACCTCCTGAAGAGTGCCGAACAAGACATCAACAACGAAAAGGCCCAGAAGCTCCTCCAGCAGGCACAAACTGCTTACAACAACGGCTTCGCTTACATGGGTGTTGACGCTTCGGGCAACCGCATCGAAGATGCTACCAGCGGCAAACTCACGAAAGACGGTCTGATCACCGACGGCACGAAGCTTTCGAGCGACATGGCCGACAAGGAAGAAGGCGTGGGCGCTGAACACGAACCCGCTGTGCTTCTCGACGGCAACCCCGAAACCTACTTCCACACCAGCTGGCACGGTGACGGCGACGCTTGGAAGGGCGGTCACTACCTCCAATTCCAGCTCGACACCCCCGAGAGCGAACTCCTCCTCAAGTGGGTGAAGCGTAACCACAACAACGCCAACGGCGGTGCACCCGAAAAGATCACGATCTGGGGTGCCAAGACCGAAGCTGCCCTCGCTGCCAACAAGGCCGACAAGCTCGACCAGGACGGCGCTGTGGTAACGGACGAAAACGGCAACAACGTCGTTGACTTCGACGCTTGGAAGAAGAACCAAGGTTGGGATTCGCTTGCGGTTTCTACGTTCAGCTATCCCTACACCGTAACGTGGGACAACAACGGTACGGAAGTGAAGAAGACGAACTTCGCCGGTACGGCTCACTTCGTGATCCCCTCTGACAAGGGTGCCTACAAGTACTTCCGCATGGAGGTGACCAAGACGGTAGGTAACGGCGAAGCCAACGGCAACAAGTTCTTCTATGGCTCTGAATTCCGCGTTTACAAAGGCGCTTACGACGGACAGAACTCGCTCATCGACGCTGTTCCTCAGGCTGACCGCGACGCCCTCACCGGTGCTATCGCAACGCTGAAGAACGAAGTGAACAACAAGCAGGCTACGAAGGCTTCGATCGAAGCACTCCAGGCTGCCTACGACAAGTTCCTCAAGAACTATCCTGATCCCTCTCGCGTGACGAAGGCACTCGAAGCTGCCAAGGCGCTCGAAGCTGCTGCTGAAGAAGGCACCGACATGGGTTACTACGCTGCCGGATCGAAGGCTACTTACCAGGCTGCCATCGAAGCGGTTGCCGGCAAGCTCAAGGCCATCACCGATGTGAAGCAGCCCACCGTTGCTCAGGTGAACGACCTCCTCGCTCAAGTTGACGCCGCCAACAAGGCATTCGCTGAAAAGCTCAACGTGCCCGCCGACGGTATCTATCGCATCATCAGCAAGTCGTCTGACGCCAGCGTAGCTGAAAACAGCGTAGTGGCTAACACGGCTTCGACGCAAAACTACCTCAAGCTCGACGGCCGCGTGAAGGACGGCAGCACCTACAAGGATGTGGCTGACTTCAACTCTCGCCTCGGCGCTTACTGGAAGCTGACGAAGGTGGCCGGCGGTTACACTTATCAGAACGTTTACACCGGACTCTACCTCGCTCCGAAGGAAGAGAAGGGTACGCGTGTGATGAGCCTCCGCAAGAACCCCTACACGCTCGATCTCCGCTATGCGAAGACTTCCGGCTGCTTCAACCTCGTGGCTGACACGGCCGACGTACAGGATAAGTCGTACGTCTACCTGAACGCTGAACCCGGTTCGAAGAACCTCGTGCTCTGGAACGAAGCCAACGGTAAGGACAACTCGGCCTTCACCTTCAAGGAAGCTGCTCACGATCTCGATGAGGCCCTCGCTGACGGCTTCACGCTGCCCATCATGAAGGGTGTGCCCCAGATCATCACGCTGCCCATCGCAGCTGATCCCGGTGCAAACAACTTCTACACTGTAATCGGTCAGGATGCCAACAACCGCATCCAACTCAAGAAGCACACGGGTACCCTCGAAGCCGGTCAGGCTTACGTGCTCATCCCCGAAGACGGTGACGAAGAAACGGTGATCAACCTCGTTTCGCAGGCTCAGACGCTCGCTACGCTCGCTCCCGTGAGCACGCCCGCAACGCCTGTCAACGGTCTCGTTCCGGTATTCGAAACGACCAAGGTGAACAAGGACAGCGGTGTCTTCAACGCTGACCACTCTAAGGTGCTCCGCTCGGAAGTGGGTGAATCGGTTGCTGCCGGTTCGGGTTACTTCACGAAGATGCCCGTGACTACCGAAACCGGTGACAAGTACCTCGAAACGAACGGTACCATCACCACCGTGGGTCGCGTAGTTGCCAACGGCAAGCAAGTCAACGCTGTTTACACCCTCTCGGGCGTACGCGTGAAAGACACGAAACACCTCCCCGCCGGTCTCTACATCGTGAACGGTAAGAAGGTGGTTGTGAAATAAGCGCACAGCTGACTTACTTCTCTCCTATTGATTTTCCGCCTCGTCCTCTCGCAGGACGGGGCGGTTTTGCGTTTCGGCAAGAATGCGTAACTTTGCACATGGCGCCGACCGATGCGCACAATTGTTTCACTCCCTTATTTTTCCTCCTATGGCCAAAGACGAACTCACTCCGATGATGCGGCAGTTTCATGACATGAAAGCGGCCAACCCCGATGCGATTCTGCTGTTTCGATGCGGCGACTTCTACGAAACGTATTGCGGAGATGCCGTCACGGCCTCGCAGGTGCTGGGGATCACCCTGACGAAACGCAACCAAAAGGGGGCGAACGCCTCGACGGAAATGGCAGGTTTTCCTCACCATGCGCTCGACAACTACCTGCCGCGCCTGATCCGGGCAGGATATCGAGTGGCCATCTGCGACCAGCTCGAAGACCCGAAATTGACCAAGAAATTGGTGAAACGAGGCATCACCGAATTGGTGACGCCGGGGGTGGCGCTGGGAGACAATGTGCTCTCGAGTCGGGAAAACAATTTTTTGGCTGCCGTGCATTTCGGGGCGGCTGATGTGGGACTTTCGCTGCTCGATATTTCGACGGGCGAATACCTGGTGGCCGAAGGCGACACGGAGTACATCGACAAATTGCTGACGGGCTTTGCCCCGAAAGAGGTGCTCATTCAACGCGGGGAGAAAGGGAAATTCGAACAGTTGTTTTCGGGACGTTATTTCATTTTCGAACTCGACGACTGGGCTTTTTCCGAAGGCTCGGCGCGCACCAAGGTGCTGAAACATTTTGAGGTGAAGAATCTCAAGGGCTTCGGCGTGGACCACCTGCACACGGCGATCACGGCGGCGGGAGCGATCCTGACGTATCTCGACCAGACGCAACACCACCACATCGAACACATCACCCGCATCACCCGCATCGAAGAGCAGCGTTTCGTGCGGCTCGACAAATTCACGATTCGCAATCTCGAACTCATTTCGACCAACCACGGTGACGGGACGTCGCTGCTCGCGGTGCTCGACCGAACGCTCTCACCGATGGGGGCGCGACTGATGAGACGGCAGGTGCTTTTCCCGCTTCGCTCGGTGAAGGAGATTGAACAGCGACTGGACAGTGTGGAGCATTTCTTCCGCGAACCGGAATTTCGAGAACTCTGCGAAATGGAACTGGGGAAGGTGGGCGATCTGGAACGCATCGTCTCGAAGGTGGCAACGGGGCGCATCAATCCACGAGAGATGCAGCAACTGCGCTGTGCTTTGGAAACGGTGGTGGTGCTCAAAAACGCGTGCAAGCAGGCTGCGCAAGAGAGCATTCGCCACATCGGAGAACAACTGGACGCCTGCACACCATTGCGGCAGCGCATCGAACGCGAATTGCGCACCGACCCGCCGCTCACGGTGAACAAGGGACAGGTTATCGCCAACGGAGTGAATGCACAACTCGACGAACTGCGCAACATTCAGACCTCGGGAAAGGACTATTTGCTCCAAATCCAAGAACGCGAAATCGCACGTACCGGCATACAGAGTTTGAAAATCGGTTTCAACAACGTGTTCGGTTATTATATGGAGGTGCGCAATACTTATAAGGAGTTTGTGCCGCCGGAATGGATACGCAAACAGACGCTCGTCAATGCGGAACGCTACATCACGCAGGAGTTGAAGGAATATGAGGAGAAAATTCTCGGAGCAGAAGACAAAATTCTGGTGCTCGAAACTCGACTTTACGGCGAATTGGTGGCGGCGGCGGCCGAACATATCGCGGCGCTGCAACGCAATGCGCATGCGCTCGCCGAGTTGGACGTGTACCACTCGCTGGCGGTGCTGGCGATGGCACAACACTATGTTCGACCGGTGGTGGACGAAAGCGAAGTGCTGGACATCAAGGCAGGACGACACCCGGTGATCGAGACGCTCATGCCGCCGGGTGAGGAATATGTGCCCAATGATGTGCGACTGGACACGGCGGAACAGCAGATTATGATGATCACGGGGCCGAACATGGCGGGTAAGAGTGCACTGCTTAGACAAACGGCACTCATCACTTTGATGGCGCAAATCGGTTCGTTCGTTCCGGCCGACTCGGCGCGGGTGGGGATCGTCGACAAGATCTTCACGCGCGTGGGCGCATCGGACAATATTTCGGTGGGCGAGAGTACCTTTATGGTCGAAATGAGCGAGGCGGCGAACATCATGAACAACATCACGCAACGTAGCTTGGTGCTTTTCGACGAATTGGGACGCGGCACTTCGACTTACGACGGCATTTCCATCGCGTGGAGCATCGTGGAACACTTGCACGAACGTCCCAAAATGCATGCGCGTACGCTCTTTGCCACTCACTATCACGAGCTCAACGACATGGAAGCGCTTTTCCCGCGCATCAAAAACTACAATGTTTCCGTGCGCGAAGTGGATCACCGCATCGTCTTTCTCCGCAAATTGGCGCGCGGCGGTTCGGAACACTCTTTCGGTATCCATGTGGCGCGTCTGGCGGGTATGCCGAATGCCATCGTGCAACGGGCTGAGGTGATTCTGCACCAATTGGAACACAACAACGCAGACAACCGACAAGTACAGCCTCCCACGGCAGGAGACGGATCAACCAACGGTGTTGCCAACGGCACTCAGCTGTCGTTTTTCCAACTCGACGATCCGGTACTCGAAGCCGTACGCGACGAAATCCTGCATCTCGACGTCAACCACCTCACCCCGGTCGAGGCACTCAATAAGCTCAACGACATTCGCAAAATCATCACAGGAAAGTGAGCGCAAATAGCCTCGCCGCAGGCGCGTTGACAGGATGTGCCTTCGCAGCTTCTCCCCGATCATACTATTTCTCGCTTGCCTTCGACCGAGCGCCAACTCATTTTTCACGAAAAATCAAGGTCAGAAGCTCCAAATTCCCCCTACTCAGCTGCACAAAATGCGCGCGAATGAGCAAAAAACGCGCTTTTTATAGGGGAAACCTTTGCCGGTTTGAAGAAATACCACTACTTTTGCAGCTGTAACCACAGAAATGACTAATTTCTAATCATCAAAATAAGAACAACAATGTCTGAAATTGCAGAAAAAGTAAAGGCAATCATCGTAGAAAAGCTCAGCGTTGATGCAGCTGACGTACGTGAAGACGCAAGCTTCACCAACGACCTCGGCGCAGACTCTCTCGAAACGGTAGAACTCATGATGGACCTCGAAAAGGAATTCAACATCACCATCCCCGAAGAGGAATCTGAAAAGCTCTCCACCGTAGGTGACGCTATCGCGTACATCGAAGAACACGCCAAGTGATCTTGCCCGCGCTCAACGAGGTGAGCTAACGCTCATCTCTTCGCAAATGTGCTAATGCGCTACGGTACCCATTCGGCGGCACCGGCGCATTAGCACATTTCAGCGTAGCATCCTCTCATCTCCCACTAATCCCCACACCCCTATGGAACTCAAAAGAGTAGTCGTCACCGGTCTCGGTGCCATCACCCCCGTCGGCAACACCCTCGAAGCCACGTGGAACAGCCTTCTCAACGGCGTTAGCGGCGCAGCACCCATTCAAGGCTTCGACGCTTCACGGTTCAAAACGCAGTTTGCCTGCGAAGTCAAAGACTTCAAGGCAGCAGATTTCATTGACCGCAAAGAGATTCGCAAAATGGATCTCTATGAACAATATGCAGTCGTGGCGGCAATGCAAGCTGTACAAGACAGCGGTATGGATCTCGAAACGATCGACAAGGACAACATCGGTGTAGTGCTCGGAGTGGGCATCGGCGGTATCCACACTTTCGAAGAGCAAATCAGCGAATACGCCCTCACTCACGAAGAGAAGGGACCTCGCTTCAGCCCCTTCTTCATCCCCAAGATGATCGCCGACATCGCATCCGGACAGATCTCCATCATGTACGGATTCCACGGTCCTAACTACACTACAACTTCGGCTTGTGCCTCGTCGACCAACGCCATTGCCGATGCCTTCAACCTCATTCGTCTCGGCAAAGCCAGCGCCATCATCACCGGCGGTGCAGAAGCAGCCATCACCCCCGGAGGACTCGGCGGTTTCAACGCCATGCACGCTCTCTCCACCCGCAACGACGATCCGCAACGCGCCAGCCGCCCCTTCAGCAAGAGCCGCGACGGTTTCGTCATGGGCGAAGGCGCAGGTATTCTCGTGCTCGAAGAACTTGAACACGCCAAGGCACGCGGCGCAAAGATCTATTGCGAAATTGCCGGCGCAGGTATGAGCGCAGATGCCCACCACCTCACGGCTTCCCATCCCGAAGGACTCGGTGCCAAACTCGTGATGCAGCGCGCCCTCGAGGATGCCGGACTGCAACCCGAAGACATTGACTACATCAATGTGCACGGCACGTCCACGCCCGTCGGCGACGTCTCCGAAGCCAAAGCCATCACACAGGTTTTCGGCGACCATGCTTACCAACTCAACATCTCCTCCACCAAGTCGATGACCGGTCACCTCCTCGGAGCCGCCGGCGCTGTTGAAGCCATCGTTTGCTGCCTTTCGGTGAAGAACGACATCGTACCGCCCACCATCAATCACGATGAGGAAGACCGCGACGAAAACATCGACTACAACATGAACTTCACCTTCAACAAGGCTCAGCAACGCACCGTGCGTGCAGCGCTTTCCAATACTTTCGGATTCGGCGGACACAATGCCTGCTGCATCGTCAAGAAGTATCAAGCCTGAGAAGACTGAACAGAACGCCTTCCCCGCTGTGGGATTGAAAAATACGGATTGTACGCTTGGTTGTTACACACGTAATGACCAAGCGTACAAAACTATTTTTTCGCTCTCGTCCCCCATGCGCTGCGTTCTCTCGTCCTCCCCACCCCATTATGAAAAATCTATTCGACCGAGCCAAACTCTTTTTCTCTAAAGATCGGGAGTTTCGCTCAGCCCTCTACGACATCATGGGCTTCTGCCCACACAACATCGATCTCTATCGCACGGCATTCGCCCACAAGTCGCAAGAGTATCGATCGAAAAAACTCGGCAACAAGCCGCTCAACAATGAGCGACTCGAGTTTCTCGGAGACGCCGTCCTCGAAACCGTCGTCAGCCACATCGTCTATCGCTATTTCCCCAACAAGCGCGAAGGCTTCCTCACCAATACGCGTTCGAAAATCGTATCGCGCGAATCACTCGGCAAACTGGCCAAAGAGCTCCACATCGATCGCCTCATCCAGAGCCAGACCCACAGCCGAACCCACAACTCCTACCTCGGCGGAAACTCCTTCGAAGCCCTCATGGGCGCCATCTATCTCGACCGAGGATTCCGCTACGCCTTCCGTTTCGTCGAGCAACGCATCATCGGTACCGTCCTCGACCTCGAATCCGTGGCAAGCAAAGAAGTGAACTTCAAGAGCAAGCTTTTGGAGTGGAGCCAAAAAAACCGCATCCGACTCGAATTCAAGGACAGCGCCACCGACACCGACAAAGCCAACGGCCCCTCGTTCCTCACCACCATCGTCATCGAAGGACTCTACGCCGGAGAAGGTAAGGGCTACTCGAAAAAAGAGAGTCACCAAACCGCAGCCAAGGACGCACTCACCAAACTGCGCCGCGAACCGCAGTTCCTCGACAGTGTCTTCCGCGCCAAAGAAAAGCGCACGGCCATGGGCGCCGAAGAGTTCTTCACCGTGCCCAAGATAGACGAGATCGAAGCGGAAATCGCCAAGGAACAAAGCGAAGGCACCCCCGCCCGCAAAGACAATGCGCGCAACGAACGCAGCCGCAAAGAGAAAGGCGGAGAGCAGCGCAACGACAAACGAGCCGACCGTCAAAAAGAAAATCGAGAAGACAAAAACACCGAGCGCAAAAACACGAAAGCGCGCGGTGAAAAGCAAGACGAAGACGGAGCAAAAGGCAACGCCGAGCGAAAAGACCGCAAAAACAAAGGCGCCGAAGCACGCAAGGAACGTGAGCAACGACGTCGTGCTGCGGAGCGCGAAACGGCCAACGGCGAAAGCAAAAATGAGGCCGCTGCCGATGCGCCCAAGGCGAAGACAGACGAACGCCCCAGATCGAAAAAGAATGCCCCCGCGCAGGAACCGAAGGAGACTCCGGCTGCTGAAAACAACACCGCAGCTCCCGAGGTAGGTACGCCCGGCGAAAGTGCAACGACTGCGCCCCAAAAGGAACAGCCCCACGACCGCTCTCAACGCAAAGAGCAGCGTGCTGACGCCGAACCGACGGCCGTAGCAAATACCGATGCACCGCGCAGCGAATCAGCAGTTCAAGCCAACGAGACCTTAGCGAACGAAGTGGCGGCGCCCACGACGGCTCCGCAAAGCGAAACGGCGGCACAAAGTGAAAAGGTGGCACAAAGCGAAACACCTATGTCTCGCCACGACGAACCGCTGCCTCAACTGGAACCTGCACAGACCCTGCCCGACACGCCCAACATTCTGCCGCAGTCGGATCGCATTGAGGCCCAAGGTCAGGAAGCAACACCGACAGTTCAGTCTGAAGAACCCACGGCAGTGTTTGCTCCCATGCAATTGCCCGCTGCCATCGCCGACGAGCAGAAGCCGGAACAACCGAAGGAAGCTGTCACCTCTGGCGAGCCGGCCACATCCGTCGCCGAGTCCACCGACGAACGCGATACGTCCTCCTCACAAGAGAAACATGATGCTTCGCCCGACGACAACTCGGTTTCGCCGATGGAACAGCCCGCTGCGCAGGAAGCTGATCCGAGTGTGGCATCCGCCACAGATCGTTCGGCCGAAGAAAGCGAAACATCCGCCGCTTCCGCTGACGAGGTGCCCGAGGAGGCGCCCGCACCGCGCACTGAACAACAGAAAAAACGTGCGCGCCGTCAGAACAAGGCTCAAAACGCCGCCGGCTACACCAACACCACACCGCCGCCGGCCGAACAAAGTCGCCGCGCCGAGAAGGCCGAACGCCGTTTGCGCGAAGAAGCCCACCGCCGCGACGTAGAACGAGCGCAAAACGATCTCGCCGACGAGGCGGAACGCACCGACACGCCGGAAGAAGAATCGTCGGACGCACAACCCACGGCACGACGCAACAACCGCCGACGCCGAGGTGGAGCCCGCCGACGCAAAAATGGGCGCAACAACGGCAATGCCGAAAGTGGCAACGCCGACAACGCCCCGCAACAGGATGCCGCCCTCAACTAATCGCGGCACCCACCTCACATTTTTCAAGCACGCTAACCCGAATATACCAACATGGCATACATGACCCAAGAGGGCTACGACAGCCTCGTCGCCCAGCTCCGCCGTATGGAGCAAATCGACCGCCCGGCTGCATCGGCAGCCATCGCTGAAGCCCGCGACAAAGGCGACCTCTCCGAAAACGCCGAATACGACGCGGCAAAAGAAGCGCAAGCCCACCTCGAAACCAAGATCAACGAACTCAAAGCCACCATCGCAGCGGCCAAGATCATCGACACCTCCAAGCTCCGCACCGACATCGTCCAGATCCTCTCCACCGTTGAGATGAAGAACGTGAAGGTCGGCGCCAAAATGAAATACACCATCGTCTCGGAAAGCGAAGCCGATCTCCGCGCCGGCAAAATTTCGAGCACCACCCCCATTGCCCAAGCCCTCCTCGGCCACAAGGTGGGTGACATCGTCGACGCACAAACACCCCGCGGCGTCATCCAGCTCGAGATTCTCAACATCACCGTCTGATTTCCCTGCTTCGCCGTCCCCACCTCATCGAACGGGAACGAGGCACTCATCAAACCACCGAAAATCCCGCAGGCAATTCCACATCGCCTGCGGGATTTTTTTGTCTGTCCGCTCACCTCTATCTATTGCTGCACAGCCATTCTCCAAAGCACCATCTCCTCCCCATTATGAAAGGAGAAAAGAGAACGCCTTCCACGCAAATTAAAAATTCCTACCACAAAACATTGGTTCATTAAGAATAAAGCCATATATTTGCGCACAGGGGATGACATTATCCCACACAACCTCAAGATTAAGTTTCACTCAATTCAAAAAACGCTACTATGAAAAGGTTCCTCCACTTCCTTCTGTTCTCCTTCTGCCTCCTGGCTGCCATAGCCTGCGGAAAGAAAAATGGCGAAAAGATCACTTACCGCTTCGCTCCCGAACTCAACAAACCCGTCGTTTACAATTTCAAATCCACAACCGAAATGAACGTCGGAGGGAAGGATGTTTCTATGCAAATGGTAATGAAAATGCAGATGACGCCCACCGCACGCGAAAACGGCGTCACCACCATCTCCACACAAATTCTTGATATGTCGGCATCTACCGGCAACGAGGAGGCCGATCGCTCAATGGAACAATCCATGCAGCAATTCAAACAGTTGTTTTCTACGCTGCACATCATCACACAAGTCAATGAGCGAGGCAACACCGTAGGAAAAACCACTTACGAAGGACTGCCCGAAGAATACGCAGCCCTGTTCCAAAATCAAATGGGCGGCACCTCAGACCTCAGCAACAACTTGAAATACTTCCCCGAATACCCCATCGGCCAAGGCGATTCGTGGACGGGCAAGACACACACCGACAAAATCGATTGCGATGCGGTGTACACACTCGAGGAAGTAACCAATGACGTGCTCACCGTGAGCTTCAAGGGAAAAATGACCCTCAGAAACAATCCGCAGGCGACGGTGCAAATCACCGTACAAGGTAGCAGCCAATACAACCGCAAAACAGGAATGAACATTCCCGGTACCTTCACGGCTGAAACGAAGGCCACCACCGCCGGCCAACAAGTGAAATCTACCATTTCGATGTAACTCGCGACTTTCTGACCATCTCCTTTCTATAACGAATCCAAGCCCTGCCACCGTCCACGAAGACGATGTGCAGGGCTTGTTTTTTTTCTGAGCCGTAATGGTTCGGTGTCGTCAATCTATCTCAACCACCGAATGGAGGCAACAAACGTAACGAAAGCTTACGCAAGCAGTAGGGCATAGGCATGGAGGCATGCACCGATCACTTCTTCCGCAACTCCCAAAAGGCCACTGCCGAAGCCGCGGCCACATTGAGCGAGTCCACGTTGTGATACATGGGGATGCGCACCGTGTAGTCGGTGCTCGCTATCACCGTGTCGGCCAGGCCGTCGCCCTCCGTGCCCATCACGAGTGCCAAACGCGGTTCGGCTTTCAAAACCGGATCGTCGAGCGAAATCGACCGATCGGTCAGCGCCATGGCCGCCGTGCGGAAACCCAACGCCCGCAACTCCCCTACGGGATCGGCTGACCAAGCCCAAGGCACGAGAAACACGCTGCCCATCGACACGCGCACCGCACGCCGATTGAGTGGGTCGCAGGCCGTGCGCGACAGCACCACGGCATCGATGCCCAAGGCGGCAGCCGAGCGGAATATCGCGCCGATGTTGGTGGCGTCGGTCACCCCGTCGATCACGCACACGCGCGCCGCATCGCGCACCACTTCTGTCACCGTGGTTTCCGGCCGACGGCGCATGGCACACAGCACACCGCGCGTGAGGGTGTAGCCGGTGAGCTGCGCCAAGAGTTCGCGTGCGCCGGTATAGACGGGAATGTCGCCGCAGCGGCTCAACACATCGGCCGCATCGCCGGTCAGATGTCGCTCCTCGCAGAGCAGCGAGAGGGGTTCGTAGCCCGCATCGAGCGCCACATGGATCACCTTCGGACTTTCGGCGATGAACACGCCACGGGAGGGGTCGACTTTGCTGCGCAACTGCGCTTCGGTCAAGGCACTGTAAACCTCCACACCGGGATCGGACAGGGAGGTGAGATGGAAAATGGGCATAAGGGATTTCTTTTCGCGATCAGTCATTCGTGAGGCGCCCGCCGACACCACCCACACCGGGGCGAAGGCGTTCGGGGCGTCCGGAGTGCAAAGTTAGCGGAAAATATCTTGTCGCACTCCCCCACTCCTCGAAAAGTGACCCACCGAGCAAGCCCGGCAAAGCCGTCCGGATGCCCCAACAAAGCACAACACTCCCGCCGAGCTCGAACCCGACGAGAGTGTATGGTGTGTGAAAAAGAAAGGGCTGCGCCGGAGACTCAGGGTTGCGCTCTGCGGCCGGAGGTCACCACGAGGGGAACCGTCTGCTGCGCGGACTTCGTCGGCGCGCTGTCGGCCGTGCCGCGATAGGCGTTCCAGCTCCAGCCCGCATTGTCCCAATCGTAGTAGTCGCCCGTGTACGTGCTCCAGTCGCTGAAGCTCAGGCTGCCCAGATTGAAGCGGAAGCCCGAATCGCCCGCACGACCGGTGAAACGGCTGTTGCTCAGATAGTAATCGTAGATCCGCACGTCCAAACCGTGGTCGGAGGGATACGTGAGATAGATTTCGCCGTTGCGGATTTCCCAGTAGAAGCGGTGGTAGCGGCGCGAGAGCGGGCCGTAGTTGTAGAAGTCGATCTGTTTGCCCCAACCCGAGCGCGCTCCGTAATAGTTCGGCTGGAAAAGCACATACGAGTTGCGCGAATCGAATTGCACCTTTTGTCCCGTGATGGGATTCACCACTTGATAGAACATGCCGAAATCGCCTTGCCACTCGCCGCTGATGGTTTGTGCGCGACCTTGGTCGCCGGTACCGGGATTGTAGGGATAATACGGATTATAGGGGTCGTAGCCATCGCCGTCGTAGTACGGATCGTACACACACGAAGCGAGAGACAGCGCCGCCACGAGCAAGACGGGCAGTGCCCAGAGAAGAGAGTAGATTCGTTTCATAATCGGTGATTACTGTGCCGCTGAGGGCGGCAGGTTTGTAGGGCAAATGTAGAGCAAACGCACTGAGCGACCAAACGAATGGGAGAAAAAAAGCATCGTGCGGGGCATTTATTTGCTTTTGTGGGCAATTTGCCCCGAACAAGATAGACAGAACGAACATTTGCCCCAAAACGCCACGCCACACAAGACAAACGACAAGTCTCGTCCGAAATCCTTGCCCAAAGCGCAGCGTCGCTCGGCCAATCCGGCTCTCCATCCTCACAAACCGAGTGAGCTGCGCACCGGCCCACAATCGCTTTCGCTCCTTTATTCCCTCGCGCGCGTGCGCGCGTCAGGCAGTTTTCGTTTTTTGCCTTCACCTCTTCACCCAACCCTCACAACGCACTATGCCACAGTGCAATAAGGGTGAAGACTTTGGCAAAATCACCTTCACCTGCGGACACCATTGCCTTCACCCGCGGTGAAGCAAGAAAAAGGACGGATCCTTCACCCCTTTTGCCATTAAAATCAACTCGTTGCGCGCCGCGGTGAAGGGTGAAGGCTAAAAACAAAAAGTGACTGATGCGCGCGTACGTGTGCGCGCGAGGAGGGTTCACCCGAATAAGCGGGCGTTTTCCATCAACGCCCCCCGTGTTTCGAGCAGTTGTTCCCCGCTTCTTCGGGTGCGTGGGGCGCGTTGTGTTTTCTGTCCCGAACTGTCGGGCGGGGACGGTGTGGCACGATTTCCTTCGAACGGGAAAGGAAAACATCGGCACAAAAAAAGAAGTGTCGCCGCCCGCATTTCGCCGTTTTTTTACTACATTTGCGAAATCGAGGTGCGCCCTGCTTCGGCGCGCCCCCTTTCACGCAAAGACGCTCACACCATGACCATTTTCAGCAAAATTGCCGCCGGAGAAATTCCCTCCTACAAATGTGCGGAAAACGAAGACTTCTACGCCTTTCTCGACATCAACCCTGTGGCGAAGGGGCACACCCTCGTGATTCCCCGTCGGGAAGTGGACTACATTTTCGATCTCGACGACGAAACGCTCGCCGCCTACCATCGTTTTGCCAAACGCGTGGCGCTGGCCATCGGCGAAGCCTTCCCTTGTCGCAAAGTCGGCATGGCCGTGCTCGGGCTCGAAGTGCCGCACGCTCACATTCACCTCATCCCCCTCAACAATGAGGGCGACATGGACTTCCGCAAACCGAAGCTCCAACTGCCTGCCGAAGAAATGCAGGCGGCGGCCGATGCCATCCGCGCGGCTTTCGAACGCCAAAACCCGGCCTAATCTCTCCACACGTCAATTCGCACCTTTATGCACCTCCACCACCTTGTTTTGCTGAGCGCACTGCTCGCAGGCAGCGCGACGGCCGCGGCGCAGTCCTCGGCCGGCCATGTCATTCGACTCGACCGACCGACGTCCTTCAAAGGGGCCGAAAGTTGGTGGGGCGGACATCCCGAACGTTTTGACAGCCTGCACAAGCCCATCAGTGCGGGCGATGCGGCCGTCAACCCCGATGCCGAGTGGGAACGCCGTTCACTGCCTTTGGGCAATGGCCACTTGGGCGCGAACCTCATGGGTTCGGTGGCCACCGAACGCCTCACCCTCAACGAAAAGAGCCTCTGGCGCGGCGGTCCAGGGGTGAAGAGCGGTCCGGCTTACTACTGGGATGTGAACAAGGCGAGCGCACCGGTGCTCAAAGCGATCCGCCGTGCTTTCGCCGAGGGCAACACCGAAGAGGCGGCCCGGCTCACACGCGAAAATTTCAACGGAAAAGCGGCCTACGAAACCCGGGGCGAAAAGGACTTTCGCTTCGGCTCGTTCACCACGATGGGTGAGCTCCACATCGCGACGGGACTCGACGAGGCGAAGATCCGCGACTACGAGCGCACACTCTCGGTCGATTCGGCGCTGGCCACGGTGAATTTCACTGCGGCCGACGGCACACGCTACACCCGTCGCGCGTTCATCTCCTACCCCGACAATGTGCTGGTGGTACGCTTCACCGCCGACCGCCGCGGACAACAAAACCTCACGCTTTCCTACGCGCCGAATCCCTGCGCCGAGGGAAAGATGGTGCCGGAGGGCAAAGATGGGTTGGTCTATCGTGCACAGTTGGACAACAACGGCATGCGCTATGTGGTGCGCCTTCGCGCGGTGGCGAAAGGCGGCACGGTGTCGAACACCGACGGGAGTTTCACGGTGAAAGGCGCCGACGAGGTGACCTTCCTCCTCACCGCCGACACGGACTACCGCCTGAATCTCGACCCGAAGTTCGACGATCCGAAGGCTTATGTGGGGGTGGACCCCGAACGCACCACGGCACAGTGGATGAAAGCGGCGGCGCGACGAAGCTACTCGTCGCTTTTCGCCCGCCACTACAAGGACTACGCCGCGCTCTTTGATCGCGTGCAACTGCAGCTGGACTCCACGCCCGACTCGCTGCGCAACCTGCCGACGGATCGGCGACTGGCGGCCTACCGCAACGGCGCACCGGATCATGATCTCGAGGCGCTCTACTTCCAGTTCGGCCGTTATCTGCTCATCGCCTCGTCGCGACCGGGCAATCTCCCGGCTAACTTGCAAGGGGTGTGGCACAACAACGTCGACGGCCCGTGGCGCGTGGACTACCACAACAACATCAACCTACAAATGAACTATTGGCCGGCGCTCACAACGGGACTGGCCGAGTGCGCCGAACCACTCACGGAGTTCATTCTCTCGATGCGCAAACCCGGTGCGGTGACGGCACGCAAATATTTCAACGCCCGCGGTTGGATGGCGGGCATCAGCGGCAACCCCTTCGGATTCACCGCACCTTTCGTGAGTCAAGACATGTCGTGGAACTACAATCCTGTGGCCGCCCACTGGTTGGCGACGCACCTGTGGGAGTACTATGAGTTCACACGCGACAAACAGTTTCTTGCCAAGGTGGCTTATCCGGTGCTGAAGGAGTGCGCGCAATTCTCGGAAGACTACCTGTGGCAAAAACCGGACGGCACGCTCACGGCGGCGCCTTCGACCTCGCCCGAACACGGACCGGTGGACGAGGGGACGACCTTCACCCACGCGGTGATTCGCGAAAACCTGCAAGAGGCGGTGCGCGCAGCGATGATTCTCGGACTGGACAACAGCGACGTGGCCACCTGGAACAACACGCTTGCGCATCTGGCTCCTTACAAGGTGGGGCGCTACGGGCAGTTGCAAGAATGGAGCAAAGACATCGACGATCCGAACGACCATCACCGGCATGTAAACCACCTCTTCGGCTTGCACCCGGGAACGACGATCTCGCCTATCACCACCCCTGCGCTGGCTGAAGCGGCGCGCGTGGTGCTCGACCACCGCGGCGACGGCGCCACCGGTTGGTCGATGGGATGGAAACTCAACCAATGGGCACGTTTGCACGACGGCAACCGGAGCTACAAGCTCTTTGCTAATTTGCTAAAAAACGGAACGGCCGACAACCTCTGGGATATGCATCCGCCGTTCCAAATCGACGGTAATTTCGGCGGAACGGCCGGCGTGGCCGAAATGCTGCTCCAAAGTCACGTCGGCGGTTTGCACCTCCTGCCCTCACTGCCCGATGCGTGGCGCAACGGCTGTGTGAAAGGACTGCGCGCCCGCGGTGCTTTCGTCGTGGATCTCGACTGGCGCAACGGACAATTGCACGAAGCGCGCATCACCTCGCTGGCCGGTGAAGATTGCACCGTGCGCTACGGACAACAGACCCTCGATTTCCCCACTCACAAAGGACATGTCTACCGACTCCTGCTCAAGGACGGACGGCTCGAACTCGCAAAATAAAAACGGAGCCCTTTTGCGCCCCAAAAAACAAAGACAACGTTTGGACATTCGACCGACGAATTGTAACTTTGCCCCAATTTACTTTCCATCTCGACTACTTTAATGCAAGAATCTTTCGAACTCATTGCCAAAACCTTCCAGGGACTGGAAGAGGTGTTGGCGCAAGAGCTCATCGAGCTTGGTGCCAACGACGTGCAAATCGGCCGCCGCATGGTCTCCTTCAGCGGAAACCAAGAAATGATGTACCGCGCCAATTTTTGTCTCCGCACCGCCGTACGTATTCTCAAACCCATTTCGCATTTTCGTGCCCGAAACGCCGACGAGGTTTACAAAGCGGTGAAAGAGATCGAGTGGAAGGATATTTTAGATCTTGACACGTCCTTTGTGGTGGACACCACCGTCTACAGCACCGAATTTCGCAACTCGAAATTCGTGGCTTACAAGGTGAAAGACGCCATTGTCGACTATTTTATGGAGCGCGAAGGAAAGCGCCCCAATATCAGTGTGGCGAATCCCGACCTGCGACTCAATATTCATATAGCGGAAGAAAATTGCACGCTGTCGCTCGATTCGAGTGGGGAGAGCCTCCACTTGCGCGGCTACCGCACGGCAACTGTCGAAGCTCCGATCAACGAGGTCCTCGCCGCCGCCCTCATCAAAATGAGCGGTTGGAAATTCGATTGCGATCTCATCGACCCCTTCTGCGGCTCGGGCACCATTCTCGTGGAAGCGGCGCTTATGGCACGCAATATTTATCCCGGTGTGTTCCGTCAAAAATTCGGGTTCGAAAATTGGAAAGATTTCAACCCCGAACTGCTCAGCTCCATTTTTGAAGACGACAGCAACGAGCGCACTTTCGAGCACCGCATCGTCGGTTCGGACATCAACCTCCGTGCCGTCGAAGCCGCGTTGGCCAATGCCAAAGCTGCCGGCGTGGCCGATCTCATCACGGTGGAACAACGCGAAATCCGCGACTTCAAAAAGCCGGAAATGCCCGCTGTGCTCATCACCAATCCGCCCTACGGCGAACGACTGCGCCCCGAAGATCTCTCCGATATTTACCGCACGCTGGGCGAAAAGCTCAAACGCGAATTTCAAGGCGGAGAGGCCTGGATCATTTCCTCGCGCGAAGAACTCTTCGACTCGATGCGTCTGCGCCCCTCCTTCAAAATGCCACTCCAAAACGGATCGCTCGATTGCGAACTCCGCAAATATGTCACCTTCGAAGGCAAGCTCGACAATTTCCGCGCGCAAGGCAATGTGGTGAAAACCGACGACGAACTGCGACGCATGGGCGAAAAAGGACGTTTCCGCGACGGCCGCAAACGCGATTTCTCGCGCAAACGTTTCGACGACGACAACGAATACGAACGCGAAGACCGCCGTTACAACGACCGCAGCGCCGGCGACCGAAAGGGAAAATTCGGCGACCGCGAACGCCGTTTTGACGATCGTCGTTCGGCAGGCCGCCGCGACAACTACGACCGCGACGACCGGCGATATGGTGATCGTGATCGCCGTTTTGACGACCGGCGCGACGAAGCCAACGAACGCTACGATCGCAACATCGATTTCTCCGACGACCCCGAACTGGCCGCCACCTATCGCAATCTCCGCGCGCGCCACAACACCTTCGAACGGGTACGCAACGCAAAGGACCGCAAAGAACGCGGAGAAAAAGCAGAACCGCGCGGTGACAAAAGAGGATTCAACGACCGACGCAACGGCGACAACCGCTACGGTCGCGAACGAAAAGACCGATACAACGACCGAGGTGGCGACCGTCGAAGAGATGATCGCCGAAATCAAGATCGACGCGAAGGTTTCAACGACCGCAACCGCTTCGACCGCCGCGATTCATTCCATTCACGCCGCGACAAAGGTGGGTTCTCCCGTTCGCGCCGCGACGATTGAACCGCCCCACCGACGTTCTCTCTTTTTCGTTCACGCTTGAGCACGCTGTTCGCATGAAAAAAATCATCCTCCTTCTCCTCTCGTTCCTCACGCTCACCGGAATGGCGCAAACCGCACAAAAATCACTCCGCCAACCCACCCTCGACGACCTCATGTGGGGCGGTTCCAACTATTGGAACCTCCAACCCAAAAGTGTCTTCACCGCTTGGTGGGGCGAAGCCCTTCTGCGCACCGATGTCGGGCAAGTTTCACAACTGAGTGATGCGGCCGGTCGGCATTTCGATGCGAAAGGCACGCCGCTTTTCACCCTCGCCGAGGTCAATGCCGCGCTCGACACCGCCCGTTGCGGCGTGTTGCGTTCGCTCACCTCCGCCACCTTCCCCGAAGCCGGTCGTCCCGTTGCCACCCTTCGCACCGCCCGCGCCCTCTTCCGCTACAATTGGAAAGATCGTCGCGTCGAATGGTCGATCCCGCTCGAACGAGGCATCGAACACCAAGACTTCGCTCCCGCGAGTCAAGCCTTGGCTTACACCCAAAACTATAATCTCTACGTCACCACCGCCGACGGACGCCGCCACGCCGTTTCCACCGACGGCAACCGCGAGTTGCTCTACGGCACCTCCGTCCACCGCGACGAATTCGGCATTCACAAAGGCACTTTCTGGGGCCCCGACGGGCGCCGCCTCGCGTTCTATCGCATGGACCAGCGCATGGTCACCGACTATCCGCTCGTCAACATCGACGTGCCCTCGGCCGTGCGCATCGCCCAACCCGCGCCCGAGAAGTACCCCATGGCGGGCATGACCTCGCATAAGGTCACCGTCGGCATCTTCAATCCGGAGAACGATCGCACCGTCTGGCTCGATCTCGGCGATCCCACCGACCGCTACTTCACCAACCTCAGTTGGAGCCCCGACGGCAACCGCCTCTACATCATGGAAGTGCCGCGTTCGCAAAAGCGCTGCGACCTCGTCGCCTACGACACCCACACCGGCGCGCGTCTCGGGGTGCTCTACACCGAAACCAACGAGCGTTTCGTCGAACCCCAAAACCCGCTCACGTTCTTGCCGTGGGACAAAGACAAGTTCATCTACCAAAGCGAGCGCGACGGCTTCAACCACCTCTACCTCTTCAACACCAAAGGCCAACTGCTCAAGCAGCTCACCTCCGGTAAGTTTGAGGTGCTCGAACTCCTCGGTTTCAACACCCGCACCCGCAGCGTCATCATTCGCAGCAACGAGAGCGGCCACATCCGCGAGAACCTCTACGCCGTCGATCTCAAAACCGGTCGTCGCACCCTGCTCGACAATGGTGTAGGCGTGCACCGCGCCCAACTCTCGCCGAACGGCACCCTGCTGCGCGACACCTGGTCGTCGCCCTCCACCTACCGCAACATCGTCGTTCGCAGCACCGAGCGCCCGCGCGAAACCCTTCGCCTGCTCGAAGCCGCCGACCCGTGGCGTGAGTTCACCATGCCCCGCGTCGAAAGCGGGAGCATCCTGGCCGCCGACGGCAAAACGCCCCTCTACTATCGGCTCGTCAAGCCCGTCCACTTCGATCCCAACAAGCAGTATCCCACCATCGTCTACGTCTACGGCGGTCCCCATGCCACCAACGTCAAGGAGTCGTGGAACTACCAAGCTCGCCCGTGGGAATACTACATGGCCAACCGCGACTACGTCCTCTTCATTCTCGACAATCGCGGATCGGGCGACCGCGGTTTCGAATTCGAAAGTTGCACCCACCGCCACCTCGGTCGCATCGAGATGGCCGATCAGATGCAAGGCGTCAAATACCTCTCTTCCCTCCCCTTCGTCGACACCACCCGCATCGGCGTGCACGGTTGGAGCTTCGGCGGTTTCATGACGACGAACCTCATGCTCTCCCACCCCGAAGTCTTCAAAGTCGGTGTCGCCGGCGGCCCCGTTCTCGACTGGAAATACTACGAAGCCATGTACGGTGAGCGCTACATGGAAACGCCGCAGACCAATCCCGAAGGATATGCCGAAGCAAGCATGGTGGGCCACGCCGGCCGACTCAAAGGCCGCTTGCAAATCATCGTCGGCTACAACGACCCCACCTGCGTGCTCCAGCACTCCCTCGCCTTCCTCCGCGCCTGCGAAGACGCCGGCACCCAGCCCGACTACTTCGTCTATCCCGGACAAGGCCACAACATGATGGGGCGCGACATGATCCACCTCCACGAGCGCATCACGCGCTACTTCGAAGACCATCTCAAACCGCTACGCAAATAACCGATCGCCGCGCAACGATCTAAAAACAACGGTGCCGCCTCTCTTGTGAGAGGCGGCACCGCTTTCTTTTGCGCGTGCAAACTCCTTTTACGGCTGTTGTTTCACGTAGATCGAAAAGGTTTGATCAATGGAAGAAACGCCATGGAAAATCACCTGCCGTTCGTGCCCCGTGCGGTTGGGCGCAAGCTTCACCTGCACCTGCCGACGATCCTTGGAGATCGCAAAGGAATACCAATTTCCCGAAGCTCGACAAGTGCCATCTGCCAACGTATCGATTCGCAACGCCTCATCGTCGACGAAATGCGTCGTACCGCATTCATTGAGCGTATCGGGAATGGTCACATTGAACAACGACCAAGCTTTGCCGAAGGGTTTTCCCTCTCGGTTGAGCACATTGACCGTTTGTTCACCGCCCGCCGCCGACAGCGACAATTCGGTAGATCGCACTTCATATTCATCTTTCAGAGAATGCGAACCATCGCAACCGGGCAAAAACAAGAGCGCGCACATCACGCTCGCAACAATCGTGGAAACAGACTTCATCATTTCGAATTGAAAGGAGATTGAACAACATAGAGACCGAAAGAGGTCTTATATCCCCAACCACTCAACTCCACATTGCGGGTTTTTCCGGTGTGGTTGGCGCTCACCTTGACGCGAATGGTGTTTTGATCTTTCGATATCGTGAACGAATACCAGTCGTTGTACAAGCGTTGACCACCATCGACCAATTTCTCCTTTCGCATCGTCGTGTCTGTCACACCACCACGACAATCCACTCGAGGATCATTCAGACTCGTTCCTTCGGGGAACCACGAAATGTGTTTTCGATTTCCACTTACGCTGCGCACCGTCACAACGGCCTCACCGCCTTCCTTAGAAAAATACAACTGCTCAGGATAAGCCTGAGGCTCGTCACTCATATCGTCGCAGGACACGACTCCGAGTAAGCACAAGCTCGACAAAGCAAGCAACTTCAAAAAATGCATAGACTATTATTTTTGATGGGAGAATCAACGAGAATGGGACGACCGGTCCGCCCCTACGAAAGCCAACGAATTGAACCCGTGGTCAAAAGTACATTAACAACCAAGTCTCAATTCAGCGGTGCAAAGGTAAGAGAAAATATCCTATTTGCAAAATCGAAAGTTTTTTTACATCACGACATAAAACAAAAACTTGTTGATCACCGCCGCCCTACCTTTCCCCCACTTCCCTCCTCTGCATCAAGAAGGGGGGAAAACGCCACTGCGAGAAGCAGTCAACGCTCCACCACGCGCAAGGAATTGCCACAGCGGCGGTGCGACACCGAGAAACCCAGACTGCGCACCTCCCGACCAAAGGCTTGAAGTGACACGCCGCGCACCGCCGAGGGACAACGGCGACGCAAGCGGTCGTACAACGCTGTCACCGTGTGCCACTTCCCCACCTCACCGGTCCGCGGCACACGATAGTAACGAGACAGACATTCGGCAAGTGGAGACGCCACACGAAAGGCGGCATTGGCGCGCTCCTGCAAGCGCGTCGACGCCCGATCCAGATAGCACGGCGCACCGGAAAGCACCTCGCTGCGCAGTTGCGCGAAAAGCTGCGCGTGGTCCACGGGCGAACAATCGATCGGGTACGTCACCTCCACACACACAAAGCGACGCGAACCCGTGCGATCCACCAGCACCTCCTTCACATTGCTCGTCGCCATGAACGAAGCCATGCGCGGCAACGACAACAGTTCCTGCCGATAGGCCCGACGCAAACAGAGCTGCTTGAGTTGCAAGAGATTCTTGAGCGTGGCGTGCTGACGCAACGTGTAGCGGTCGAATTCATCGAGGTTGATCAGCCCCAGTTTGGCCAAACGCGGTTCGGGTGCGGCCGAGCCCACGAGGTCGAACTTGTCGGTGTAGTAATCGGCCAACTCGGGCGGCATGAGCAGACGGCAAAACGTGCTCTTGCGCAGTCCCTGACGCCGACTCACGAGCAGCGGCACCAGGTCATTGGCCGTCGCGGTGGGTTGCCCCATCCACTGCGCGGCCAAAGCGCGCAACCAAACTGCGAAACCGCACAACCACGCGGCCTCGGTCGATACACGCTCGCCCAGCGGGCGCACCCGGTCGACACCGTCCCAATCGGGCAGGCGGTTCATGTAGTCGGTCAGCGGATGGAACGACGGGAGGAGCGAGGAGTGCAACAGTCGCACCACATCGCGCTGCCAAACCCCGATGCCGGCATCGATGGCACGGATGGACAACGTGTTGAAGTCCAAGGGAGTGATGCGGCGGAAGGGCCCCTGCCCATCGCGCTCGCGAAATTCGGGCACCTCGGCCAGCACATTATAGCGAAATTCGTGCGTCTCTTCCAGCAGTTGCCGCAGACGCAGGTGAAGGGTGGGTTGCGCTGCGTCATCGTCACGCTCACGGCGACGGGGAGCGCCGAGCGACGGGACGACAGACGGGCAGCGGGCGGCAAGGCCCGGAAAGCACACGGCAAAAAGACACCGCATGAGGAAACGAAAGAAATGAAGAAGAAAGTTTTTCATAGCTGATAAGGATAATAACATGGAACTTCAACGGACTACTGCGGGGACTCTCGCCCCGCCTCGAACGAGCGGCACCGAAGACGTTTGGTCTGTCCTCGGCCGACTCATTTTTTGCATCGCCGTTCCCTTACCAATACAATCGAAAAACCGGATTGTGACACCTCGGCGGAAAAATTCTTTCATTTTCCATTTTTGTCGCCCCGATGCGTCTCACATTTTCCCCTCGTCCTCAACGCATTGCGACCATCTACGGGAACGCTTTCAACGAACGTTAAAACCCAAAGAATGGCTTGTTATATTTTGCGCGCTCGCGTCAGTTCCGCCAAAACAATGCTCCACAGCACACTTTTCTCTCAAGAAAGCAGGCAAAAACACCTCCCTACTTTCGGGAAAAAACGCCCTTCTTTTCCCACTCCGCCCCCCGCTTTCCGACCCTCGCCGCGCACAGCGTTGCGGTGAACGCACATCTCGCGTGTGCGCACACCCACGCGCCTCAGTCGGTTTTCGTTTTTTGCCTTCACCCTTCACGTTGGGGCCTCAGCAGCCTGATTGTTCGGGCGTTGGGGGTGAAGACGCCGCCCATTTTTCGTCCTTCACCGCCGCTCCCGGCGTGTGCAGCCCGGGTGAAGGTCGAAGCGCAAAAGCCTTCACCCCTTACGCACTGACGGTCAACGCGTTGACGCAGGTGGGTGAAGAGGTGAAGGCAAAAAACGAAAAGTGCCTGACGCGCGCACGCGTAGGCGCATGAAAAACGCCACCCGAAAGGGGGTGGCGATATGGGGAGAATCGGTCGGGCGACGGAAGGAAATCATCCGCGCTTCCAAACCTGTTCGACGGGTGCGCTCTTTTTGTTCTTGAGCGTGATCTTCACGGCCGCATACTTGTTTACGGTCTCGGTGGGCAACACAAGAGTGAAGCGAGCATCGAGCCACTTGAAGTAGTCACTGTCGATGAAATCCAAATGGATGCCCACCGGCTTGCGGTTGCTTCCCTTGTGCCACTCGATGAGCGTGCGGGGTGTGGTGGTGACCAGCATCGTCTGGGCGGAGAGATCGTGGAGCTGCCCCGAGGCGTCGACACCGTTCACCGCCAAGCCGCTCGTGCCACTCACGATGGCGCTCTTCGGGTATTCAAAATTCTTGTATTTCACTTCCTTCTTCCAGCCGTATTGTGCGTTCACCTTGTAGAACGTGCTGTCTTGAGGCGTAACGTCGGCCAAGGAGAGGGTGGTACCCGTCACGGTGCAGGCCAGGCGCGTCTCCTTGCCGGAGGTGGAAGCCTCGACAGTGAGGCCGCTCGGATTCAACACGAAACCGCCGATCACAGAAGAGGGATCAGCGGGGAGTTTGCCCTTGAAATAGTCTTCGTTCACGCGCGTCACACCGGCATCGGCCAGGAGTGCATCGGTCTCTTCGGGGGTCTGCCATTGTCCGTCGACCTGTTTGGCAGCGGGCGTTTCACGCACGCTCTGCTTGTCATCGTACTTGTCGCACGAGGATACACTCAGCACAGCGGCTCCTCCCAACACGAGGGAGCAAGCCAGAGAGAAAGTCATTTTCATCATAGGGAAGCTTATTGTTTGGATTGATCTTTTGAAAAGGAGGTGGCCGAGGCGGTTGAAGACGGACCACTTGGCGGCGCCACCACTCACGCGGTCACTGCGCTATGCACGACAAAGACACCATCTGCGTGCGCATCGACATGCCAATTACTTCAATTCGACAGACTACAACCGGCGTTGTCGTTTTGAGAGTACAAATATAGAAACCTGTGCAGACAGCTACAAATAAAATAGCTAAATTCTCAGACGAAAAACGTCGATCGTCCCCATTTTGTCAATCCGGAGTATGCAAACTGCGCGAAAACAGAAAATCAAGGCCGCAAGAAAGCGAAAAACAAAGACAAAACAGCACGCTCACGACCTATTCGATAGACAAATGTAAAGCTACACAGAACCATCCGGCGCAAAACCTCATACAAGAATCCGTATATACCACATGGAAAACGAATAGAATTGCAAGTCAATCCTCGCCTATGGGAAAATTCGAAGTGCGCTCACGAGAGAGGGTCAACAACGACAGCGCACGTCCCCCCATGAAGGAAAAACGCCCCTCCGCGGAGCGAACCGGGAGGGGCGGGTGGAGGAAGCCGGCAACGCGGCTTATTTTTGCTTCTTGTCGACAGCAGTGGCGGGTTTGAGCACCTCGGCCTTGTAGCCGAACTTGGCAAAGCCCTTTTGGAGATTGGGCACATTGGTCACGTCGGCATCGAAGGTCACGGTCACGGTGTGGTTTGCCACATCGGTCTTCATGTTCTTCACGCCCTTTTCGTAGGGGATGTTGCGCTTCACCTTGGCTTCGCAGTTGACGCAGGTCATTTGTTCCACCTTGAAGACAACTTGTTGGAGGTTCTTGGCTGCGGCACCGAGTACCGAGAAGAGGAAGACGAAGAGAAAGAGAACTTTTTTCATTGTGTGATCTGTTTTTTGAAATACGAAAAATGAAAGTAGGTGATTGATTTTATCGTGCGATGGTGTAGCGGAAGCCGGCGTAGAACATGGCGCCATCGAGCGGGCCGTAGACCAGGGTGGGATCGAATTGCGAACCGCGCGGATGAGCAAAGTCGATCACGGCGTTGGGCTGCTTGTAGCCGGTGAGGTTTTCGCCGCCCACATAGACGCTGAAACCGCGGAAATTGCGCGTGACCTGTGCCGAGAGTTGCGGGTAGGCTTTGAAATTGGGGTTCCACGACGTGGTACCGTCGGCCAGCACATAATTGAGCGGTAGGCGTCCGCCGCCGTTGAGCTGGAGGGTGACGTCGAATTGCCACTTTTCAAGCGGCGTGGCGTAGGTGGCGGTGACGAGGGCCTTGTAGCGGCTCTGCAGGGGTTTCTCCATGACGCTCACGCTGCCGTCGGGGCGGCCGAAAGCGGTGCGCACGTTGGTGTAACGATAGGCGGCCGTGAGGTTGAAGCCCTCGAAGAGCGGATAGGAGGCTTGCAGTTGCACCACGTGCGAATAGCTGTCGCCTTGGAGCGGGTGGATGCTGATGCGGTGCGGATCGGCGTCGAAGTCCACCACGGCTTGCTTTTCGAAGTTGGTGTAGTAATAATCGGCACTCAGGTCGAGGACGTGATCGCCCAAGGGGAGTTTGTAGCCGATGTTGAGTCCGTAGTTCCACGCCTCTTCGCGCAGGTGATCGCTGCTGAAGTCGAGGGCGCGGCTTCCCGTGAGCAGGTAGTTCATCTCCTCGGGCACCCAAGCGGTGCGGTAGCCCTTACCGGCATTGAGACGAACCACGAAGTTGCGTCGGGGCGAGAATTTGAGGTGGGCGCGGGGGGTGACAAACGTGCCGTAGAGGTTGCTGCGGTCGATGCGCACGCCGCCCATGAGGGTCAGGGCGCTGCCGAGCGTGTAGGTGTATTGGGCGTAGGCGCCGGCCACGGTTTCGCGAGCCGAGGTGGGCAGGGCGACGCCGGGCGCGAAGGTCCGACTGCCCACCGTGCGACCGAAGTCGTCGTGGTTCAAACTCAAGCCGGCCGAAAGGGTGTGGGTGCGCTGCCACTGCGTTTCGAAGAGCAACGAGGCGTAGGCATTGGTTTGGCGGGCATTGAAGACGCGGTGGTCATAGTCGGCATCCTGCAAGTGGCGCGAGCCCGAGAGGATGAGGGCGATGTTGGTGTTGTTGTCGTCGTGGAACATCCACGCGGTTTTGTTGGTGAGTTCAACTCGCTTGGTGTCGATCGTCACCCGATAGGGGTCGCTCATCGCCCCATCGTGGTGCAGGATTTGTCCGCCCTCGCGCGTTTCTTTCAGTCCGCGCAGATAAAACTGCGAAAGGAGGTGATCGCCGTTGTAGGTCCAGCGGTTCATGAGGTTGAACTGCTCGGTTTTGGGGCGGTCGGCCAGTCCGTCGTGGTTCTCATCGTGGACGTGCAACGTTTTGCTGTAGTGGCCCAATACGGTCGTGCCCCAACGCGCCGACGGCAGCAGGGTGCTCTCCACATTGCCCTCGATGCGTCCGTGGGCGTCGGCATAGCCGTTGAGCAAAAGGATATTGGGATATTTGACCTGCGGCTTCTTGTATTCCACATTGATTTGCCCGGTGAGCGACTCATAGCCGTTTTTCACACTCGAGGCGCCTTTGCTCACCTGGATGCTCTCCATCCACGTACCGGGCACGTAGTTCAGGCCGAAGGGCTGAGCGAGGTTGCGCATCGTGGGGACGTTTTCGGCCAGCATCTGCACGTAGGTGCCGGCCAGCCCGAGGAGTTTGATTTGTCGGGCACCGGTGGCGGCGTCGCTGTAGTTGACATCGACCGAGGGGTTGTTGACAAAACTCTCGCCGAGGTTGCAGCAGGCGGCGCGCAGGAGTTCGTGGCCGGTGATGGTCTCGTTGTTTTGCGTGAGGCCGAGGGCGTGGAAGAGGCCCTTGCGCTTGGCGGACACGGTGGCGGAGCGCAAATCCACCTGCTTGGGGGCTGTCGTCGCTTGGTCGGAGAGGGTGTCGGCGGGAGCGGCGGGAGCGGCGGTTTGGGCCACTTGGGCGTGCAACGGCGACACGGCGGCGACGAAGAGAAGAGAGAGGAGGAGAGGAGAAGAGTGCTTCATTGTGTGTCTGTGGATGGAGGTGAGTGGGCGCCCGAAAGGGGGCTCCGTTCGTTTTGATGGTGCAAAGGTACATGCTTCTGTCCCGAATGTTGTTACATGATTTGCGTTCTTTCTTACATGATGTTGTCGGGGCATGCCACGCACCGGATTTCGCGCGCCTCCGCGCCCCCGGTCGACTCCCCCACTCCGCCTCGACGACACTCATTATTATATAGAGCGATTATGTCAAGCACGCGATGGGGCCTCAGCGCTTGGGCTCGTGCGAGCCGTTTTTCGCTGTGCTCGCGGCTCCATCGCCCCTCCGTGTTTTCTCCTCACGGCAAAAGCACCTTGCCCGTGCAGTCCACAGCGACGGGCGGGGAAATCGACGACAGCAGGTAGATTTGGCCGACGAAGTTTTGCAGACTTCGTTGTTTTATACTAATTTTGCGGTACGTGCGCCCCTTGTGAGGGCCATTCATCAAGACATCTATTTACACTCATACATTATGAAGAAGGTAAAACTTTTGCTGATCGGACTTTTTGCCACGGTGCTGCTCCCGAGTGCCGCGCAGCAGCCCGCCAAGCTCCCCGCCGACAACGCCATTCGGCAAGGAAAACTCCCCAATGGGTTGACCTACTACATTCGGCACAACGCCGAACCGAAAGGACAGGTCAATTTCTACATCGCCCAAAAGGTGGGATCGATTCAGGAGAACGACGACCAGCGCGGTCTGGCTCACTTTCTCGAGCACATGGCTTTCAACGGGTCGAAGCACTTCCCCAACGACGGCCAACTCATCAAGTATTGCGAAAGCATCGGCGTGAAATTCGGTGAGAACCTGAATGCCTACACCTCGACCGACGAAACGGTCTACAACATCGACAACGTTCCCGTGGCGGGCAACAACGTCGACTCTTGTCTCTTCATTCTGGCAGACTGGTCGGGCGGACTGCTCCTCCAAGAAAAAGAGATCAACAAAGAACGCGGCGTGATTCACGAAGAATGGCGTATGCGTTCGAGCCCGATGATGCGCATCTTCGAGCGCCGCTTGCCCGAACTCTATCCCGGCAGCAAATACGGCTATCGTCTTCCCATCGGTTTGATGTCGATCGTCGACAACTTCAAACCCGATTTCCTCCGCGCCTACTACAAGAAGTGGTATCGTCCCGACTTGCAGGGTGTGGTGATCGTGGGCGACATTGATGCGGCGCAGGTCGAGGCCAAGGTGAAGCAGATTCTCGGCGCAGTGCCCATGCCTGCCAACGCAGCGAAATACGAAACCTATCCCGTGCCCGACAATGCACAGGCCATCTACGTCATCGACAAAGACAAGGAACAAACCACGAGCTCGATCTCGATCATGCTCAAAACCGATGTGCTGCCGCAAGAATATCGCGGTACGCTCTTCGGTCTGATCCACAGCTATATAATTTCCATGATGGGGCAGACCCTCAATGGCCGTTTGAACGAGATGAGCCAAAAGCAAGATTGCCCGTTCATCAGTGCCGGAGTGGACTATGGTACCTATCTGCTCTCGAAGACCAAAGATGCCTTCTCGCTCTACATCACGCCGAAACCCGGTCGCGACGCAGAAGCCGTGACGGCGGTGATGAAAGAGGTGAAGCGACTCAAAGATTTCGGGGTGACCGGCACCGAATTGCTCCGCGCACGCGACAACTTCCTCAGCACCTACGAAACGCTCTACAACAACCGCGACAAGCAAAAGAACGGTTACTATGTGGGACGGTGTGTGCGCGACTTCCTCGACGGAACGGGAACGGCCGACATCGCCACACTCTACAACAACTACAAGCTCATTTCGGGGAAGGTGAATAAGCAGGTCGTCGACGATGCGCTGCGTGAAACGAATTTCTCCAACGACAGCAATTTCGTCTTCTTCGCCATGTATCCTGACAAGGCCGACGTGAAGGTGCCCACGGTCGACGAGATGAAAGCTGCCGTGCAGGCGGGCCGCGACGCGAAGGTGGAAGCCTATGTCGACAATGTGAAGAGCGAACCGCTCGTGCCCACATTGCCGAAGGCGGGCCGCATCGTCAAAACCACCAAAGCGCCCTTCGGCTACACGCAGTGGACGCTCTCCAACGGAGCACGTGTCTTCTTCAAGAAAACAGACTTCAACGACGCGCAGATTCTCATGAGGGCCGACAGTTGGGGCGGTAGCTACAAGTTTGCCGACAAGGATGTGCTCAACGGCAAACTCGTCGAAACCGTCATGAACGCCACCGGTTGGGGCAACTTCACGGCCACCGAACTGCAGAAGAAACTCGCCGGCAAGCAAGTTGGTTTCAGTGTCGGCCTCGGAAAATACACCGAAAGTCTGTCGGGTAGCTCGACACCGAAAGACCTCCGTACGCTCTTCGAACTCGTGTACCTCTACTTCCAGAAACCGGCGAACGATCCCGACGCCTTCCACAACGTCATGGCCACGCTGCGCACGCAGTTGGAAAATGCCGACAAGAATCCGCAGAAAGCCTTCGGCGACTCGGTGCGCTCGACCATCTACGATCCCAACCCGCGAATCGAACCGCTCAAAATCTCGGACCTCGACAAGGTGAGCTACGACGAGATCAAACGCCTCTACAGCGAACGTTTCTATAATGCTGCCGGCGATTTTGATTTCTACTTCACCGGAGCACTCAACGAAGATTCGCTTCGCACCTTCTGCGAACAGTATATCGCACCGCTGCCTGCCGTGAAAAAGCGCGAGACGTATACCGATCTCGGCATTCGTCCGCGCAAGGGCATGCTCTTCAACCGTTTTGAACGTCAGCTCGAAACGCCGCAGGCGATGCTCGTCCAGGTTTGGAACGGCGAACAACCCTACAACCTCAAAGATGCGGTGGCGGCCGACGCCTTTGGTCAGGTGCTGACCAAGCGCTACCTCAAATCGATCCGCGAGGATCACGGTATGGCTTACTCCGTGGGGGCCGACGCTTCGCTCGACTACGGCGTGCGCAATACTTACTCGATGCAGGTATTTGCTCCCTTCACTCCCGAAAAGTGTGACTCGGTGCTCCTGCTCATGAAGGAAGGTTTGCACGAACTGGCCAAGAATGGTGTGCGCCCCGATGAACTCGAAGAGGTGAAGCGCTTCGAGATCAAGCAGTACGAAGAGCAACAACGCAACAACGATTACTGGCAGGCGCTCATTGTACAGAAGAACATGTGGAACAAGGACAACCGCGCCGGTTATCTCGAAGCGATCAAATCGCTCACAAGTGCCGATGTGCAACGTTTTGCCAACAAGGTCTTGCTGCGCGACGGCAACTGTGCCACGATCATCATGCTCCCCAAAGGAACGAAACAAGCGAAGTGAACAACGGGCTGCTGCCCGCTCTCATCTATAAAATGTATGCCGCCTCTCGGTTGAGAGGCGGCATATTATTTGTTAGTAGCAGTGCTTGCCTTGCAGACGACTTTATAGTTTTTCTTGTCGCGTGTGTCATACAGATGGTTGTTTGAAACAATTTCGCATTATTCTGATGATTTTCCAATCAAAACACCCTACAATATCAATTTATGTAACAATTTTGTAACGGATTCACCGAAACCAACTCGCGGTAATCCATACAGGCAAACTCTATTCTTTATTTATTAATTCGTTTTCATGAAACAAAAACTCCCCCTTGTAATGGTGCTCTTTACAGTGCACATCTGTATTATTGCGGCCGTCGGCCTCTTGTTAGACATGATCACACTCAACTTGACAAAAGAGCCGTTGCTTGCATTAGGTTCCTCTGCTTTACCT